>Ga0134128_10000577_pt1 | contig 50677 bp, 41 predicted proteins | sample KB31754_FD_96462 | JGI IMG/M metagenome (GOLD analysis project Ga0134128, IMG submission 96462) | Terrestrial soil microbial communities with excess Nitrogen fertilizer from Kellogg Biological Station, Michigan, USA - KB3-175-4 | ecosystem: Environmental > Terrestrial > Soil > Unclassified ... | reverse complement strand
GGATGCGCGCCAGCCGTCGTACCGCCGCCGCATCGACGCTCGACGCGAATTCGACACTGGCGCTCGATCCCGATACCGGCAAGCGTAAATGGTATTTCCAGCACATTCCAGGCGAGTCGCTGGATCGGGACGAAGCCTTTGAGCGGGTTCTGATCGATCACGGCGACCAGAAGACCGTGATGACCATCGGCAAGGATGGGATCCTGTGGAAGCTCGACCGTGTCTCCGGCAAATTCCTGGCCGCGAAGGAGACGCTGTTCCAGAACGTCTTCAGCAAGATCGATCCCAAGACCGGGCATCTCACCTATCGTCAAGACATTCTGGACCAGAAGACCAATGAATGGATCGGCTCCTGTCCCGGACCCGAAGGCGGCCATGACTGGCAGGCGACGAGCTATCACCAGCCGACCGATCTGCTGATCATTCCGCTTAGCCAGAGCTGCGTGCTGATGAACGGCCATGACGTGGACACCAAGCTTGGCGGGGGCGGCACCGCGGCGTCGCAACTCTTCTATTTCATGCCGGGCACCAACCGGAACATGGGCAAGCTGGTGGCGTATAACACCAAGGACATGACCGAAGCCTGGTCATTCCAGCAGCGTTCGCCTTTCCTGACAGCGGTGTTGTCAACCGGCGGCGGTGTGGCTTTCGTGGGCGACTTCGACCGTGTGTTCAAGGCGATAGATGTAAAGACCGGCAAGATCCTGTGGCAGACGCGGCTGGGCAACACGGTGCAAGGTTATCCGGTGTCCTTCAGCCTGGATGGCAAGCAATATGTCGCGGTGACCACGGGCCTTGGTGGCGGCAGTCCCGAACAGAAGCCAACCACGCTTCTGACCGAAGTCCACCGTTCCACCACCGGACAGCAGCTTTACGTGTTCGCGCTGCCGGACAAAAACTGACGCCTAGTGCGCGGCCCAGGGACCGACTTCGGGCTTGCCTTGCGTGTTGGCAAGATTGCCTAACTCGTCCTTCGCGCCCTTGGCGATGGCCGCGAGTTCGGTGCCGCCCTGGAAGCAAGTGAAGTCCGGCCGGTCGCGCCAGGCCAGGGGACCGCATAGCCTGACCCCCGCTTTGATGGCGGCGTCGTGCACGATGTTGATCTCGCGCTCATAATCCGGATCGCCTTGCTTGGTGCCGGCGAAATTGCCCAGATCGGCGCTGGCCGCGAAGATGGCGGTGACGCCGGGGATCTTGGCGATGCGATCGGCATCCTTGAGACCGTCCAGGGTTTCGATCATCAGGATCAACACCAGATTGTCGTTGATGGTCTGGCGATAGCCGCCCGGCACATTGGCGTACATGCCGAAGGCTTGGCCACCGCCGAGACTGCGTTTGCCGAGCGGCGGGAAATAGGCCCAGTCGCGCGCCTTGATCGCTTCCTCATAGGAACGGACCGTGGGCACCACCAGAACCAGCGCGCCGGCGTCCATGGCATGCTGTTCCTCGCGCTCATCGGTGTAGGCGACGCGCACGCCGGGCACCGCCGCAGCGGTGGGGCAACGGCTCCACATGCGCTCGAGATCCTTCCAATCGCGCGCAGAGTGCTGCTGTTCGGTCCAGATGAAGTCGTAACCCGCGCTTGCCATGGCGCAATAGGTTTCCGGATCGGTGGCGGCGAAAACGGTGCCGCCCACCACCTTCTTGCCTTGCATCATCTTGAGCTTGACGGGGTTCCAGATCTTGACGCCGGGTGGGGCATCCCAGGCATGGCCGTATTTCCATTTGTCCATGTCGTACTTGCCTTGATTCATGGCGCCGGCTGGGGCCTTGTCGATGGCGTGGCTGTCTTCGCCCGGCTTGGCGGCCAGCGGGAATTGTCCGGCCTTGGCGATCTCGTCTTCCGTCGCCTGACCGAAGGCCAGGGCGCTCACGCCCGCCGCCAATGCAACCGAAGCCAATGCCGCTGTGATCACGCGCTTCATGGAAGTCCCCTCGCCGATAATCCGGGCCGTATGAGGTGCTGCCGCAAGGGGCTTGTCAAACCGTTTGGTAGAATCGCTTGGGACGTTTGTGTTGCAGTGCAATCGCGCGTCGGCCGATTTTGCGGGCTTTCTTGCGCGGGCCCGAAGCCGCGCATAGGATCGTCACATTCAGGCAAGAATCGTCGGGGGAAGCGCATGCTGCGGGGGATTAGGCCGAGCCGCCGCTATTTTTTGGCGTCCGCGTCGGCGCTTCCGATACTGGCCTTTGCGGGCGAGGCAGCGGCGCGTTCCATTTCGGGAGAGCTTCCGTGGCACCCCTTCGCGGGCGAGCCGCCCAAGCCCGTCAATCCGGCGGGCTGGTATTATTTCACGCCCGAGGAAGTGGTCACAGTCGAAGCCATCGTCGACCGGCTGATTCCTCCGGACCGCCTTTCCATCGGCGGCAAGGATGCCGGGTGCGCCGTCTTTATCGACCGCCAGCTGGTCGGCAGTTTCGGCAAGTCCAGCCGCCTCTATATGAGGCCGCCCTTCGCCAATGGTCTGCCGACCCAAGGCTACCAGGGCGATTTGACGCCTGCGGGCCGCTACCGTGACGGGCTGCGCGCGCTCAACGATTACGCACAGAAAAGCCATAGCCGCAGCTTCGCGCAGCTTAAGGGCGCGGATCAGGACGCAATCCTGACCGGACTGGAGAAGGGCGAGATCGATCTCAAGCTGCCGCATGGTTTGAACAGCCAGGCCTTCTTCGAGCTGGTCCTGCAGAACACGATGGAAGGCTTCTTTGCCGATCCGCTCTATGGTGGCAACAAGGGCATGGCGGGTTGGAAGCTGGTGGGCTTCCCCGGTGCTCGTTACGACTATCGCGACCATATCGAAAAACACAATGTGCCCTATCCCAAGGGCCCCGTGTCCATTTACGGCGAGGTTTAAGGGATGGCCCAGCTTCTGCCGCACAAGGAGGTGGTGATCATGGGGCTGGGCTGGACCGGCTCCATCCTGGCGCAGGAATTGACAGAGGCTGGTCTCCAGGTGGTGGCGATCGAACGCGGGCCGTGGCGCGACACCGCCAGCGACTTCAACATCGGCTACATGCCCGACGAGCTGCGCTTCGCCGTGCGCAAGGACCTGTTCCTGCAGCCGGCGCTGGAAGCCATGACCATGCGCAACAATATCGGCCAGACCGCGATGCCGATGCGCGATTACAGCTCCTTCCTGCCGGGTAGCGGCGTGGGCGGCGCCGGCGTGCATTGGAACGGCTTCAACTGGCGTTTCTTCCCCAACGAGTTCGTGGCCAAGACGCATCTGACCAAGCGCTATGGCGCCAAGAAGATCGCCGAGCTGCAGATGGAAGATTGGGGCGTCACCTACGACGAACTCGAACAGAGTTATGACAAGTTCGAATATGTCTGCGGCACCTCGGGCAAGGCCGGCAATCTGAAAGGCCAGATCGTCGAGGGCGGCAATCCGTTCGAAGGCCAGCGCTCGCGCGAATATCCGCTGCCGCCGCTCACCATGCCCTATGCCTCGACCATGTTCGCGCAAGCGGCGAAGGAAATGGGTCTCCATCCTTTTCCTCTGCCGGCCAGCAATATGTCGCGCCCTTATGTCAATTCGCTGGGCATCTCGATGGGGCAATGCACCTATTGCGGCTATTGCGAACGCTTCGGTTGCGCCAATTATTCCAAAGCCGCGCCGCAGACCACCATCCTTCCCGTGCTGATGAAGAAATCCAATTTCGAAGTCCGCACCGAATGCGAAGTGTTGAAAGTGAATCTGAGGCCCGACGGCAAGACCGCCAAGAGCGTCACTTATATGGACACCGCCGGCCGCGAATTTGAACAGCCGGGCGATATCATCCTGCTTTGCGGCTATGGCCTGATGAATGTGCGCATGATGCTCTTGTCGGGCATCGGCCATCCTTACGATCCCAACACCGGCAAGGGGCAGGTGGGGCGAAATTATTGCTATCAAACCCAGGGATCGGCGGCGCGCCTCTTCTACGAAGGCAAGCATTTCAATCCTTTCGTCGCCAGCGGCGCGCTGAGTTCGGGCCTGGACGATTTCAACAGCGACGTTTTCGATCACGGGCCGCTGGATTTTGTCGGCGGCGCCAATGTCAGTTGCGGCAACAGCAATGGGCGTCCCATCGGCAACCGGCCCACGCCGCCGGGCACGCCGCGCTGGGGTTCAGTCTGGAAGAAGGCGACGGCCGAGACCTACCAGAATGCCACCGCGGTCGGCGCACAGGGCTCGTCCTATCCCACACGCGGCAATTATCTCGACCTCGATCCGACCTACAAGGACCGCCATGGCCGGCCCTTGCTGCGCATCACGTTCGATTTTCCGGACAATGACCTGCGCATGTCGCAATATCTGTCCACCCAGCTTGCCAAGATCGGCAAGGCGATGAATCCCAAGCAGATGGTGGTGAGCCACGCCACCAAGGGCTGGAATTCCGTGCCCTATCAAACCACGCACAATACGGGTGGCGCGACGATGGGCGCCAAGCCCGACACCAGTGCGGTCAACAAGTTCCTGCAAAGCTGGGACGTCTCGAATGTCTTCGTGCTGGGGGCCTCCGCCTTCCAGCAAAATGAAGGCCGAAACCCCACCGGCACGGTGGGCGCACTGGCCTTTTGGGCGGCGGAAGCGATCCGCGACCGTTATCTGAAGCAGCCCGGCCCGCTGGTGCAGGCATGAAGCGGTATGTTCTGGCGCTTCTGCTTGCGACGGTTGCGGCTGCGCCGGCGTGTGCCGCCGACAAATCCGCAGGACGCTACCAAGCGGTTCTCGGCGATTGCGAAGGCTGCCACACCGCGCCTGGCGGTAAGCCTTTCGCCGGTGGCTTGGTGCTGGAGACGCCCTTTGGCAAGATCGTTTCACCCAACATCACCTCCGATCGCGACACCGGCATCGGCGGCTGGAGCGAGGGTGATTTCCGCCGCGCCGTGCGTGAGGGCGTCAGTCCTGGCGGCAAGCGGCTTTACCCGGCCATGCCTTATCCCGCCTATGCGATGATGAGCGACGCCGATGTGGCAACGCTCTGGACTTATATGAAGACGGTCGCGCCCGTGCGGCAGGCGGTCGAATCCAATCTTCTACCCTTTCCTTTCAAGATCCGCGCCGTGATGGCGGTGTGGAATTGGCTGAATTTCAAGCCCGCGCCGTTCGCGCCCACGGCGGGCAAATCGGCGGAATGGAATCGCGGCGCCTATCTGGTCACCGGCCCCGGCCATTGCGGCGCCTGTCACACGCCCAAGACGCTTCTGGGCGCGGATCGCGCGGCGGCGCTCACGGGTGCCTCGCTGCAAGGCTGGTTTGCGCCGGAGATCACCAGCGCCGAGCCGCGCGGCGTCGGCGGCTGGAGCGCGCAGGACACCCTCACCTATCTAAAAACCGGCTGGAACAGCTATGGCGTCGCCACCGGCCCCATGGTGGAGGTGGTCGAGCATTCGACATCGCAAATGAGCGATGCCGATCTTTCCAGTATCGCCGCCTATCTGAAGGATGTGCCGGCGGCTGAGGCCGCGCCCGCGTCCGTCATGGCCGCGAACGATCCCGCCATGCAGGCGGGCGCAAAGCTCTATCAGAACAATTGTGTCGGCTGTCACGGCGCCGATGGGCGCGGCGAACATCTGATCTTCCCACCCCTGGCGGGCAATGCGGTCTTGATGCAGGTGAGCGCCGAGAGCCCGATCCGCATTCTGTTGGAGGGCGCCCAATCGGTTTCCACCAAGGCGGCGCCGACCTCACCGTCCATGCCGTCCTTCGCTTGGAAGTTCAGCGATGCCGAGATTGCCGATCTGCTCACCTATGTCCGCAACGCTTGGGGCAATCGGGCGCCGGCAGTCGACGCCGATTCCGTCGCCAAGGCGCGGGCAAGCCTGAAGGGTCGATCCTGACCATAAGAGATCACCGCCAAATCCCAGGTGGTGACATTTGCATCATGTGACCAGAGGGGCATGGCATAATGATTCAGAATTACGATCCCTTACATCAGCCGATCTTGTCCACCATCGTGGCGGCGTTTCCGATCGTCCTGCTGCTGGTGATGATCGCCTCGGGACGGATCAAGACCCATTGGGCGGCGCTGATCGCGCTGGCGGCGACGTTCCTGGTGGCGGTTTTGATGTATGGCATGCCGCTCCCCATGGCGGTGAAGGGCACCATCCTGGGCCTGGTGGGCGGTTTCTTTCCAATCGGCTGGATCATCGTGAATGTGCTGTTTCTTTATCGCATGACGGTGGACAAGGGCCATTTTGCGGTGTTCCAGCATTCCATGGGTTCGGTCACCTCCGACCGGCGCATGCAGCTTCTTCTGATCGCTTTCTGTTTCGGCGCCTTTTTCGAAGGCGCGGCCGGTTTCGGCACACCGGTGGCGGTCAGCGCCGCCATGCTGATGGGCCTGGGCTTCTCGCCGCTGGCGGCTGCGGCCATGTCCCTTATGGCAGATACCGCGACGGTGGCGTTCGGCGCCTTGGGCGCGCCGATCCAGGGCCTTTCGGCCGCCACGGGGATTGATCCGTTCGTGCTGGGGCAAGCGATCGGCCGTCAATCCTCGGTCTTCTCCATGATCATTCCCTTTTACATGATCTGGATGTTCTGCGGCTTCAAGAAGATGTGGGACGTGTGGCCCGCGATCCTGGTCGCGGCTTCCGCCTTCACCCTTCCGCAATTCCTGATCTCCAACTATTCCAACCCCTATATCGTGGATGTGGCGGCCGGCGGCATTTCGCTGGCGGCGCTGGTGCTGTTCCTGCGCATTTGGAAACCGCGCGAGATCATGACCAATACAGCGCTGCGCGTCGCCGACACCTCGCAAAGCGAGATCCAGCCCAATCCCCCTCTGGGCGCGCTTCCCACCACGCAGCAGGCGATCACCGCCTGGGTGCCCTGGGTGATCCTCTGCCTGGTGCTGATCTTCTGGGCGACCGATTATTGGAAGCATCTGGCGGCGGGGATTTTCTCGCCGGTCTTTCATGTGCCGGGCTTGGACAAACAGATCATCGAAATGCCGCCGGTGGTGGCCAAAGCGACGCCCCTGGCCGGTGCTTTCAATTTCTCGTTCCTCACCTATAGCGGTACAGGCATTCTGGTCTCGGCCCTGATCGCAGGCGCCTTCATGGGTTGTTCGCCCGGCTACATGCTGAAAAGCTATGGGCGCAATCTGCGCATCGTGACGCCGTCCATCGTCACCATCACCGCCATGCTGGCGCTCGGCACCTTGACCAACCTGTCCGGCGCGGATGGAACCCTGGGTCTGGCGTTCGCCCGCACCGGTTTCTTCTTTCCCTTCTTCGGCACCATCCTGGGTTGGCTGGGCGTGGCGGCGACGGGATCCGACACCTCATCCAACGTCCTGTTCGGCGCCTTGCAAGTGATCACCGCGCATCAGCTCGATATCTCTCCCATCTTGATGGCCGCGGCGAATTCCACCGGAGGCGTGATGGGCAAGATCATCGCCATCTCCTCCATCGTGGTGGCGGCCACCGCCACGGGCTGGCATGGTGGGGAGGGCAAGATCCTGCGCTATGTCTTCTGGAGCGCGGTCTTCCTGGGCGTGCTGGTGGGCCTGCTGGTGATGCTGCAAGCCTATGTCTGGCCTTTCACCTTGACGGTACCGGCGGGCTGAGTTGGAACCATGGCCGCCGCAGTGACCCCAGCGATCGCGGATTTCATGCGGCGCGAGCAACTCGGCTCCGACTTCGCCGACACGGTGGAGCGGGTCTATCGCCCGCTCGCCAACCGGATCGGCGCGCTGGCGGCGAACCAGCCCGGGCTGGTTGTGGGACTTTGCGGATCGCAGGGCAGCGGCAAATCCACCGGCGCGGCGCTTCTTCAGATTTTGTTGGACGAAGCCCGTTTCGAAACCGCGGTGCTTTCCATCGACGACCTTTATCTGCCCAAGGAAGACAGGAAGAAGCTCGCCGAAGAGGTCGATCCTCTGCTGGTGACGCGGGGACCGCCGGGCACGCATGACGTGGCGCTGGGCGAGCGGCTCTTGAGCGCCTTGCCGGGGCCTCAGATCACCGCCATTCCCCGCTTCGACAAGGCGCGCGACACCCGCGCCGATCCTTCGCAATGGGAGCAGTTCAAGGGTCCCGCCGACATTATTCTGTTCGAAGGCTGGTGCGTGGGCGCCAGGCCGGAGCCGCTGGCCGCGCTCGCCAAGCCCATCAACGAATTGGAACGCATCTTCGATCCCAATGGCCGCTGGCGGCGTTATGTCAACACCGCGCTGGCGGGGCCTTATCAGCAATTGTTCGGCCGGCTCTCCTTCCTCATTCTGCTGCAAGCGCCGTCTTTCGAAGTGGTGGCGCGCTGGCGGAAAGAACAGGAGCACAAGCTTCGCGCGCGAGCGGGCGATGCCGCCAATGTCATGACCGACGCCCAGATCGACCGCTTCGTTCAATATTACGAGCGGCTGACCCGCTTCATTCTGGCGGAAATGCCGTCGCGTGCCGACGCGGTGGTGACGCTTGACCCGAATCGACACGTAACCGGTTTCGAACTGCGTGGTTCCTGACGTGCCTGCTAGAAAATTCCGCAATCTGCTCAATTGCGCGGCCCGGTTCAGCAGGATTGCGAGGCGGGCCGTAAAGGGGCAGGCTTTCCATCATCAAATTCCGCATCGGGGGACATCATGCTTGCCTTGAACAGGACGTCGCTCACCGCCTTGCTTGCATCGGTCGCTGTGCTGGCGCCCGCGCCTGGTTTTGCCGCGGCCTCGCCGGAAATGAAACAGGACGCCATCGCCAATGTGGATGCGCACACCAAGCAGGCGCAAGTGATGGTGGACACGGTGTTCAGCTTTGCCGAGCCCGGCTTCCAGGAATTGCGCACCAGCGAATACCTCACTGGTATTCTGGCCAAGAACGGCTTCAAGATCACCAAGGGCGTAGCCGGTATTCCCACCGCCTGGACCGCAACCTGGGGCGAGGGCGGTCCTCTCATTGCGCTGGGCAGCGACGAAGACGATTTGCGCGGCGTGTCGCAGATCCCGGGCGATCCGAATATCGAGCCCATCGTGGAAGGCGCGCCCGGCCATGGCGAGGGCCACAATTCCGGCATGCCGCTGATCATCACCGCCGCGCTGGCCGTGAAGGCGGTGATGGAGAAGAATCATCTTAAGGGCCGGCTGATACTCTGGCCCGGCATTGCCGAGGAACTCCTGGGCAGCAAGGCTTTCTATGTGCGCGATGGCGTGTTCAAGGGCGTGGATGCCTGCATCTTCGTCCATGTCGCCAGCCAGTTCGCCACCGATTATGGTGATCTGGGCATGAACGGCATGGTGTCGGTGGAGTACACCTTTCACGGCAAGACGGCGCATGCCGCCGGCGATCCCTGGGACGGGCATAGCGCGCTGGACGCCGCCGAGATCATGGATGTGGCCTGGCAGTTTCGCCGCGAGCATCTGCATCTGGCGCAACGCTCCCACAATGTCATCTCAAACGGCGGCGGCCAGCCCAATATCGTGCCCGGCGTAGCGTCCACTTGGTATTATTTCCGCGAACATGATTTCAAATCGGTGCGCGAGCTCTGGAATATCGGTAACCGCATCGCGGACGCTGCCGCCATGGCGACCGACACCACAGTGGAGCACAAGGTGCTGGGCACGGCGGCGCCCAATTTCGGCAACAAGCCGCTGGCCGAGGCCGCCCAGGCCAATATGGAAGCGGTGGGCATGCCCAAATGGAGCGAAGACGATCAGAAATTCGCCCGCGAGGTGCAGGAAGCGCAACATTTCAAGGTCGAGCCGTTGCGCGACAAGGTCACGCCGCTGAAGAAATGGCCGCCGGCAGAAGAACGCATGCCGACCGGCGGCGGCTCCGACGATGTCGGCGACATCATGTGGACGGTGCCGACCATCACCATCCGCTACCCCTCCAACATTCCCAACACCATCGCCCATAATGTGACGGCCGCCATGGCGATGGCGACGCCGATCGCGCACAAGGGCGTGATGGTAGGCGCGAAAGCGGTGGCGGCGACGGTGCTGGACATGATGACCACGCCGCAGCTTTTGGTGGATGCCAAGCATTATTTCGACACCGACCAGCAGAAATACGATCATTATGATCCCATGCTGACGGCGACTGACGTGCCGGCCATTCATCTCAACGACGATCTGATGGCCAAGCTCAGGCCCCAGATGGAGCCTTATTATTACGACTCCGGCAAATACGACACGTACCTGGACCAGCTGGGCATCAAATATCCCAACCCGCCGGTCAACGGCATTCGCCGGCCCAAGCCGGGTGTGAAGTCGGGAAGCTAGCGGGAATACAATTCGCGGCTGAGGAACGCGACCGTGCGGTTGCGTGCGTCCGTGCTGTTGGCGCTCTGCAGGCGTGCGCCAAAGCCGTGCCGTTCGCCGGGATAAATCACCAATTCCGCTTCGCCGCCCAGCTGTTTGGCGAAGTCGGCAAGATGGCGACCCTGTTCGACCGGGATGATGGCATCGGCGTCGCCATGCAGGATCAGAAGCGGGGGAAAGCGCTTCACCGGCACATCCATGGGGAAGGGTGACGTGCCGTAATAGACCACGGCCGCAGTAATGCGGGGATCGCGGGCCGCCGTGCCGCCGGCCAACGTACCGCCGTTGGAGAAGCCCACCAGACCGATGCGGCCATTGGAGTCCTTGCCTTTGAGGACATCGCCAGCCACGTCGCTGATCAACCGCGTCCAGGCCGCATAGCGCTTCACGAAGACGTCCGCGCCGCCATACATATTTTCCTCGTCGTCGGCGCTGTAATAATAGACCAGGTAGGCGTCGATGCCATGCTGGGCCAGGTCCGAGGCATATTCGTTATAGCCGCTAAGTTGGGAGTCAAAGCCGTTGGCGCCATGGAGCAGAAGTGCGGCGGGGCGTGGGTTATCACCGGGGGCGCGGAAGTACGTAACATGGACCTGGCGTTCCTGCGTGGGCAGGACCAGCTTTCGGCCATCATCGGCGTGGGCCGTGCCTGCAAGGCATGCAAACGCCGCGGCGATTATTGCTCCGGCAATCCCGCGCATGCGTGCCTCTCAGCGCAAAGGCTTCAAGTTTCCAGGCGCAGGCCCTGCAGCGTGGCCCGCAGGCTGGCGGCGTTGTCCGTGCCGTTCCATTTTTCGAAACTCTTCTGCGCCATGCGCCACAGCGGCACGGCCTTCTTCAAGGTGTTGAACCCGTCGCGGGTCAGCGTGATCACGCGCATCCGGCCATCGCTGGAGGACGGCGCCACCTTAATCAATCCGGCTTTTTCCAGCGGCCTGAGATTCTTGCCGGCCGTGGTGCGGTCCAGCGCCATCTGTTCCGCCATCTTGTTGATGCTGACTTCACCCATTTCATTGAGGGTGGCGAGGATCGCAAATTGCGTGGCGCGGAGCCCTGAGGGCGCCAGTTGGGCATCGTAGAAGCTGGACATGCGCCGCATCGCCTTGCGCATGGCGCCGCAATTGCAGTCCCGAACGCCGAGTTTTTCCATGCTGCTCATGTAACGGGTATATGCCCGTATTACCTCCAAATGCAAGTATCGCGGGGGTTCCTGGGCGGCAAATGGCCCCGAAAAGCCCCCCGGCAGGCGGTGAAACGCGCCGGGGGCAAGGATGAACGGGGTAACTCTAAGAACCAAAGACCGGACCGCGGAGGCAGAAGCGGCGCCGGAACAAAGGCCGCCTAGCTTAAGAGCATATACTCTTAAATCGCAAGGGCATTCGCGTCATGTGTTTTTTGCAGGCGCCGGGATGATCGCATCGCTTGCGCTCCCGGCCGACATATGTGCATATACTCCTAATAAGTGGGCAAGCTTCTATTCGACACTGGCGGGGCGCAGCGACTTTTCGCGGGCCCGAATGGCGATAAGCCTCTGTAAAACTTTCGTAAAGGCGGTTGCGCATGCGGTACTGGAAGCATATACGCCCATTCATGCGGCGCGTCTCCAAGCTGGCCATCAAGACTTGCGACATCGTCACCTTTCGCAAGGCCGCTTATCGCGTTTCCGCTTTTTATGATGCACAGCTGGCGCCTGCGGGCCTTTGCATGTCGCAATTCGCCACCCTGGTCCGTCTCAACCGTGAAAAGCAGGTCCGGCTCGAAGCGTTCTTCGAAAACTCTTCGCTGGAGAAAAGCGCCATCACCCGCAATCTGCGTCAGCTGACCGAGGCCGGGTTGATACGGATTGGAAAGCCCCGAGCCGGCAGCCGGGGTGTCGTCACGCTGACGCGGCAGGGTCTTGCCGCCTTCAAGAAGGCGGTGCCGCTGTGGCAGATGGCGCAGGCCCGCTTTGACGCGCTCAACGGCGCGGCCCTGCGCCAGACCTTGAACGGTCTGGTCCTCGAAGGCTGACATGTTGCTTTCACGCTTTTTCATAGACCGGCCAGTCTTCGCCTGGGTGATTGCCATCGTCATTATGCTGGCGGGTGGCATCGCCGCTTTCAGCCTGCCGGTCGAGCAATATCCCACCATCGCGCCGCCGGCAGTGGTGATCAACGCGACCTATCCCGGCGCCGACGCCACCACCTTGCAGAATTCCGTCACCCAAGTGATCGAGCAGCAGCTCACCGGCCTGGACAATCTTCTTTATTTTTCTTCCGCCTCCAACGCCAACGGCACCGTCGCCATCACGGTCACCTTCGCGCCGGGCACCAATCCCGACATCGCCCAGGTGCAGGTGCAGAACAAGGTGCAGCAAGCGGTGGCGCAGCTGCCCGCCCAAGTGCAGCAACTGGGTGTCACGGTGGCCAAGGCGCAGGCCAACTTCCTGGTGGTGTTCGCGCTCTACGATGAATCCAATGGCCGCTACACCAGCCAGGATGTTTCCGACTTCATGGTCTCCAAAGTAGCGGATTCGCTGGGCCGGGCGCCGGGCGTGGCGACCAGCCTTATCTTTGGCGCCCCCTATGCCATGCGGATATGGCTCGACCCTTACAAGCTGCATGATTATTCGCTGGAGCCATCGGATGTGCGAAACGCCATCCTGGCGCAGAACACGCAAGTGTCCGCGGGTTCAATCGGCGGGCTTCCCTCGGTGCCTGGGCAGGCCTTGAACGCGACCGTCACAGCCCAGTCACAACTGCAGACGCCGCAGCAATTCCGCAACATCGTGCTCAGAACCACGACGGGTGGCGCCGTAGTGCATCTGTCCGATGTGGCTCGCGTGGAGCTAGGCGCCGACAATTACGCTATCTCGGGCCGGATGAACGGCATGCCCGCGTCCGGCATCGCCATCACGCCCGCGCCCAGCGCCAACGCCCTGCAGCTGGTGGATGAGTTGAAGCGCCGCGCGGCGGCGCTGGAGCCCAGCCTGCCGCCGGGCATGAAGATCGTTCTGGCGCTGGACAATACCGAGTTCATCCGACTTTCCATCAAGGATGTGGTGGAGACCCTGATCGAGGCCATCGGCCTGGTGATCCTGGTGATGTACATCTTTCTGCAGAATTGGCGCACCACGCTGGTGCCGGCGGTGGCGGTGCCGGTGGTGTTGCTGGGCACTTTCGGCGTGCTGGCGGCGACGGGCTATTCGATCAATCTGCTCACGCTTTTCGCCCTGGTACTGGTGATCGGGCTTCTGGTCGATGATGCCATCGTGGTGGTTGAAAATGTCGAACGCATCATGCGGGAGGAGGGGCTTCTTCCCCGCGACGCCACTTTGCGGTCCATGCAGGAAATCACCGGCGCCTTAATCGGCATCGGCTTGGTGCTGACGGCGGTGTTTCTGCCCATGGCGTTCTTCGGCGGCTCAACCGGCATCATCTACCGGCAATTCTCCGTCACCATCGTCTCAGCCATGCTGCTTTCGATCATGTGCGCCCTGGTGCTGACGCCGGCCTTGTGCGCCACATTGCTCAAGCCCATCGAAGGTGGCGAACACAGGCATGGCGCGGGACTGCTCGGTCGCTTCTTCCACTGGTTCAATCGCAGCTTTGAGGACGCGCGGACTTGGTATCGCCGCAATCTGGAGAGGGTATTAAGCCATACCAAATCCGTGATGCTGGCTTATGCGCTCGTCCTGGTCGCGCTGGGCGGGCTCTTTTTCTATCTCCCCACCGGGTTCTTGCCGGACGAAGACCAGGGCTTTTTGTTCAATCTGGTCAGCCTGCCGTCCGGAACCACCTTGCAGAAGACCCAGCGGGTGGCCGAAGGGGCGATGAACCATTTCCTCAAGGACGAGAAAAACAATTCCGAATTCGTTTTCGCCATTTCCGGCTTCAGCTTTTTGGGCGTGGGCCAGAATACCGGCATCGTGTTCGTGCGGCTGAAAGATTGGGCGGAACGGCCCGGCGCCAAGAATACTTCCGCCGCCATCGCCCGACGCGCTACAGTGCTTTTCCGCCGCAATCCAGACGCCCGCATCATTCCAGTGCTGCCGCCGGCGGTGCGTGAATTGGGCAATTCCACGGGCTTCGATCTGGAAATGGAGGATCGCGGCAATCTCGGCCATGACAAACTGATCGCGGCCCGCAACCAGCTTCTGGCCATGGCGGCGCGCAATCCGAAACTGGCGACGGTGCGCCCCGCCAGCCTGGACGATACCCAGCAGATCCATATCAATGTCGATCAGGAAAAGGCCAACGCTTTTGGCGTTTCCACGTCCGATCTGAACGCCACGCTATCGGCAGCCTGGGGCGGCACATTCGTCAACAATTTCATCGACCGCGATCGCGTCAAGCGCGTCTATATCCAGGGCGACGCGCCTTTTCGCATGGCGCCGGAGGATCTGAACCGCTGGTATGTGCGCAGCGCCGGTGGCGGCATGGCGCCCTTCTCCTCTTTCACCAATGTCAGCTGGCTGATGGGTCCGACCTCGCTGACGCGGTATAACGGCGTCCCGGCGCTGGAGATTCAGGGCGCGGGCGCGTCCGGCATCAGTTCCGGCACTGCGCTGGCCGAAATGGACAAGCTGTTCAAGAAACTGCCGCAGGGCATCGGCTATGAGCTGACCGGCCTTTCCTATCAGGAGGAACAGTCGGGCGCGCAGGCGCCGGCCTTGTATGGCCTTTCCATCCTCATCATCTATCTCTGCCTGGCGGCGCTTTACGAAAGTTGGGCGATTCCGCTGTCGGTGATGCTGGTGATCCCGCTGGGTGTGATCGGCGCGCTCTTGGCCGCGACGCTGCGGGGATTGTTCAACGACATCTATTTCCAGGTGGGCCTGCTCACCACCATCGGCCTTTCCGCCAAGAACGCCATTCTGATCGTGGAATTCGCGGTGGAAGCTGAAAAGAACGGCATGACGGCGCGGCAGGCGGCTCTGGAAGCGGCGCGGCTGCGCCTGCGCCCCATCCTGATGACCTCCATCGCCTTCATCGCCGGTGTCTTTCCGCTGGCGGTGGCGACAGGGGCGGGCGCGGGTAGCCAGAATGACATCGGCACCGGCGTGATCGGCGGCATGATCACGGCCACGGTGCTGGCGATCTTCTTCGTGCCGGTTTTCTTCCAACTGATCAATCGCGGTCTACAGCACCACGAGTAGGAGCGGTTCCAGGAGCCGGTAGGCAACTCCGTCCGGAACCGCGACCATCCTAAATAGCTCAGCCGGCGTCCTTCACGCAGCGAAAGCCCACGGTGCCCGAGCGGTCGTAAGCGGGCGCCATCAAGAGCAGCTTGCCATGCTGGTCATTGCGATAGGCTTGCGGGAAATACCAGATCGAGCCGGACGGCTGATAATGATTGCCGCCCCGCAGGATCGCGGCGCGGGTATGGTCGTCCACATACTCATCGGTCATTTGCCAGACATTGCCGACCAGATCCATCACACCCGCCTCGCTGGCGCCTTTGGGATGGGCATCGACATCATCGGGCGGATTAAGCGTGCGGGCATGGCCGGGAACCGGCACCGCGGACGCGTCCCATGTGTCGCCCCAGGGATAGACCCGGCGGTTTGGTCCTTCCGAGGCCATCTGCCACTCCCATTCATGCGGCAGCCGTTTTCCAGCCCACTGGGCGTAAGCGCGGGCATCTTCCTGCGACACCCACGTGACCGGCTTCTTGTCCCAGCCTTGCGGATAGGTCCCGTCCTTCCAGTCCTTCAGGAAATTGAGGGCGTCGGCGGGCCGGTAATGCGTCGCATCCAGGAATTTTTTGAAATCGGCATTGGTGACGGGATATTTGTCGATGAGGAAGGGCTTCACGCTCATCCGATGTTCGTGAAAGCGGCGGGCTGCATTTTCCCATGGATATTGCACGTCCACACCGGTGTCGTTGTGACCTTCGATCTCAATGCCTTCGACCTTGAAGTCATAATCGCCGCCCGCAATCTTGATCATGCCGTCTGGCGCCGACGTCGCCGGTTGTGTCGCTTTGATCTCGATCAATTGCTGTGGCAGGGGCTTCCATTCGGCGGAATAGCTCGCCAAAGGTTTCGCTGTCATCGCTTTCATCTTCGTCATCAAGTCGGCGATTTTGGCGTCGGCATTGCCCGGAACAGCCAGCACCGCGCCAAAGCCATGACCTTCCAGGGGAAATGAGAGGACAGCATTGCCGCCATCCCGCCGGGCCTGAAGCTCGAGGCCATGATAAAGGTCGAAATACCGCATGCCATCGGTGAAAGGCACGAGCAATTGCGGCCGGTCCAAGTCGTAGCTATTGCGGTTGACCAATGTCCAAAGGGTCTGCCCGTTCAGCGGCCAACGGCTGGCGAAGACGCCATAAGCTTGCATAGGATAGAACGGCTCCCAATCCTTGCTGGCGAAGAATGGCGTCAGGGCGCGCTCAAGCGTCGCCACGCGCCTGGTGGCTTCACCATCGCGCGGCGTCACGCCGTTCCAGATGCCCCAGACATTCTCCCAGCTTTCCCAACCTTCGCCATTGAAAAAAGCGAATTGCAGGGCGTTGGTCTTGTCGTGGTCCCAGCGGCCTTGGATATGAACCTGATGGCGCGGCTCCTGCCAGCGATATTTGTCCAAGGTCGGCACGAACTGATAGCGATACTCGCCCCAATGCAGCACGTCCCAGGACAAAGCTTCGTCATCCATGGTGAGTTCCGGCTCGAAGGCGAGCGGGTGGCCGATCTTTTCGGCGGCCAGCGAAAAGGCCAGCGGCACACCTTCCTGGGTGTCGCCATTGATACCGTCGGCGTTTAATTCCTTCATCAATTCGGCCTCGGCATCGGGCCAGGATTTCCCCGGATCGCGCGTGCCCTGATCCCACATCATCATGGGAAACATCACGCGCACGCCGCGACGGTGGAAGTCGGCCACCATGGCTTTGACGCCCTCCACGCCGCCCGGCATGGACCGCACCATGTCCTGCTGGTTGCGGTCATCGATTCCCATGTTGGGATAGGTGGGCCACACCAGAACGGAATCGATGCCGCCATAACGTTTCTCGAGATCGTCGAGATAGCGATCCACCGTGTATTTATGCACCACCGGGTCATAGAGGTAACGATCCTGCACCATCATCTGGGGCTGAATGAAACTCGACTGCGCCCAGGCCAGCGCCGGATTGCGATAGCGGGCATCGTCATAACCGGTGCGGATGTGCCGCTCGGAGCGCCAATGCTGCACATCCTTCAGCCAATCCTGGTGCGATTGCGCCGAACAAGGCGCAGGCGCCGGCCCAGCACGCAAATCCTCGAAGCTTTCCATCTGGGTGTAACAGGCCGGCGGCGGAATTTGCTGGCCGTTGGGCCGATAACTCGAATCCTGCGCCAGCGCCACCGAAGAGAGAGCCGAGCCTGTCATCAGGGCGGCAAAGCTGCACGAACGGGTGAAGCGTTTCATAGCAATGCTCCCAATTGGCCAGTCAGGATTTTGCGATCGACAGCGCATCGATCTCGGTCCGCGACGCCATGGCCGGCTGGGCGCCATGGCGGGTGACGGAGATGGCAGCCGCGGCAACCGCGAAACGCGCCGCATCGGGCGGGGATTTTCCTTCCGACAGCGCGGCCGCGAAAGCGCCATTGAAGGCATCGCCTGCCGCCACGGTATCGGCCACCGTCACCTTGTGCGCCGGGATCATCACCGGCGCGTCGTCCGCGCCCAGCAGCATCGCGCCTTCGCTTCCCAGTTTGAGGATCACGCCCCGGGGACCTAGCGCCTTCAGCCGCCGCGCCATGTCGGCAGGCGCGCCCAGGTTCTTCACGCCCAGAAGCGTGCAGGCCTCGCTTTCATTGGGCGTCAGCCAATCCACCAGGCTCAGCAATTCGGGGGGCAATGCGCGCGCCGGTGCGGGATCGAGAATAAAGATCGCGCCCGCCGCGCGCGCCAGCTTCGCCGCCTTGAGAACGCCGTCCAGCGGCGTCTCCAATTGCGCCAGCACCAAGCGGATGCCTGTAAAGGCGTTCGCGTCGATGGCATCTGCCGTGACCGCGTCATTGGCGCCCGGCGCGACCACGATCATGTTGTTGCCACCGCCGCTTATGATCAGCGCGGTACCCGAGGCGCCTTCCACTTCGCCCAGAAGGCGGGTGTCCACGCCATTCTCCTGCAGGCCCTGGCGCAGCCGCGCCCCGAAAATATCGATGCCGACGCGGCCCAGGAACGCGGCCTTGCCGCCGGCCCGCGCCGCCGCCACCGCCTGGTTGGCGCCTTTGCCGCCCGAGAAACTCTGGAAAGCGCCTCCCAGCAATGTCTCGCCCGGCGCGGGCAGGCGGTCGGCAAAAACCACCAAATCCATATTGGCGCTGCCGACGATCAGGATATCGGGTGTGCTCATACGGTAAGCGGCGCCACCGCGACCATGCCCAGCCCGACCAGGAACAACAGGAACATGATGGTCAGCAGATTGCGGGCCGAAACGGGAGCGCCCGCGAATTCCCGCCACACAAAGACGCCCCAGGCTGCCGATACCATGGTGGCGCCCTGGCCGATGGCATAAGAGACGGCGGGTCCGACGAAATGCGTGGTCGCTGCCACCAGCGAGAAGGTCATCCCCAGGCCCCAGATGGCGCCGCCGACGATACCCACGAAGTGAATGCGGCCCGAAGCGGCGAAATAGCCGGCGAAACTGCAAGGCGGATCGGCGGTAATGGGCTTGCGCATCAGATAGGTGTTGAACACCAGCGCCGACAGCGCCACGCCGACCGAAAAGATGAACGACACCGAGTAGGGGCCAAGACCCGTGGGCGAAGCCGAGGCCTTGGTCACCAGCGGGTAGAAAATGCCCATCAGAATACCGCAAGCGATGGAGAGCTTGAGGCCGCGGCCGATATTGCGGTTGCCGCCGTCGCCGCGGGCGCGATAGGCGAGCGCATCCACGACAATGGCGGCCAGCACCAGCGCCACGCCGCCGAACAGCAGCAGCGGATTGCCTGCCGGCGCGATGGCATAATTGAGCAACACGCCCACCACCAGCGCCAGGCCGATGCCCACGGGAAATGCCACCGCCAGGCCCGCGATGGAAATCGCCGCCACCAGGAGCAGATTGGCGATGTTGAACACGGCCCCGCCCGCCAGGGCGTAGAACAGGCTCATGCCATCAGCCTGGCGAAGGTTGGGGATCATCGCACCCGGACCGCCCAGCGAGCCCATGGTCAGGCCCAAGACCAGGCTCGCCAGCATCACGCCGATCACATAATCCCAATAGAAAAGCGGGAAGGGGAAACCCGGCGCCAGTTTCATCATATTGGCCCATGATCCCCAGCAGATCATGGTCGTCAGCATCATGGCGAGCGCGATGGCATAGCCGTCGGGTTGAAACATGATCCCCCCAAATCCCGTGTCGCCTCAAACTCTCACAACTCCCATGGGCCTTCAACTGCCGGACTTTACGCAAGTGCGAGACGCGGAAGTGGAGTTGATCGCCGCTCGGTTGCGGGGCAGAAAAGGCGTGAGGAATGGAGGGCCAGATATGCAGAATTCCGATTTGACGCGGCGTGGCTTTGTCGCCGCGTCCGCCGCTGCCCTGGCGGCCCCCTCCTCCGTGCGGGCGCAGTCACAGCCGGGCGGCCAGCGCCGTGTCATCATCGACACCGATCCTGGCGTGGACGATGCCTTCGCGTTGCTCCTGGCGCTACGCTCACCGGAGCTCAAGATCGAAGGCCTCACGCCGGTCGCGGGCAATGTGCCGCTGGATTTCACCTTGCCCAATGCGCTTCGCATGCTGGAGATCGCCGGACGCAGCGATGTTCCTGTGGCGGCGGGCGCCAAGGCGCCTCTGATGCGCCGCCTGGTGACGGCGACCTATGCCCATGGCGAGAATGGGCTGGGCGGTGCCGTCTTTCCAGAACCCAAGCTCAAGCCTATCGCCGATCCCGCCCCGGTCTTCATCCGCCAGATCGTGCGCAAATATCCCGGCGAAGTGACATTGGTGACGTTGGGGCCACTCACCAATGTGGCGACCGCGCTGAACGAAGACAAGGATCTTGCGCCGCTGATCAAGGGCATCACCATGATGGGCGGCTCGCTGTCAGGCGGCAATGTCACGCCCGCGGCGGAATTCAACGTCTATGTCGATCCCGAGGCGGCGCGCATCGTTTTTCAGTCCGGCGTACCAGTGCATATGGTGGGCCTGGACGTGACCCGGCGCACGGAATTGACCGAGGCGCATGTGCAACGTCTGGAAGCGGCGGGAACGGCAGTGAGCCGCGCCGCCGCCACCATTGCGCGCAACATCATCGCCCAGGAAAAGCGGCAAGGCTCCACGCGGGGCCCCAACATGCATGATCCCTTGGCGATGGCGGCCTTCATCGATCCCAGCGTGGTGATCTGGAAGCCCTATTATGTGGATGTCGAGACTTTAGGAGAACTCACCGCAGGCGAGACACTGGGCTATCTTCCCAACGAAGCGGGTCTGCGCGGTTCGCCGCCGACGCTCGCAAGTCTCAGCTCTTCGGCCATGCTGCGCGACAAATTCGTGCCCAATGCACAAGTCGCTATCGACGTGAATTCGCCGCGTTTCTTTGAACTCTTGATCGGGCGGCTGGCAAGCAAGGCCTAATCAGGCGCGACGCCGACATCGTTGCCTTGATGTTGCATGACATAGAGTTTGAAGTCGTAGCGGTTAAGCACCGCCAGCGCCTTCTCCAACAGCGCTTTCACATCGGCGCGCGCGCCTGATGCGGCACGCGCCATCTCCAGCGTGTTCAAGGAGACCTTCGCCCCCTTGTAGCCGGAGGGTCCTGGCAAGGCGAGAAATAGGGGCACGCCGCCGCGAATGCCGGTGGCGATGAAGTCGATGAACCAGGGCCGGCGGATGGTCTTGAGCGGGTTGCCGGTCAAGGTGAGGCTGATGCCCACCGATGACATCAGATGCTCCGGCACATCGCTTTCCAGTTCGGAAAACACGCCGCAGCGGTCTGGCCGCCAATCCTCGCTGAAAATCTCCATCCGCCGCCAGGCGCAGAAATATTGCCGGCACACCTCCGGTCGCGTGTCATGAATACGGCAACCATGATCGCAATGGCGGCAGGTCGCGCCGGCCCGCTTCTGGATCCCGGGCTGATCGATGGTCGGAACGGTGCAACACACCGTGCAGTCACCGCATTCGCGCCCAGGAACCAGATCGGTCATGCCTGCGGATTATTTCCCGCCCGCATTGCCGGGACCGCCGGTCGGCTGCAGGGCCGGAAGGCGATCCTGAACCGAAGGCAACGCCGGGAAGGGCGCATGCGGCTCTGCCTGATACCAATAAGCGACGGAAGAGAAATTGTCCGAGCGATGATTGGCATTGCCATGCTCGATGGTGGCCTTGAAGGATTTGCTGAACGGAATGGGCTGGTCCAGATGGAAGCGGTAGACGCTGGAGCGGCTGCCCGCCAGTTCCTCCCCCACCACCGGCGCGCCATAGAGTTGATAGGAGAAAGGCTCGCCGCCGAAGTCCCAGGCGCCCTGGAAATAATCCTCTGAGCCCGTGCCCACGATGGATGGCGCCTTCTCGCCATCGATGAAGAACATATCGTCGCCTTCGCCCCACCAATTGTCCTGATTCTGCAGGACCGACATGGTGACGCCGACGAACTGGCCATGTCCCTGGGCGTCCATCCAGACATAATTGTCATCGCCGGTGAGATTGACCTTGTTGTCCACCGAGGGATCGCCATTGCGCAGCCAGTTGGTGGTCCAGCCGTGATTGGGCTGGGACTGACGATATTGCGCGTGGAAATAAAGCGTGCCGGACGCCAGCGGTTTCGCATAGCTGCGATAATCGATGTTGTAATAGAGGTCGCCGATCGGCATGGCGCCTTCATTGGTCACAGTGATGCGCGCATGCTTGCCGAACGGCATGGGGAAATAGCTATTCAACGCCTTGATGCTGCCCACCGACAGAGGCTGCGACTGCCAGCTGTGATAGGCGCCGAGCCCCAGCCCGAAGAAATCGCCGATGGGCGCTTCCACGCTGGGCGTGGCCTCGCCGTCCCAATAGATGCGCAGCACGATCTTCTTGAGGTGATAGGGTTCATTATCGGCAATGGTGAACCAGATATGCGAAATGGTGCCCGGTCCGTCCACATCCATAACCGTGAAGGTGGCGCCCGGCGAAACCTTGCGGGAATCGGCATTGGCGCCTTTGGGGTCGGTGCTCGAAACGCGGTGCGGCATGTAAGTCTGCTGGCGCGTCGGGTCCGGCTGCCACGCCGTCTCCTGGGCATAAGAGCTGGTCGCCAGCGCAATGCCTGCGGTCAGAAGCAGGGCCGTCGCAATATTTCTCATGTCAGTTCCCTCCTGGAAATTCGTTGTCTCTAATTTGAAGCGTCCGCCACGCAGCGGAATCCGACCGTCGCGGAGCGGTCCTTGCCGGGCGCCATCAGAAGATATTTCCCGTGCTGGTCGTTGCGATAGGCTTGCGGGAAATACCATAGCGAACCTTGCGGCTGATAATAGCTGCCGCCGCGCAGAATCGCGGCACGGGTATGGTCATCCACATATTCATCGGTCCATTGCCAGACATTGCCGGCCAGATCGAGTACACCGAAGGGGCTGGCGCCCGCTGGATGGGATGTCGTCACGTCCGGCCCTCTTAGGCCGCGGCTTTTCTCGGGTGCCGGCACGGCCTCAGGCCTCCAGTCATTTCCCCAAGGATAGACGCGCCCATCGCTGCCCTGCGCCGCATATTGCCATTCCCATTCATGCGGCAGGCGCTTGCCGGTCCACGCGGCATAGGCGCGGGCATCTTCCAGCGATATCCAGGTCACTGGCCGCGCGTCCCAGCCTTGCGGATAAGCGCCATTCTCCCAATCCTTGAGGAAATTGAGGTTGTCCTTGGGGTGGTAATGCGTGGCGTCGAGAAAGATTTTGAACTCGGCATTGGTGACATTGTGCCGGTCGATATAGAAGCGCTTGACCGTCACCCGGTGCCGGTGGAAGCGCCGCGCCGTATCTTCCCAGGGATAGGCGACATCCACGCCGGCAGCATCGCCACCCTCCACCTCGATGCCTTGCACCGCGAATTCGAATTCGCCGCCGGGAATTTCGACCATGTTCTGCGGCGCCGCTGCGAAAGGCTTGGTCGGGGCGATAGTGGTCTGGTGTTGTGGCAGTGGTTGCCAGTCCTTGGAGAATTTCGCCAGCGGCTGCGCCGTCATGGCCTTCATCTTGTCCATCGACGCTGTCATTGTCGGGCCGGGCGGGCCTGCCGTTTCCAGAACTGCGCCCAACCCGCGCGCTTCCATTGGGAAATTCAAGACCAGCTTGTCGCCGTCGCGCCGGCCTTGCAGTTCGATCCCGCGATAGAGATCGAAATAGCGCGCGCCCGGCCGGAAGGGCACGGCCATTTGCTGGCCTTCGACGGTGAATTCGTTCCGGTTCACGATGGCCCAGAGCGCGGCATCCTTGAGCGGCCAGTGGCTGGCGAAGATGCCGAAATTGCGCATGGGATAAAAAGGCTCCCAGTCGGGGCTGACCAGGAACGGCGCTGTGCCGCGCTCCAGGGCAGCAATGCGCCGGAGCATCTCCGCATCGTGCGCGGTCAATCCGTTCCAGAAGCCGAAAATATTTTCCCAGCTGCCGACTCCGATGCCGTTGAAGAAAGCGGCTTGCAGCATGTCGGTCTTGTCGCGGCTCCAGCGTTCGGCCACGGTGGCGGTGTGGCGCGGCTCCAGCCATTTGTAGCGGTCGATCTTGGGCGCGAATTGCTCATAGACAGACGGCGCTTCCTGCCACCAGGAGGAGAGATTCCAAGCCACCGCTTCGTCATTGGGTGACAATTCCGTCTGGAAGGCCATGGCATGGCCGGCCCTCTCCGCCGCCAGCGGAAAAGCCAGCGGCACGCCGTCCTGGGTGTCGCCGAAGATGCCATCGGCATCAATCGCGGCCATCGTTTCGGCGACGGCTTCAGGCCAGGGCTTGCCCGGATCGCGCGTGCCTTGATCCCACATGTTGATGGGGAAGAGCACCTTGACGCCGCGGCGATGAAAATCCGCCACCATTGTCTTCACGCCCGCGAGCCCGCCCGGCATGGCGGCGATCATGTCGAGCTGGTTGCGATTGTCGATGCCGAGATTAGGATAGGTGGGCCAGACGATCACCTGGTCGATGCCGCCATAGCGTCTGTTGAGATCGTCGAGATAGCGGTCCACTGTGTATTTTCCCGCCGCCGGATCGTAGAGGGTGCGGTCTTCCACCATCATCAAAGGCTGCAGGAACGCCGATTGCATCCATTGCTGACCGGGCGCATCGTAGCGGGTGCCGGCATAGCCGACATAGATCCGGCGCTCCATGCGCCAATGGCGAACGGCGTCCAGAAAATCCTGGTGGCTCGATGGATCGCATTGCGCGAAACCAATCAAGTCCTGCATCGAAAGGCATTTCGGCCCATCGATCATGCGCGAAGGAGAGCCGTCGCGGGGCACGTAATTGTAGTCGCGCTCGTCGGCATGGGCGGCAGCGATGGCGGCGGCAAAACCCGCCCCCACTATCGCCGATCTCCACCGCATGCGCCGGACCATCATCGTCTTGCGCCCCCCTGGCGCCGCCAAAGTCTAGATGGGCCGCCCATCAATTCAACCCGGATGCGCCGCCGCAAAGCTCCGGATGGCGTCCGCCGGCACCATCTTGAGATCGCCGTCATGGCCATAGGCGCGCTCCCGCTTATAGGGGCGATTGCTGGCCGCATTGTAGGAGCAGATGAAATTCCACCGCCGCCGGTCGGAATTGTTGGCGTCCGACCGGTGCAGAAGATTGCAATGGAACAGGATCGCGTCTCCCGGCTCCAGCGGCACCGATATTTTCTTGAAGCGGGTCAGCGCGATCTTCACCCGCTCGCTATCGGCCACGAACTGCTCCTTCTCGCGCCCATGATCCAGCCGGCCCAGATGATGGGAGCCTTTCAGGACCTGCAAACAGCCATTTTCTTCCGTGTTGCGGTCCACTGCGATGGAACAGCTCGCCATGTCCGGCGTCAGGCAACCATTGTTGTACCAATAGCCGTAATCCTGGTGCCATTCCCAGGCGCCGCCATCCTGGGCGTTCTTCAGGATCATCTTGGCGCTGTAGAGATAGACCGGCCCGCCGATCAGTCTCTCCATTGCTCGGACGGCGCGTTCGTTGCGGGAGAACATGCCGTAAATGTCTTCGCCGGCGCCGTTCCACATCTTCAGGCTGACTTTGTTGCCGTCCTGATCGGCCTTGGTCAGGACATCCGCGCCGGGCATGTCGCGCTCAGCCATGCGGCGCAGGATGGCGACTTCGTCGGGTTCGAACAGCCGCGGCAGCACGACATAGCCATCCCGCGCATAGCGGGCAATGTGCTGATCGGAGATCGGGAAAGAGGATTGGATGTTGTCCATGTTTGTGCTTCCGAAATTCAGGTCAATGCGCCGCCGGCGGCAATGAGAGTGACGGCGGCGATCAAGACCGCCAATCCTGCCGCCAGAAGTCCGCGCGCTGCCATCGACGCGCCCCGCCATTCGCCGCGCATCAAGCCCACGACATTGCCGACGGCGATAGAGATGATGATAAAAAGTGGCCAGCCCACCACCGGCCCCAGCGGCCCCAGACGCGCCGCGCCGACACCGTAGCCATAGAAGCTGCCGATCCAGAGAATCCCCATCAGCGCGGTCCAGAAAAGATTGCGCAGCAGCGGGCGCTCCGCCGCAGGCTTTTCGCCGCGCGCTCGCCACATGCGGTAAAGGCAATAGCCGGCATTGACGGAAAATTCGGCCGTGAAGAACAGCGCCCACACCGCATTGCCCGCAAGCGTTGCCGAGACGCCATGCGCCTGGGCGCTGGCGATCACGCCGCCGGCAAAGGTCATGCCGATATTGGGCAGGCTGGACAAGGCGCCCGCGGCGATGGCGATGACAAGGCCCGCAACCAAACCGGAGCGAGCCGCGGCCGACGGTCCCGTTTTGATTTCCGCGGCGCGCGAGCAAAGCAGGATGCCGATCAGGACCACCAGCGTGCCGCCTATGATCAGCGCGCCCTTGGCGGAAAACACGGCTTGTGGAAAGAACAGCAGAAGTGGCACCAGCGCGCCCAGGCTGGCGATCAGGCCCATGATAATGGCGTAGCCCAGCGCCAATCCAAGCCGCGCCATGCCCAGCCCGAACAACACCGCGCCCACGCCGCAGCCCAGGCCGAACAGCAGCAACCGTCCCAGATCATTCGCCGGCGCGGCGCGGTAAATGTCGAGAATCTGGGGAATGGTGGCGAGGGTGAACAGCCAATTGAACGCCAGCATGCCGAAGAAGGAAAAGCCCAGCCAGCTTTCCTCCCAGCGCCAGCCGCGCACCCGGTCCATCGGCAGCAGCCACAGGCCCTGCAGAATCCCGGCCGCTAGCACATAAGAGAATCCCAGAATCATGACATGCGCCCCCGTTCCGCAGCCGCCAGCACTTCGCTCACGCGCCCATCGACCTCTGTGCGGCGCGGGTAGGAAGCAATCGTCTCCCGCTTTTCGGTGGAAAGCGATGCCGCCGTGACGCCCAGGCAGATTGCCTCCAGCAAAGGCCGCCCTTCCGAAAGGCCCACGGCCAGACCGGCGTTGAAGGCATCACCAGCGCCCACCATGTCGATGGCACTGACCCGCAAGGCGGGGATGCGCCGCTGGCCTTCGCGGCTTGCCCAGAGCGCGCCTTGCGCGCCCAAGGTGATGATCACATGCGGTGCACCGAGATCCAGCAGACGGTCGGCCAGCACTTCGTCGGGCGTGCTATCGTCCGGCGCCAGGCCGAGGCAGACGCGAGCCTCGGTTTCGTTGGGCGTCAAGGCGAAGAATGCACTGAGATCCTCCTGGCGCAAATCTTGCGCCGGGGCGGGATTGAGGATCGCTTTACCGCCTTGCTGACTGGCCCGTTCGGCGGCTGCGCGCGCGGTGGCGAGCGAAATTTCCAGCGGTGAAATCACAATGTCGTTCACGCCGATCAGGCCGCGCTGGCGCGCCACATCGTCCGGTGTCAATTCGCCATTGGCGCCGCGATCGATGGCGATGGCATTGGTGCCGCGATCGGTGAAGAAGATGATGCCGGTGGCGGTGGGGCTGGTGTCGGTGGTCATCACGCCACGGGCGCCGACGCCTTCCTCTTGAAGGAGAGCAAGAAAAGCTTGGCCGTGGCTATCGCGGCCGATCTTGCCCAGGAAATGAACCTCTGCGCCCAGCCGTGCCGCGGCCACCGCCATGTTCGAACCCTTGCCGCCATGGGTGGTGTGGAAGTTGCGGCCGGTGACGGTCTCCCCTTCCACCGGGAGCCGCTCCATGTCCATCACCAGAGCGACGATATAGCTCCCAACGATTGTGACGCGGCTCATCGGGCACCCATATGGCTTATCCTCTCTTCGACAGGGCAGGCTGGTTGAGCATTCCTGCATTTATTTCTGCGATCCATGCACTGCCCGTTCCAAAAATATGGATTATACTATCGCAATGGTTCGCCCGGCCCCACGCAGTCTTGTCTCCCATTTTCACACCCCAGCGGGCGATAGCGCCAGGCTGTTTCACACGGTTTTGCGCGCCGGTCATATGCAGGCTTCAGCCGATTATTGTGTCGAGCGGCGCGCCTCTCCGGGGCACGATCTTCTGTTTTGCGTCGAAGGCGCCGGCTCGGTGCGTTGCGCCGACAAAATGTTCGTGGTCGCGCCGGGTCAGCTGGCCTGGATCGACGGCCGCCAGCCGCATGCCCATTGGGCCGATCCGCGCCGGCCATGGGAGCTATTGTGGCTGCGCATCGATGGCCGGCCTTCGCGGCTCTTCGCCGAGGCGTTGAATGCGCGGGAGGCGCCTCTCTTCAACCTTGCCAGCGATATCAGGGACGATTTCGCCGCTATCTTCGCACTTTTGCGGGCGCGGCCGCTGGGCATCGATGCCGCGCTGCATGCGGCGGTCACCAGCATCGCGGCGCGTTTGTTTGAATCGCGCCAGCTTGCTTGCGGTAACGAGGCCGTCATCCCTGAAGGACCGGCGGATGGCAGCCTGCACGAGGTGCTCCGGCATATGCGCCGCGAATATTGGCGCCACTGGAAGATCGAAGAACTGGCGCGGTTGGGGCAAATGAGCGCGCCGCATTTCTTCCGCCGTTTCCGCAAAGCGACGGGATCTTCGCCCGTGGATTGGCTGAGGCGTGAGCGCATCAACCAGGCCAAGCGCCGCCTCAGCGAAGGCGAGGATCGCATCCGCGCCATCGCCGCCGAGCTGGGCTATAGCGATCCTTTCTATTTCAGCCGGGACTTCAAGAAGCTGACCGGTCTATCGCCCCGCCGCTATCGGCAGCAGGAAAGGATGCTGACGCAGGGGCAACGAAACGCCAGCTGACGGGCGGTTTATCCTGGAATCATGCGGAAAAGGCGTGGCTTGCCATGCAGGCCGCGTCATAGCCGGGCGGGGGCAAGGGGGCTAATATCCGCGGGAAACGCCTGGGAGGTTTGCGATGACACGATTTGCGTTGCTTTCCGCCTTGCTGATGTTCACGGCGCCCGCCTTTGCGGAGCCCATCGCCGGATCGGCCATTCCCGACCGCCCCTCCAACAATATTATCATGATCTATAATACCGACCCGGCGGAGCAATGTTTCCGCGCGGCGCAGGACGGGCTCAATCTCAAATTCGGTCTCGAGCATTGCAACACTGCGATGCGCAATCCGCTGACGATCTATCGCGCCGAGACGGTCGTCAATCGCGGCATCATCCGCTACGACATGGGCGATCTGGATGGCGCCCTCAACGACTTCAACAATGCGCTCGACTTCAACCCAGCGCTGGGTGACGCCTATCTGAACCAGGCCCTGGTGCTGGTGGCTGAGAAGCGCTCGCCCGAAGCGCTGGCGGCCATCAACCAGGGCGTGGCGTTGGGCGCAGCCAATCTCCAGATCGCCTATTATGCCCGGGGCGTGATCGAGGACGATGCCGGTCACTACGCTCAGGCGTATCGCAACTATCGCCAGGCCTTGCGGATCAAGCCTGGCTATCAGCCGGCGGAGCGGGAGATCGCTCGCTTCAAGGTCGTGCCCAAAGCGACGCAGACTCAGTAGGCGGTTAACCAGAGCGGCGCGAGACGCGCGCCCTGCGTCTTGCGCCAACCGACGCGGCATCTGCGCTATTGCCGGTTGCAAGCGGGCTGGCGTAGCGTCGTGGCCATGGCCCCGCTTCTTGAAGCCCGCGATATCAGCAAACATTTCGGCGGCATCGCCGCCTTGCGCGCGGCTGGCTTCGAACTGGAAGCCGGCGAAATCCATGCCCTGATGGGCGAGAATGGCGCGGGCAAAAGCACGCTGGCCCGGATTTGCGCCGGCTCGCACCGCCCTGACGCAGGCGAAATCTTGCTTCAGGGTGAAATCATATCGCTGGACGACCCGCGCCAGGCGCAGCTTCTGGGAATCGGCATCGTCTATCAGGAGCTCGATCTTTTCCCCCATCTGACGGTGGGCGAGAATCTGGTGATCGGCAATCTCCACTTTACGGAAGGCCTGCTGGTCGATCGCGCCGCGATCAACGATTTCGCGCGGCCCTTCCTCGACCAGGTCGGACTGGCTGCCGGAAGCGCCACGACGGTTTCGGACCTCTCGATCGCGCAGCAGCAATTGCTGGTGATCGCGCGTGCCCTCAGCATGCAATGCCGCATCCTGTTTATGGACGAACCCACCAGCGCCTTGTCCGAGGATGCGGCGGAGCGTCTGTTCGGCGTGATCGCGCAGCTGAAGGCGCAGGGCGTGGCCATCGTTTATGTCTCGCACAAGATGGATGAGATTTTCCGGCTCTGCGACCGGGTGACGGTGCTACGCGACGGCGCCAGCATCGGCACACGCGCGATCGCGGCCACGGGACGGGCGGAGTTGATCCGCATGATGGTCGGCCGCGACGTGGACACGTCTTCCCGTTCCACCCGAACGGAATTCGGCCCGGTGGTGCTGGCAGCGTCCGGCCTCGCCACCCACAAGCTGCAAGACGTCTCCTTCGAACTTCATCGCGGCGAGGTCTTAGGCCTGGCCGGTTTGGTGGGCGCGGGCAGGAGCGAATTGGGCGCGGCCTTGTTCGGGCTGCACCGGCTCAAGCGCGGCAGCCTGCACGTTAAGGGAAGGTCTTATGCGCCAAGGGCGCCGAGCGACGCACAGCGTGCGGGCCTCGGCCTGGTGCCCGAGGACCGTAAGCGCGAAGGTCTGATGTTGCAGATGGGCGTGCGCGAGAACAGCACGCTTTCCGTGTTGCCACGCCTTAGCCGCGGGGGCTTTCTGCGAGCGGCCGAGGAGCGTGACCTATTCGCCCCGGTTGCGGAGCGCTTGCGCCTGAAATGCGCGTCGCCGGATGCGGCGGTCGGCAGCCTCAGCGGCGGCAACCAGCAAAAGGCATTGCTGGCGCGCTGGCTGTTTGTCGATCCCGATATTCTGTTCCTGGACGACCCGGCGCGTGGCATCGACGTCGCCGCCAAGGAGGATATTTACCGCCTGATTCATGAGCTTGCGGGCCAGGGGCGCGGCATCCTTCTTGCCAGCTCCGAGCTTGGCGAATTGATGCGCTGTTGCGACCGCATCCTGGTGCTGAACAACGGCCGCGTTGCCGGCGTGTTTTCCGCCAAGGACGCAACCCAGGAAGTCATCATGGCCGCAGCCACCCATGCGGCGACCGCCTTCGCCGAAGCGGGATGAAGGCGCCCATGCCGGTCCGGATGAAAGACATCGCGCGGGACCTGGGCATTTCGCCCATGGCGGTGTCCAAGGCGCTGCGCAACCACAAGGACATTGGCGAAGAGACCAAGGAGCGGGTCCGCAAGCGCGCGGCGGAATTGAATTACCGTATGGATTGGGTGGCCCGCAGCATGGTCACGGGCCGTACCTATTTGGTCGGACTGGTGGTGCCCGATCTGATGCAATCCTTTTTCGCGGAAATCGCCAACGCGCTGACCACGGCGCTGGCGCCCGCCGGCTATCATCTTCTGATCTCCAACAGCGGCGAAAGCGGGGAAGCCGAGGCCGCCAATATTGATCTTCTGGTGGCCCGCAAGGTGGACGGGTTGATCATCGCTTCGGCCCAGCGCAATGCCAAAGCGTTCAAGGCCTTGAAGACACCTTACGCTTTGATCGACCGGCAGGTGCCGAGCCTGAAAGCCAATTATGTCGGCACCAGGAACGAGGATATCGGTTTTGTCGCGACCCGCCATCTCGTCGAGCAGGGCTGCAAGCGCATCGCGCATCTGAAAGGACCCGCGCTTTCCACCGCGCAGGGAAGGCTCAAGGGTTATCGCCGCGCGCTGGAAAAAAGCAGGCTGGCTTTCGAGACCGGCCTGGTCGAACAGGCGGGCCATGACGACATCAGCGGCTATCAAGCGATGAAGCGGCTGCTCGCGGGAAGGCAGCGGCCCGATGGCGTTTTCTGTTTCAACGATCCGGTCGCCACCGGTGCGATGCGCGCCATTCTGGAAGAAGGCCTTTCCATTCCGGGCCACATCGCGGTGATCGGCGCCGCCAACATGCATTTCTCCGACATGTTCCGCGTGCCGCTTTCCACCGTGGACCAGGGCACCTCGGCGATGGGTGCGGAAGCGGCAAAGCTGCTTCTGGCCCGCATGACGGCAAGAAAACCGCCGCCGGCCAAGGAGATTTTTTTGCCGCCTCGGCTGATTGTCCGCGCCTCCAGCCGGCGCCTTTAGCAAACCACCGCGAACGCCAGGACGCATTGGCGGGCCGTGCGTCGCTATCTCGTCGGCAGGCCCGGAAACGCCGCGGCAATGCCTCCCCAGCATTTATCTTCAATGGCGCCAAACCAAATTATCGATCTTGCCGCCTTCATTTTGAATGGGTGATTTGCTTGGCCACTTCAAATGAAAATCGAAATGCTTCACATGACCAACCAATTCAACGGGGACCCCGTTTCCGCCAGGATCATCGACGTCGATGTCCGCGCTCAACCTGTCGACTGCCGCGTCCGGCCCAATCCAGATCAAAGGCCGTTTGTCGGCAACTTTTATGGAAACATTCTTCAGGACCAGATTTTTAATGGGACTGTTGAGAGCAAATACGGGCCGCTTGGCATCTTCCTCCACATCCCAATGATTGGGGCTCTTGAGGAAAAAATCCCGGAGCCACGGATAGGTCTTCAGATATTCCTCGCTCGCAACAGGGTTCACCGCGACATTCTTGAAGGTGAGCGACCCATAGTCTCCTGTGTGCTGCGTGGTGGCGAAATGACTGAGAAGAACGACCCGCATACGCACCGACCCCTTGAGATCCTCAAATAATATCCGGTCGATCTTTTGATCTCTGGACAGAAGACGAATTCCCTCATGCGAATCCATGAAGGTAACATCGCGAACCGTCACATCGGTGATGGGTCCCTGCCCCACATAGGGACCAATCTCATCCTTGACGGTCATGTCGTCATACGAACCATCGTTAGCGTTGAGGGCAAATGCATCGTCGATGGTACGCAGTCTTAATCTTTCGGCGAGCAAATATTGAATCGGCCCATTGAAATGAATTCCATCGTCATTGACACCTTTGTTCACATAAGCCTGCTGCTCCGCCAAACTCCCGGTATAGGGATATGGCGGCAGACCGGTATCGACCGTAATCTTGTCGAGATGGATATTTTTTGCGTTTGCGATCCAAATGCCGAACGAGCGAATGTGAATGAGCGAAAGATTCTCCAACGCAACATGTTGGACTCCAAAAAACTGAATTCCGCTTTGGGGTGTTCTTCCGTCTAACTCGACCGGCAAATACCGGCCCAACGCCATCGGTCCCCCGATACGTTGCTTATCGCGGTTTCCGTTTAACAAGCAGCCGCGAATGGTGATGTCGGTATCGATTATTTTTCCCCGCGTTCTATTGACGTTGCGCAGCATTGAGCGGTTTGCGTTATCTTTGAGGTAGAACCCTGCGCCTGCCGTACACTGTATGGTCGTATGGCCGTAGACATTCAGCCCGCTGATAAGCGCTGGTCCGTCGATAACCAATTGAACTGGTTGACCCGACTTGGCGCGGTCAAGGACGCTTTGCAGTGCAAGCGTGTCGTCATGGCCTCCTCCCGTCGTAAGATTGGAGTCCAACGAAGCGCCCGCCTCGGACGCTTTGATGATAGAAGGGCGGGGAATTGCCGCGGGGCTGAACCATAAAGCGACGCATGCGAAGGCAATTGGGGCGAGATAATACCTCATAATCCAATGCTCCTGTAATTGTGCTTGCTATATTGAGAGCGTGGCCTTGCAACCGGCCTGACGGATATTCTGCACCAGCGGGATAGAGAGCCTATTGCATAGGCGCGGCGTGATCCAGGGGTGGTGGGAGGGGGCTTATGACTGTGGTGCAGGCGGTCTGCATGCCAATCCGAATCCGCGAAGTCGGTGTGAATTGAGCCCAGCAATTTAATCAGGCTCGTTTCCTTCCTCACAGTAGCGCGCGGCTCATTCTTCCAATGGCTTGTCTTCGGGCGTCGTGCAAGGAAGCGTGGCCGGATCACAAGCGCCGCGCGAGTGCGTGCGGGTCTGCGGTCGTGCGCCCCAGTTCGCAGGCGTTACCGAAAATAATTCTTACGAGCGCGAGCGGGCCCGATTTGGGGCAAGGGAGACGCCCGCCGCTGGCGGTCGAGACCACCACCCCGTTCGATTTCGCATCCATTTCTGGTTCGGCCCCAAAGTGGTCACCGAAACCGCCATTCGATCAACCAGTTAAAAAGCTAGTCCGCGCTTCCAGCCGGCGTTATCCTCCAGGAACTTGATCGCGTTCGAAGGTGCGGCAATTGACAAGCCGATTGGGCGGACGGATCCTATATCGATAAAGTAACCGGGGCAGGCATGATGCTGACGAAGGGGCAGGACGGCGGCGGGCTCTTGCGGGTCCCCAGCTTGATTGCGCTGGTGGCGCTGATCCTGTTCGCCGTCCTCGTCGGCCCCACCGCGTCGGATGGTTCGCGGATCTTTTTCCAGCTGGGCAATCTCACGGACATTCTCAGGCAAGTTTCGCTGATCGGGATCATTTCGCTGGGCATGACCTTCGTGATCCTGACCGGCGGCATCGATCTCAGTGTGGGCAGCGTGCTGGCGCTGTCTACGGCGTTGGTGGCGAGTGCGCTGGTGCGTGGCTGGGTGAACGGGCCGCCGGCGCTCCAGATCGCCGCCGCCATCGCCATCGCCGTCGCCGCCTGCGCGGCGGTTGGCGCGCTGAATGGCCTGGCGATCGCCCGGCTCAAGGTACAACCTTTCATTGTCACACTGGCGACCATGATCGGCGTTCGCGGTTTCGCGAAATGGTTCACGGGCAATGAGAATATCGACATCGGATTCGGCCAGGATATCGCCGCCCAATTCGCCGGCCTGTTCCGGGAGAAAGGGGTCGTTATCGGCTCCTATGTGGTGATCGCGGCTTTGTTCTGGGTGCTGTTGTCCAAGACCGTGTTCGGCCGCCATGTCCGCGCCATCGGCGACAATCCCACCGCGTCGGTCTATGCCGGACTTCCCATTCTCAAGACACAATTGTGGGTCTATGCGCTCACCGGATTGCTGGCGGGATTCGCGGGCGTTCTCTATGCGGCGGAAAACAACCAGGGCAATCCCAATGCCGGCGTCGCCTACGAATTGGACGCCATCGCCGCGGTGGTGATCGGCGGCACCAAACTGTCCGGTGGCCAGGGCACCATCACGGGCACCATCATCGGTACGCTTATCATGGGCGTGCTCACCAATATCCTGCGCCTCAACAATATCGACAGCAATGTGGAGATGATGATCAAGGCGGTGATTATCGTGCTCGCGGTGGCTGTGCAGCGGAGTCGAAAATCATGAGACAGATGGCGGTCAAGATTTTGTGTGTGGTGGCGGTACTGGTGCTGGCCGGCTGCGGCGAACAGAAACCGCAGCAAAAGATGGTGGCCTTCTCCCAGGCGAACAATGCCGAGCCTTACCGGGCGACGCAGAAAGCGCTGATGGAGAAATTGTTCGCAGAGACGCCGGACGTGAAGCTGGTGGCGTCGGACGCGCAGCAGGACAACAGCAAGCAGATCGCCCAGATCGAGACATTCATCCGGCAGAAACCCGCGGTGCTGATCGTGGCACCGAATGAGCGCGCCGCGCTGACCGCCGTGATGGGCCGCGCCATGGCGGCCGGCATTCCCGTCATCTGTCTAGAACGCGATATTCTGGAGCCCAACTATACGACCTACATCAAGATGGACAATCGCACCATCGGGCGGCTGGCGGGGCAATTCATCGCCGATCAACTGACCAAGAAATACGGTTCGCCCAAGGGCAATGTGGTGATGATCCGCGGCCTTCTGGGCGTGGAGGGCGAGATCAACCGCGATGGCGGCGCGCGAGAAGTTCTGAGCAAATATCCCGACATCCACATTGTCGCCGACCCGGTGGCGGATTGGATTCAAGCCCAGGCCAAGGACCGCATGACCGAAGTGCTGCGCGTCCAACCCAAGATCGATGTCGTCTATGGTCATAATGATCCCATGGCGATCGGCGCCTATCTCGCTGCCAAGGACCTGGGCCGCGAGAAAGAGATGATCTTCATCGGGGTGGACGGGTTGGGCGGCCCCTCCGGTGGCATCAAGAAGGTGATGGATGGCGTTCTGGCCGCCACCTTCGTCTATCCGCTGGGTGTGAAGGAAGCCGTGGATGTCGCCCAGAAGATCATACGCGACCCCAATTACAAACCGCAGAAAGAGATCACACTCAACTCCACCATGGTGACGCCGGACAATGCCAAGGAGCTTTACGAAAAGCTCACAGTGGCGACGGATCAAAGCGCGAAATAGCCGAAAGGAAAGCCGTCATGTCGAAAACCATTTATCTCGTCGCCAATGGCGATCTGCGTCCTTCGGCCAATCAGAAATGCTGGCCGGTGCAGGCCGAAGTGGAAGCGGCTGTGATCGCCGCCATCAAGGCTCAGGGGCGTGAAGTGCGGCGCGGCCACGACTATGATCCGGTCAAGAGCCACGGCTTCATCGATAGCCAGAAGCGCGGCATCGAAGTCTTCCGCACGATCCCGCAGGACGCGCCGCTGGTGGTAGTGGAAGCGGTCTGGCAATACAGCCAGCATCTGATGGCGGGGCTGCTGCATCACAAAGGCCCCATCCTCACGGTGGCCAATTGGAGCGGGACTTGGCCCGGGCTGGTCGGCCTCCTCAACCTCAATGCGTCGTTGCGCAAGGCGGGCAAGGATTTCGACACGCTGTGGAGCGTGGATTTCAAGGACCGCTTCTTCCTGGATGGCTTGAGCGCCTGGCTGAAGGGGGAACGCATCCGCCATGACCGTTCCCATGTGCGCCCCATGCCGAAGCTTTCCGCGGACGCGGAGAAGCTTGGCAAGGATCTGGCCGACCGGCTGCGCCGGGACAAGGCCATTCTGGGCGTTTTCGACGAGGGTTGCATGGGCATGTACAACGCCATCATCCCTGACGAGCTTCTCGCACCGATGGGCGTGTTCAAGGAGCGGCTGAGCCAGTCCGCACTTTATGCCGAAATGCGCGAGACGCCCGACGCCGAAGCGCGCGCCGTCTATGACTGGCTGCTCCAGAAGGGCATGACCTTCAAATTCGGACCTGTACCGGAGACCGATCTCACCGAGGCGCAGGTCCTGGAACAATGCAAAATGTATATCGCCACTTTGCGCATTTCCGACGCTTTCGGCTGCGACGCGGTGGGCATCCAATACCAGCAGGGTCTGAAAGACCTCACGGCGGCGTCCGATCTGGCGGAAGGCATTCTGAACAATGCCGATCGGCCGCCGGTCAAGGATCGTGCCGGGAAGCTGCTCTATCCGGGCGCGCCCTTGCCGCATTTCAACGAGGTGGACGAGGGCGTGGCGCTGGACTGTCTGGTCACCAACCGGGTGTGGAATGCTCTGGGGTTGCCGCCGGAGACCACGCTACACGATGTCCGCTATGGCGAAGACTATGATGGCCGCTTCGTTTGGGTGCTGGAGATTTCCGGCTCGGTGCCGCCCGCTCATTTCGCCACCGGCTACAAGGAAGCGGTGGGCGAGCGTCAACCGCCCATGTATTTCCGGCTGGGCGGCAGCACCATCAAGGGCGTGAGCAAACCGGGCGAGGTGGTCTGGAGCCGCATTTATATCGAGGCGGGCAAGCTCAAGGCCGACATGGGCATCGCCAAATCGGTAACACTACCGCGGGAAGAAACCGAGCGCCGCTGGACCAACACCACGCCGCAATGGCCCATGATGCACACTGTCTTCCCGGGCATCAGCCGCGACCAGTTCATGGCGCAGCATTGCTCCAACCACATCCAGGTCGCCTACGCACCGGACACAGCGGGCGCGGCCAAGGCGCTGTCGGTCAAGGCGGCGATGTTCCAGGCCATGGGCATCACGGTCAATTTCTGCGGCGATGTCGCGGTCTGAGGCGGAGGGACAATGACCATCTTCAATCGCAGGACGTTCATGAATTTGGCGGCGCGGCTGGGCGCGGGCGCGGCGGCAATGGCGGCGGCGCCAGCAGGCGCGCAGACGCCGGCAAAAGGGGCAGGCGGCAAGCCCACCAACACGCCGGGCCTCACCACTGATCTTCTGAAACAGACGCGGCTTCCTTTCCGCATCGGCTTCGAACATGTCTTCGATCCGTCCCAAGGTGAAAAAGAGCCCTGGTATCTCAACGACCATTGCCTGATCCGGGCCAATGACGGTGCCTGGCATCTTTTCGGGATCACCCATAAGGAGCCAGCCGATCCGGATCACGAATCCTTCTTCCTGCACGCCACCGCGCCCGACGTGAAGGGTCCCTGGAAGAAGCAGGCGCCCGTGATGCACATCGATCCCGCTTTCCAAGAAACGGTGGTATGGGCGCCGCATGTCGTGGCGCACGACGGCAAATACTGGATGTTCTATTGCGCGGGCGGCAAGGACCACACGCAGTTTCATATCCATATGGCGACCTCGCCCGATCTGGTGACGTGGACCCGTCATCCCGACAATCCCATGATTGTGGACGGGTATGACGCGCGCGATCCCATGGCGCTGCATGATGGCGAGCAGTGGATTCTCTATTACTGCGCCACCGAAACGCCCAAGGGTGGCAATCATGTGGTCAAAGCCGTGACCAGCAAGGACCTTGCGCATTGGTCCTCGCCGCGGGTGGTGTTCCGTTCGCCTGAGAAAGGCACCTTCGGCGGTCCCACCGAGTCGCCTTTCGTTGTGCCACGCAATGGCAAATATTATCTCTTCGTCTGCACCAACGAGCCCTACAACAACAGCGCCGCCTATGTGAGCGACAATCCTTTCCATTTTGAGCCGTCCAGCATCGTGCTGAATTTTCCCGCCCATGGCGCGGAAGTGGTTCGCAGCCAGGACGAGCGCTGGTTCGTCACTACCTGCGGCTGGGAGCAGGGCGGTCTCTATCTCGCCGAACTGCGCTGGGACGATCATGCTTGAGCGGGCGGCGCCATGACCATCGTCGCCGGCGTCGATTTCGGCACTGTCAGTGTCAGGGTCTCCATCCTGGACAGCGAACGGGGCCGGCTGGGTTTCGGCACCGCGCCCTATCCGGTGGCGCGACGGCAGGCGGATGCCGATTTCGCCACCCAGCGGCATGAGGATCATTGCCGCGCGCTGGAAGTCGCGTTCGCCGCTGCGCTGGCAGATGCCAAAGTGAAAGGCAAGGATATCGCCGCGCTTGCCATCGACACCACGGGCTCGACCGTGGTGCCACTGGACGAGAAGCTTCAGCCCCTGGGCGATTATTATCTTTGGTGCGATCACCGCGCCTGGCGCGAGGCGGGCGAGATCACCGCCAAGGGGCGGGAGCGCAAGCTTGCCGCGCTGGACTGGTCGGGCGGCGTCTATTCCTCCGAATGGGGTTTCGCCAAGCTGCTGCACTGGCTACGCGCCAATCCGGACCTGCGTGGTCGCTTTCACACCGCCGCGGAACATTGCGACCTGATGGTGGCAACGCTGTGCGGCGTTACCGATCCGGCCGATATGCCGCGCTCTATCTGCGCCATGGGTCACAAATGGATGTGGAACGACGCGCTGGGCGGATTGCCGAGCGACGCATTTCTGTCCTCAGTCGATCCCTTGCTGGCGGGCGCGCATGCGCGGCTGAATGGCCGCTATGGCACCTCCGACGTGATCGCCGGAGAATTGTCACCACAATGGGCAGCCCGGCTGGGTTTGAAAGCGGGGATTCCCATTCCTATCGGTGCGCTGGACGCCCATTGGGACGCCATCGGCGCCGGCTGCCAGCTGGGCGATGTCGTCAATGTAATCGGCACGTCCACCTGCATCATGGCACTTTCTAAGGAGTCGCGACTGATCCCCGGCGTTTCAGGCATCGTGCCGGGCTCCATTCATCCCGGCCTTTATGGCATCGAGGCGGGTCTCTCCGCCGTGGGCAGTCTGTTCGACGCCATTGCCATGCGCGCCAATGTCGGCCTTGGTGAGTTGAGCGCGGCAAGCGCGCATCACGCCGCCGGGCAGACCGGGCTTTTCCGCTTCGCCTGGGATGATGGCGATCGTTCGGTGCTGGTCGATCCGCGCCTGCGCGGGATCACCATGGGCTGGCGCCTCAATCATACCGCCGCCGATGAATTGTTCGCCGCCATCGAAGGCACGGCCTTTCACACCAAAATCATTCTGGACCGGCTGCAAGAATGTGGCGCGCCGATCGCACGGGTCATTCATGGCGGCGGCATTCCCCAGCGCAACGAGACGCTCAACCGCGTCTATGCCGATGTCTTGGACAAGCCCATCCTGGTGCCAGCCAAAGACACGACCAGCCTGGGCTCGGCGATCTTCGCTTTCCTGGCGGCGGGGACGTTCAAGACAGTCGAAGAAGCGCAAGCCGCGCTTTCTCCGGGCTATCGCGTGATCGAACCGAGCGCCAAAGGCGTTCGCGTCTATGAAGATTTGTTTCCCAAATTCCGCGCACTTTATTTTGCGCTAGGGCAGGCCCATGGCGCGGCCAGCCCGTTCGCCGCGATTTAACAGTCAACTTGTTTGGCGGGGACGGCATCATGCGTACGCAGGTTGCGATCATCGGCGCGGGTCCGGCTGGGCTCTTTCTGGCGCATCTGCTCCGGCGGTGGGGCATCGTGGCCACCGTGCTGGAGCGGCGCGATCGCGCCCATGTCGAAGGCCGCGTCCGTGCTGGGGTGCTAGAACAGACAACCATGGATGTGCTTGCGGATCTGGGCCTCGATGAACGGATGCGCGCCCAAGGCCTTCTGCATGACGGCACCAATCTGGTCAGTGATGGCGAAATGTTCCGCATCGACATGGCGGCGAGGAGTGGCGGCCGGCGCGTCATAGTCTATGGCCAGCAGGAAGTGATGCATGACTTGTTTGAGGCGGCGGTACAGGACGAATTGCCGATCGTCTTCGATGCGGCTGACGTATGTTTGCACGACATCGCGGGCAAACCCTTCGTCACCTGGCGCGCAAAGGGCGAAGAATGGAGGCTGGATTGCGACTTCATCGCCGGCTGCGACGGTTTTCATGGCATCAGCCGGAAGGCAATTCCCGAATCCGCGCGCCGGACTTTCGAGCGCGTCTATCCCTTCGGCTGGCTGGGCATTCTGGCGGATGTGCCGCCTGCCCATCGCGAGTTGATCTATGCCAATCACATGAACGGTTTTGCACTGGCTTCGATGCGCTCGCCAACCCGTAGCCGCTTCTATGTGCAATGCGGCCTGCACGATAGGATCGAAGATTGGCCGGATGAACGCTTTTGGGACGAGGTGACCCTGCGGCTGGGACCGGAGGCGCAAGTCACACGCGGCCCGTCCTTCGAGAAAAGCATCACGGCGCTTCGCAGTTTCGTCACTGAACCGGTGCGTTATGGCAGCCTGTTCCTTCTGGGGGACGCCGCCCATATCGTTCCACCCACCGGAGCCAAGGGGCTCAATCTCGCCGTCTCCGACGCGGTGATGCTGGCCGAAGCGCTGGCGGAATTCCATGGCGGCAGGCCTTTGCCGCTCGACTACTATTCCGCCCGGGCCTTGGCCAGGGTCTGGAAGGCGGAGCGCTTTTCCTGGTGGTTCACGGGTCTTATGCACCGCTTCCCCGAAACAGACGCCTTCGCCCGCAAGATGCAGGTCGCGGAGCTGGCCTATTTGCGGCAATCTGAGGCGCTGCAGACGGTCTTTGCCGAGAATTATGTCGGCCTGCCGCTGAACTGAGAGCTCGCCATGACCGATATTTATAATCGCGAAAACGGCCAGGCCCACCCACCCCTGCTATTTCCCGCTTATGCCTCGACGGTGAGACGCGCGCCCTCGAACGCGCCGATCCGGATTCCACAAACCGTCACCGAAACCAGCGGTCCCCGGGACGACTGGGGCGAACTTATGGGCGGTGCGATGGCGGACATGACCAGGCAGCACAAGGGAGAGCCCTTGGGCCAGCGCATCATCGTCACTGGCCGGGTGCTCGATGAGAATGAAAAGCCGGTGCCCAACACCGTGATCGAAATCTGGCAAGCCAATGCCGCGGGCCGCTATATCCACGCGCGTGATGATTGGCCGGCGCCGCTCGATCCGAACTTTACGGGTGCTGGCCGAGTGGTAAGCAACGGCAGCGGCCACTACCGCTACGTCACGGTCAGGCCCGGCGCCTATCCCTGGGGCAATCATCACAATGCCTGGCGGCCGTCGCACATCCATCTATCGCTGTTGGGCCCGGCCTTCGCTACGCGGCTGGTGACTCAAATGTATTTTCCCGACGATCCCCTGGTCCCGCTCGATCCCATCGCCAATGCGGTGCCGATGCCTTATCGCGACCGGATGGTGTCGCGCTTCGATATTGACGTCACCGAACCGAGCTTCGCTTTAGGCTATCGGTTCGACATCGTGCTGCGTGGCCGCCACGCCACGCCGATGGAGGCGTAATGGACAATCAGAGCAAGGAACTGTTTGGCCAGACGCCGTGGCAGACCGTGGGACCCTTCTTTCATTATGGCTTAGCTTGGAAAGGGGGCGCCGACCTCACGGGCCAATCTGAACTGGGCGCACGGCCCGATCTGTTTGCGCCCGAACACTATCTTCTGCGCACACCCAAGCCGCGCGGACCGGTCGAAGGCATCGGAATCGAAATCGGAGGCCGGGTGCTGGACGGCGATGGCAAGCCGGTGCCGGATGCGATGGTGGAAATCTGGCAGGCGGATTCCGGCGGGCGATATTATGTGCCGGGCGCGACATTCATCGGCTTTGGCCGCTCGGCCACCGGCAATGACGGCGCGTATCGCTTTCTTACCATTCTGCCCGGGCGGGTGCCCGGACCCGGCAATAGTTTGCAGGCGCCGCATATTGCGGTGGGGGTGATGGCACGCGGCCTCCTCAAGCGGCTGGTGACGCGAATCTATTTCCCGGATACGGAGGGGCTCGACACTGACCCTATTCTGGAACTGGTGCCGACCGAGCGGCGTGATACCCTGATCGCCCGCAGGGAGCACCGGCCAGGAGCCGGTGCGACAAACCAACAGGCTGGCGCCTATCAGTTCGACATAATCCTGCAAGGCGTGGGCGAAACGGTGTTTTTCGATTGCTGAGGCTATGTCCCGATTGATCCGCGATCTGAGCGGCGGCAGCGCCGAAATGCTGGAAATTTTCAGCGATGCGGCGCTGGTTAAGCACGCTTTGGCGTTCGAAGCGGCGCTAGCGGAGGCCGAGGCTGCCGAAGGCCTTCTTACGGCGGACGAGGCGGCACGCATCGCGATTGCCTGCGCACAATTGCCTTTGGATACGGAAACTCTGGCGCTGGAAGTGAAGCATGCCGGTACCCTGGCGATCCCGCTGGTCCATCATCTCCGGCGCAGCCTGGGCGACGACGCGCTGGCGGCAAAAATTCACCGCGGCGCGACCAGCCAGGATGTCGCCGACACGGGGCTGATGCTGCAGGCAAAGGCAGGCGCGGCGGTGATCGCGCGCGAATTGGCGCGCTTGCAGGCGGCATTGGCCCTGCTGGCGGAGCGCATGGCGGCGGTCCCCATGGCCGGGCGAACCTTGCTGCAAAATGCGCTGCCGATCACCTTCGGGCTCAAGGCGGTGCAATGGCTGGCGGCAATCGACGATGCGGCGGCCCGACTTGCGTGGGAGGCTGGCCAGGCCTCGCTCTTGCAATTTGGCGGCGCGGCGGGCACACGCGCCGGATTGGACGGCAAGGGTGCCGCCATCGCCGCGTATATGGCGAAGAAATTGGGTCTGGCATCGCCCTTGCTGCCTTGGCATGCGCGAAGGGGACATATTGCCGGCCTCGCTTCGGTACTCGCGATTGTCACCGGCGCCAGCGCGAAGATCGCGCGCGACATCTCCCTTCTGGCGCAGAACGAGATCGGTGAAGCTTTCGAGCCACGTACGGAGGGTCGCGGCGGCTCATCGGCGATGGCGCATAAACGCAATCCCGCCGGTTGCCAGATCATATTGTCGGCGGCGGCGCGTGCGCCGGGCCTAGCTGCGACCATCATCGCTGCTCTGCCGCAGGAGCAGGAACGCGGCCTGGGCGGCTGGCAGGCGGAAGCGCCGGTCCTGGCCGATCTCTTCATCGTCACGCATGGCGCGGTTGCGGCACTGGCGCCCATGATCGAAGGGCTCGAAGTCGATGGCGCGCGCATGGCCGAAAATCTCAAGGCCGCCAACATCGGCAGCGACATCGGTGAATCTGAAGCGCTGGTGCGGGCAGCCTTGAAGGCGCGATCCTGATGGCGTTTGCGAAGAACGGCGCGGTACGGCTTCACTGGCGGGAGGATGGTGCTGGCCCGACGCTTCTCCTGCTCAACTCTGTCGGTTGCGATCTCAGCTTGTGGGATGTGGCGATGCCGTATCTCTCCGGGTTTCGCGTGGTCCGCATGGACATGCGTGGCCATGGGCAATCGGATTCACCGCCCGGCGATTACGCGCTCGATCAACTGGCGGCCGATGCCATCGCAGTCCTGGATGCGGCGAAGATTGAAAAGACGGCGGTCTGCGGCTTGTCGCTGGGCGGCATGACGGCGATGACTTTGGCCTTGAACGCGCCAGAGCGCGTCTCTTCATTGATCCTGGCTTGCACCTCGGCACAGATGGATCCGGAAGGTTGGAATAACCGCGTCAAGCTCGTGCGCAGTCAGGGCATGGCGGCGGTTGTGGATGCCGTGATGGCGCGATTCTTTTCGGACCATTTCCGCCGCAATCACGCTGCCGAAGTCGAAGTCATTCGCGCAAGGTTCCTCGCGCTCGATCCCGGGGGCTATGCCGGCGGCTGCGCCGCCATTCGCGATATGGCGCTGCTCGACAAGATATCGGCGGTCCGCAAGGCCACCTTGGTCATCGCCGGCGAGGAGGATGTCGCGACACCATTTCAGGGTCATGGCAGCGAAATTCAGAAGCGCATCGCGGGCGCCCGGGTAAAGATGCTTCCTGCGGCCCATATCGCGCCCGTGGAAGCGCCAGCGGCCTTCGCTGCCGCCGTGACGGATTCTCTTTCGGGAGTATCTCATGCCTGACGCGAAGGAAACACTCTACCAGGCCGGCCTCGCCATGCGCCGCAAGATTTTGGGCGCGGCATGGGTCGAGAAATCTCTGAAGACAAGCACGCCTTTTACGGCGGATTTTCAGGACATGATCACTCGCAATGTCTGGAACGAAATCTGGAACCGGCCCGGTCTCGACCATAAGACCCGCCGCCTGCTGACCGTGGCGATGACGGCTTCGCTGGGCGCTTGGGAGGAGTTCCGCCTGCATGTCCGCGCCGGTCTGGAGCAGAATGGCTTTACCCAAGACGAACTCAAGGAAGTCTTGTTGCAGGTGGCGGCCTATGCGGGGGTGCCCCGCGCCAACACCGCCTTTGCCGAAGCCGCCAAGGTCATCGAGGACATTGCGCCCCGGGCCTGACGCGGGGCCACGTGAAAGCAAAAACAGAAGCAAAGTTCAAGGATGGATGGGACCATGCCTGCTGCTTATATATGTGACGGTATCCGCTCACCGATCGGGCGCTACGGCGGCGCCCTGGCCAGGGTGCGCTCCGACGATCTGGCGGCTCTAACCTTGAAGGCGCTGCTGGCGCGTCACGAAAAACTCAATCCCAATGCCATCGACGAAGTGATCCTGGGCTGCGCCAACCAGGCCGGCGAGGACAATCGCAATGTGGCCCGTATGGCGGCCCTGCTGGCGGGGCTGCCGGACAGCGTGTCCGGCGTGACAGTGAACCGGCTTTGCGCTTCCGGTCTCGAAGCGGTGGCGCAGGCCGCGCGCGCTATCGTCTCTGACCAGGCCGATCTGGTTCTGGCAGGTGGGGTCGAAAGCATGACGCGCGCGCCTTTTGTGACGGGTAAAGCCGACAGCGCTTTCTCGCGCAGCGCCAGGATCGAGGACACCACCATCGGCTGGCGCTTTATCAACCCTGCGATGGTGAAGGCCTATGGCGTCGATTCTATGCCGGAGACGGCCGAGAATGTCGCCACCGATTTTCAGGTCAGCCGCGCCGACCAGGATGCCTTCGGCTTGCGCAGTCAGCAGCGCGCAGGCGCGGCTGAGAAGCGTGGCTTTTTCGCGGGCGAGATCACGCCAGTTAGCGTGCCCAGTGGCAAAACGGGCCCTGTCCTGGTCGACAAAGACGAACATCCGCGCCCCGACGCGACATTGGAAGCGCTGGCCAAGCTTAAGCCCGTGGTGCGCGAAGGTGGGACTGTGACAGCAGGAAACGCTGCCGGCATCAATGACGGTGCTGCGGCGCTGATCGTCGCGTCGGAAGAGGCCGCGAAGAAGCATGGCCTGACGCCGCGCGCCAGGATCCTGGGCTATGCCACGGCCGGCGTGCCGCCGCGGGTGATGGGGATGGGGCCGGTGCCGGCGACACAAAAGCTGATGGCCAAAACCGGCCTGGCGCTGAAGGACTTCGATGTCATCGAACTCAATGAAGCTTTCGCCGCGCAGGCGCTGGCGGTGTTGCGCCAGCTTGGCATTCCCGACGATGCGGCGCACGTCAATCCCAATGGCGGCGCCATCGCGCTGGGCCATCCGCTAGGCGCTTCGGGCGCGCGGCTGGCATTGACCGCCATGCGCGCGCTGGAGGAAAAGCGGGGCCGTTACGCCCTCGCCACCTTGTGCGTCGGCGTGGGGCAAGGCGCGGCGCTGGCGCTGGAGCGCGTTTAGACCTTATCCCGCCACGTGCAGCACATTGTTGCGCCGGTCTTTGTCCGGAATGACGTGATCCGGATCGAGCGTGACCGATACCACCGGCTCGCCGCTGTCCAAACGGATTTGCGCTTCGGTCTTCTGAATCCAGGTTTCCGCCGGAAGCCGTAGGCGCCGATGCGCGCCGCTCTGCAGCACAACATCCAGCGTCGCCGGCATCACCATGCGGTCGAGATTGGCCAGGGTGATGACAGCGCCCTTGGTCCAGCCGCCTTCGGCCGGTTCCGCTTTTTCGACGGCCATGTCGAGGGTCCAATTGTTCAGATACCAGCCCCGCCAGAACCAGGACAGATCTTCACCGCCGCTTGAATCCATGACGCGGAAGAAGTCGGAAGGCGTGGGATGCTTGAACGACCAGTCAGCGATGTATTTGCGGAAGGCCCAATCGAAACGTTCCGGGCCCAGGATCTGTTCACGCAGCAAGACCAGCCCCAGGGCCGATTTGAAATAGCTCGAGGGATGGCGGTATTTTTCCTTCACCTGATCGGCCCGGGTCATCAGCATGGAGGGCGCATCGGGGTCCTGCAGCAAGGGCAGGATCTCCTCCACCGGATTGCCCTTCTTGGGCGCATATTCGCCGTCGCGCTTGAGGCCGAATTCTTTGAAATCGTCGGACTCATAGATGTCAATGAAAGTGTTGAAGCCCTCATCCATCCATTGGTCGCGCCGCTCGTTGGAACCAACCACCATGGGAAACCAAGTGTGACCGATCTCATGCGCCGTGATCCAGAAAAGCGCCGGGCCCTTATCCTTGTAGCTGTCGAAGGCGACGGAGGGATATTCCATGCCGTCAATCGGGCCGCCCAGGCTGGACGCCACCGGCCAGGGATAGACAGACCAACGGCGCGAGAAATTCTCCACCGCATGCTTGAGATATTCGGTGGAACGGCCCCAGCCACCAGGAACCGCGCCTTCCACTGGATACAGTGATTGCGCCAGCCCTGTCTTGCCACCCGGCAGGTTCAAGCGGGCAGCATCCCAGATGAAAGCCTTGCTGGCGCTAACGGCGACATCGCGGGTGTTCGACATATGGAAGCGCCAGGTCAGGGTGCCGCTCTGCTTGGGGCGGCTCATGGGATCGTTGATTTCCTCCGCGGTGCGGATCATCACCGTCTTGTCGCTCAAGCGCGCTTGCGCCATGCGGGCCTTTTCGGTCGCGGTCAGAACCTCGTCTGGATTGGTCAATTCGCCCGATCCCGCCACCAGCATGTCCCAGGGCACGGTGAGGGCGTAATCGACATCGCCATATTCGAGATAAAATTCCGCCGCCAGGTAAGGCAGCGTATCCCAGCCGCGCAGATCGTCGAACACCGCCATGCGCGGATACCATTGGGCGAGGTCGAATATCTCGCCATTCTTGGTGGGTTCATGCCCGGTACGCCCGCTGCTGCCGGCCGGCACTCTGTAATGATAGCGGATATGCAGCTTCAGCTGGCCGCCATGGCCTTTGAGAGGGATCGCCAGCCTGACCTGCATGCGTGTGTCGGAAACGACATAGCCCGCCTTCTGCGCCTGGCTGCCTTCGCCGATCTCCACCGCATCCAGCACAAAGCCGTCGGTGGCCTGTTCCACAGATCTGCGGCGCCGGCCTTCGCCGGCCGCGAACCGGGAGCGCGCGTCTTTCTCATAAGTGTTTTCGTCCAACAGGACCCAGAGCGCATCCAGGGTCGATGGGCTGTTGTTGACATAGGTAATGGTTTCATCGCCGCTAAGATCGGCGCTGGCCGGATCGAGCGTGGCTGCGATCTTGTAGTCGGCGCGGTTCTGCCAATAGTCCGGTCCCGGCGTGCCGTCGCCGGAGCGATAGGCATTGACGGGTGTGGGCAGCGTCAGCGGCGCGAAAGTTTCGCGCGGGTTATAAACGCTCTGTAATGCCGCGGTCTGCGGTTCGCCTGTCTGTTTCTTGCAACCAGCCAGCATCAAGACCGGCACAATGACAGCGCTTAGAACAAGAGCGTGCATCCTCGACATGGTTATGCCCCAAACATCCATTCTCGCCGAAGAGATGTGACATTTTTTGGAGCCGGGTGAAAGCGCTGGAATCTAAGGCCTGATCCAGTCTCCCAGCGGGACAAAATGGCTTTGGCGCAATTCACAGACAAAGCCCGCGCGTTGGGCATGGTGATCGGTCTTGGAAAATGTCACCGCCGGAAGAATGCCGCCCGAATCCCAGTCCTTGATCGTCTCCATGGCGTCGATGAAGGATTCCCGCGTGACATTGGGTCCGGCGCGGCGCAGTCCCTCCGCTACCATCTGACCGAAGGCATAACCATAAAGGGAGTAACGATTGAGCTTTTCCTCCGGGAAATATTTCGCCATCAAACGACGATAAGCGGCGACACCGGGCGCATCGGAATTGTTAGGATCCGGATAATAGCAAAGCCCCAGCGTGCCTTCGGCGGCGCCGCCCGGCACGTTGAGATATTCCTCATCGGTCAAGGGACCGGTCGAGACCATGCGCACATCCTGCCAGGCGAGGCGCGCCTTGGCTTCCATCACCCGCTTGGCCTGCGGCGGATAGAGCGCCATGACGATCGCGTCGGGTTTGGTTGTGCGCAACCGTTCCATCTCGTCCGTCAGGTCGGTGGGAAGCGTTTGCTTCACCGGCTCTTCACCCGCCACGACATAACCGTTCTCGGCCGCGAGCGCGCGCAACCGGTCGCGGAAATACTGACCATAGGCGTTGGGATCGTAGAGAATGGCGATGCGCTTGAGGCCGCGCTCGCGCGCAAGATAGCGGTACATCATCTGGGTCTCGCCGCCATAATGCGGAAAAGACGTGAACACATAGCGTGCGTCATCCATGTCCACCAAGCCGGTGTGCGGGAACATGTAAGGCACGCGATGCGCCATGGCGTAAGGGGCGATTTGAAGCGAGACCGTGCCGCCATGATTCCACAAGAGAAGCACCTTATCCTGCTCGGTCAGGCGCGCGACATTGGCAAGGACTTCGGCATCCCCTGGGGCACCCGTTTGGGTGCGGCCATAGCTGCGTTCGGCAAGCTTGCGGCCATGGATGCCGCCGGCATCGTTCAGGGCACGAATGACCAGCCGCATGCCGAGATTCTCGGCCGCGCCGGAAGGCGACAGCGCGGATGGCGCCTCGATGCCGATCAGGATATCGCTGGGCGCAGCTTGGGCGGTCGAGATCGCCAGCGCGAAAACCAGCGGGAGAAGAATGGTTCGCATGGTGGCTATAGTGCCGGAGCCGCACCGGCAATCAAGCCGGACGCTAGCGGACGATTTCCAAGGGCAGCGTGATCTCGACCAATGTCCCCTGGCCGATTTCGCTGTGGAGCGCCATGCGCCCGCCTGACTGGCGGATGAAACCGGCGCAATTGCTCAAACCCCAGCCCGCCTTGATGCCATGGGGGCGGGTGGTGAAAAGCGGCTCCATCGCGCGCGCCGCCACCTGTTGGGACATGCCCTTGCCATTGTCGCGGATGCGCAGGAGCGCCTGAGCGTGGCGGCCTTCGAGCTCAAGGCGCGATGTCTCCACGGTGAGACAGCCACCGACCGGCGGCATCGCAGCATGCGCATTCTTGACCAGTTCGGCGATGGTATCGGACAGTTTCTGCTCGTCGGCATAGACAATGAATTCCGCCTCGGCCAGCGCGATCTTCACGCTGGTTGTGGGCAAAGACGGGCGCAGCGCCCGCATGGTGCGAAGCACGATGGCGTTCAATTCGACATTCTGCCGGTTCAGGCGCTGGCGACCTGCGAAAGCCTGGAGCTTGGACGTCAGGTCGATGCCCCGCTCGGCCGCCCGCACAATGTCGCGCAGGGTCGATGCGTGGTTCGCCGAGCCGGTCGCCTCCGGATCCAGTAAGGACAAATTGCCGGTGACCGCTGTGAAGATATTGTTCAGCTCATGGGCCACGGTGCCGGCGAGTTGAACCAGCGCGGTCATTTTTTCGGAGGTTTCGGTCATGAGGCGCGGGGGTTTTTCTCGATAAAGCAGTATCCCGCGGCAGGTATTTATTTCGGCATACTTCGTCGCCTGTACTGACGAATAAAGCGCCCCATACAGAAGGCTGTGGCGCATTCACGCATGGGTTGCATATCAGGCGAAGCCGGCTTTCGACGCTAGCATCGCGGCTTCCGTACGACTTCGCACGCCGATTTTCCGGAAAATCGTGCTCAAATGCAACTTGATCGTAACCTCCGCGAGATCGAGCTCGCGCGCGATCTCTTTGTTCGACAAGCCGCGTGCGGCGGCGCGCAACACATCGGTTTCCCTGGGCGTCAATGTGGCCAGCCATGGCGCTTCGCCGGACGCGGCTCCGTTCAATAGCAGGTCGGCAGGGACGCTGGTTCCGCCTGCGAGCATCATCTGAATCGTATGTGT
>Ga0134128_10000574_pt1 | contig 50942 bp, 75 predicted proteins | sample KB31754_FD_96462 | JGI IMG/M metagenome (GOLD analysis project Ga0134128, IMG submission 96462) | Terrestrial soil microbial communities with excess Nitrogen fertilizer from Kellogg Biological Station, Michigan, USA - KB3-175-4 | ecosystem: Environmental > Terrestrial > Soil > Unclassified ... | reverse complement strand
TCCAAGAGTTGCAGCCAGAGCTTTCGGTCAGCGACCGGCCACACATCTCCCGACTTTGGCAATCGGGCCAACAGTCCTGCAATGATGGGATCAATTGGCGGCTCGTTTCCATCGTTGCCGTTGCAAGCGCGACAGCGAGAATACGGACCTGTTCGTCCAGGATTTGCGCCAGCGCGTGATTGGTGCGCCAGAGATCAGCACGGACGGCTTTCACCCGTACAAGAATGCCATCCGCGATGCCTTCAATGGCCGGGCTTCCCATGGCGTGATCGTAAAGACCTACAGCGTAACCAACCTTGCCGTAAAAGACGCTGCCCGCCGTTACAGCCCCGCCGAAGTAGTAGCTGTAAGCCGTGAGGTAGAGAGCGGCACGCCCTCCTATATCTCGACCAGCTATGTTGAACGCCAGAACCTCACGCTGCGGATGACACAAAAGCGGTTCGCCCGGTTGACCAACGGCTTCTCAAAGAAGCTCACCCATCACGCCGCAGCGGTCAGCCTGTATGTCACCCATTATAATCTCTGCCGCGTCCATGAGGCCCTGCGGACCACGCCGGGCGTGGCCATCGGAGTTGTGGATAGGGTGTGGACGATTGGCGACTTGCTAGATGCGACACTGGCGATTGAACCTAATCGACCAATTCGTGTCCAACGTAGGTTCAAAGTGATTGACGGCGGCAAAAAATAGGGGAACAACCCCTACTGGGGGGCGTTTTTCCCGCTCTCTGGCTGGGTGTTGCATTTTTGACACATTCAGTTACTATTAACTATGTATAACGACACTGCTGTGTCGATTCGCTTCTAGGTGGTACGACCGCCCGTTTCAACGGGTCTACATTGAGGAGAAATGTCATGGCTCCGCACGCCCTGACAAGCCAAACATCACAAGCCCAACGCTGTGAGTTTCTCACGGGGTATTTTGCCGAGCAGTTCGCTGCCGGTAAGCGGCCGGACTATGGCTATCCGAAAAACCATTTGCCCGAAACCACCCTCGACAAAATCGAGGTAACCACCGGATTTATGGCTGCTAAAAGCGGCAAATAATTAGCTTTTTGGATAGACTCGCGATAGACGGGAATCAGTGATCTGGTTCCCTCATCGAGTGATTCCATGTACATCCAAAAAGGCATTCTGGACGCAATCCAAAATTGCGATGAATTTGGGCGCTCCTTTTGCGAATATGCAGAAGGGGCTCTCTTTTCGTGCCGACTTTTGCCTGTCTTATCGAAGCCTCGGTTGATCGAGGCGCACGGCGCATGGGTAAACGATCTATCCAGGGTTGGCACACACGAGCCAAACCTTGAAGATGGCTTGGATCACTTTAAGCGATGCGGTCATTTGGCCTTCTGGCTTCGTCGGATGGCCCCAATTGTAGAGGCCATTGATACTACTAAGAACCTCGGCGATTCCGCAGGCTATCCGCTTTCCCCCGATGAAATCGCATTTCGCGAGCTGCTGCTCGGATACTGCAACGAATATATTGCCTTTGATTACGCATTTCAGATTTGCAAATATTACGAGTTGGGCAAGGTACCTCCATCGTCGCGGGCTGCCGCAGTTGCGCTATCGCGCGAGTATTACCAAACGATGTGCCATTTCTTGAAATACAAGAATGTCTCGCCTCACGCGCTGCATCTGATTTTTAAGTCGATCTTTCTTGCATAAAATATGGGTGTCCTAATTCCCCGTCGCGGGTGTCCTAATTAGGACAGTACCAAGATTTCGGTCAAGGAATCACGAGACCGGCACCCGTCTCGCGATCAAGCGCGCCGTGATCAGGTTGAGCGCCAATTGCCATTCACAGTTGAACGTCTCGTGATCTAGCCCGCGGCGCCTGCATTGCTTGCGGATGTCGGCCCGCATCATCGCCCACAGCGCCCGCAAGCTGATCGCCCTCGCCAGCTCGGGACGGTCCTTCAGATATTCGGCGGGCCAATCCAGCGCCTGGCTCATCCGCGTGACCTCGGCCGACGTCGCCGCCAACCGGACGCGGTTACGATCTTCCTGCATCTGGTCGATTTCGCCGCTTTCGTAGAGATCGATCCAGTCCTTGTTCGTCATGCGCTCCTGGACGACGGTCGGCATGCCATTGCCGTATTGTTTCGGCCCGGCAACCACCGGCATTCCCGCCAACACCCTGTAAGCCTCCTCGAGGCGGTCGAGGACGTGGATTTGCGTCCATTGCGGCGGTATCTCGCGGGTCGCACGCCTCCCGCGGTGTGCTGGCGCCGCTTCGCCTACGACGCCGAGGAGGTGGCCGCGCAGCGCCGGGTCGCCGTCGTTCTCGACCAGCGCAGCGAGCCTGGCGCGCTGCTGAAGTGACATGCGTGACATGTCCTGCGTGACATTTTTCGCGGTCATGTCACCCTGTACCTTTTCGCGTTTGTTATCAGACATTTGTCGCCGGTTTTCTGGCCTTGAAATCATTCCTTGTGACATCCGGCATAGTCGCGCCGTGACATTTATCGCGGGGCAAATTCGGCCTCCGGAAACTCCTCCTGGGTCGGCGCCGTGACGGCGGCCGACAGGTCGCCCATCTGGAAGGGAACCTCCACCTCGACCGTCGCCCGACCGGTCAGCCAGACGTAAGGATTGATGCGGCCGATGATCTTCAGCGCATAGAGCTTTTCGGCTGCCCGCTTCATGGCCTGGCGCACGGCCGCGTCGTCGGCCTCGGTGGCGATCGCCTTGTAGGCCAGTATCCACCATTTGTAGTCGACCACCGTGACGATCGATCGCGGCAGCTTGAGCGATGCCGGCGTCGGTTCGCCATGCTCGGCAAGCGCGTTCTTCAGCGCCGTCAGGATGTTCTTCTGCTGGTTCGACAGGTTGAGCGTCCGCTCGCCGGCCTTTCCCTGAACCTTTAGCTCGAGCTGGCCGCCGAGCGGCAGCGTCACGCAGGAAGTGATGGGCTTGCCGTCGACGGGGCGGCGGCCCAGTTCGACCTGCATCAGCTCGAACAGGATCTTGGCGCCATCCTCGTCGTCCTTCTGCTTGTCGAGCACCGCGGTGCGCAGCTTGCTTTCCGGGTCCTTGGTGACGAGGATGACCTGGTCGACGCCAGCATAGACCGAGGTATGGCCCCTGAGCTTGGTGCCCCCGGCATTCATGTGATGGACCAGACAGACGTGGCAGCCCGGCACGGATTCGGCGATGCGGTCGACGTTCGCCATCACGGTGCCCATGTCGCGACCGGAATTCTCGTCCGCCATGCCGGAGGCCTTCGCCAGCGTGTCGATGAACAGCGCCACCACCGGCATGCCGTACATCCGGGAGATTCCCTGCACCTCGGCAATCAGCTTGCCGGTGTCGCCTTCATGGCTGTGGATATCGACCTTCGACTGAAGGATATAGACGGGGACGCGGGCGTCGCGCGGAATCCCGAAGTGTTGTCGCCATGCCCGGAATCGCTTCTTGATGCCGCGGCCGCCTTCACCAGCCTGATAGATGACGAGACCAGGCGTCAGAACCTTGCGGCCGAAGAAGGGGGTCGCGGTGGCGGTGCACATCGCCATGTGGATGGCGAGGAACGACTTGCCGGATCGCGATTCTCCGCCGAGAACGGACTTGTCGCCGACCGTGATCAGGCCGTCGATGACGTGCGCATGTTCCGGTCCAGGCTCGTCTAGCAGCTCGAAAGGAATGCCGCCGAATTGCGAAACGAAAGGCGGAGGTTCCGGCTCGACGTCGTATTCATCGTCGACGTCGCCGTCCCTGTTGGCCGCGGTGCGAACCTGGGCTGCCAGCGTCCTCGCCAGGTGGGCGGCGTCGGGCGCCATCGGCGCTTCGGACACCAGCGTCGCGACATAGCGCGCCAGCGTCCATCCTTCGAATACCGGCGCCAGCGGATCTCCCCCGCACGCGTCCATCAAAGTCTTCAGGCTGACGAACTGGCCGGCTACGACAGGCTCCGCGGCGATAGCCGCAAACATCTGCTTGTGAACCGTCTCGCCGAAATGGTCGACGGTGACTTCCTCCTCGATCGCGGCCATCAGCTGCGGTTGGGCGGAAAGCATCCCGATCAGCGCGCGCTCGGCGGCATATTCCGGCTGGAGAGGCGAGGGGGGCGCATCGGTGACATTCTCCTTGAGCCACCGTTCGGCGTGGCCGTTCTGCAAATTCTTGAAGCGCTGGATCAGTTCGATATGGGTGCCGGAAGTCTCGTCCTCGAAGTCGAAGAAGCGGCCGGAGGTGAAGTTGACGGCGATCTCGCCGAAATGGACCTGTCCCTTTTCCGGATCGATGCCGTCCGGCGATCCGAGCAGCACCCGCGCAACCCGTTCCGTCAAGGCGCCTTGCTTGGTCCTGAACACTGTCACTTGTCGACGACCGCCGAAAATAAGCCATCCAGTGAAACTATCTCCACGACGCGCGCGATCAGGGTCTCCGGCCTCAAGCCGCGCCGGCGCGCCTCGCGCGTTATCTCTTCCAAGGCTTCGTTGGCGATCGATACCTGCACGCTTGCAAACCTGACAGCGCGGCAATTACCCGAGCGGTGGCGCTTGACCGGTGGAAGACCGTCGGGAATCGACACCAGCTCGATGCCGTGCTTTCGGCATACGTTCTCGATCGTGCCCGCACTGCAGAACATCACCCGCGCGATCGCCGCGGCGCTGTGGCGGTCGGCCGCGTGCCGGCGGATATCGCGCAGCGCGTCGGGCGTCAGGCTGAAAGCTCGGCCGCTCATGGCTCACCCAACTCCTGCTCGAGGTGGACGCAGACGATCTCGACCAGCGGCACCTGGACGCCGACGCGTTCTTGCGAAGCGCGCAGGCGCGCGTCCGAATAGGCCTTGTGAAAATCGAAGCTTTGCATCGCGCCGAGGAGACGATGCAAATCCCCCCCCCCAGCCCGGCTCGGCGTCCAGCACGCCGCAAAGCGCTTCCACGACCGGGGCGCGGACCATGCCGACGTTGCCGTCGCCGGTTTTTGTGATGCACTGAAGGGCTAGGACCAGGGTATCGCGGCCGTAACGAGCCATCTGCTGCGCGAGCTTGGCCGCCGCGAGCGTCTCGCCGACCTTCATCATCGATGCCGGGACGGGATAGCGGCATATCGATACGCCCGCCTCCGCGCACGCATCGCGGAGCGCAACCGCGTCCGGATTGCCAGCCGCGACGCGCGCGGCGAACAGCTGCATGGTCGAGATGGCGGTGACGGTGCCGTTGATCGCCGCGAAGGCGTTGGCCTGGTCTGCAAGGTCCGCCTTGATGATGAGGCAAGGGACGTCGCGGATCTGGCGCAGCGCGGCCGCCGTGGTTCTGTGCTGGCCGTCGATGATGGCGTAGATGCCCTGTTCGTCCGCGACTTCGGCAACCACGACGGGGGCGAATTTCGACCAGCTGAATTGCTCGGCGATCTGGATCACGCTTTTCTCGCTGGCGCGTCCGGCGATCTTGCGCTGGTACCGGTGATCGACGCGCAGGCTCGCGATCGCGATCCAGAACAAGCGCGGCTTCTCGGCGGAATCGATATCGGAAAGCTTGCGACCGGCAAGGCGTTCGCGGAATGATGCCCCGCTGATGCGCAGGAGTTCGGTCATGGCGATACCAGCCTTGCGAACGTGCTTTCGCCCAACCGTTCGACGCAAACGATCTTTCGTTCCACTAGCCGCTGCATCTTCGCAGGAGAGATGGACCAATAGCTGCCCTGCGTGCCGAAGTAGCCATCGGTCTTCAGGATCAGGTCTCCATGCTTCTTCAGCTTGTTGTAGGTGTGCTGGTCATAGGGCGACAGCAGGGGCTCCAGCGCCGAGGGGTGGTGATCGCTCATACGGCTGCTGTCCTCACGATGCTCGGAAACCAGCGTCCGGATGTCTGCCTCGCCATCAGGGCTCGAACCTGAGGCTCGACTTCCGACAGCCGCTTGAGGATTTCCGTCGCTTGGCCGACGTTGGCAACGTCACGCTGGAGACCTTCGACGACGGTGGATAGACCCATCGCCGACAGCCCGATCCGGCGGGCAATGATTTCCGTCTGCGCTAGATCGAGCTGGAGTTTTGAATGGGCCAGGGCGAGAGCCACGGCCATGTCGGCAAAGGACGGTTGTGATGCTCCGCTATGCATGTTTCGTCTCCCCCTGACCAAAAAGCTGGAAGTTGGATATCGAGGCGGCCTTGCTGCCGAAGTTCGCGCAGGCCCAATCGTGGATCGCGAGCGCGTCCGCCCGGTTGTCGTCGTCGCAGTCGGGAGGCATGATCTTCAGCGCGTGGCACCGCGCGACCACCGCGCGTTTCGTCTCTTCCCGTGACCCCATGTGGGCGCGGCCCAGGAAATGTTTTCTCGCGGTGGAATCGGCGACATCGTCCCACGGGATGTCGAACCGGACGCACAAGCCCTCGACAATCGCGTGATAGCCCGCATGCGCCCGGACGGTCGCCTCAGCGTTGCCGATCGCGGCGAAGGCCTGCAACGCCAGCATCTTTTCCTTGACGAGAAGCTGAGGTCGCAGCGTCTCGAACTGCTCGCACAGAAATGCGATGAGATTGGCGAAGGCGACATCCATGCTGTCGCGCGGCGTCTTAAGACGGACCGTCCCCGAAATAGGCGCGTCACCAGGCCGGCCGTGCGCGAACCCGCAGCTGACGCCGAGGTCGAGGCAGAAGATCAGCCCGGTGACGCGGTCCATGTCAGCCCTCGGCTTTATCCGGCGCGTTCTGCGGTTCCTGCTTGGCAGGAATATTCAACTGATACGGACCGCTCGTCTGGGCTTTCCACCAAGAACGGAAACTGTCGGTATCAGCCGGTTCGCTCATGACCATCATCCGACTGGGTGCTAATGGGCGGCCGAAATGAAACAATTCGAGATAGATGTCCGCGCCTTCGGCGATGGCCTTCCGTTGAGCGTCCGACAAATGCCAACGGGCGATGGCGCTGTCCCCGCGTTCGCCCGGAAGCGTACGCAGCGGACGGTACTGAGGCTGGTCTTTGGCATAGACCGTCTCAAATTTCTCAAGGCCGATCACAACGGGCCCATCATGGGGGTTAACGAAATCGAACATTCCCAGATCCTTATGGTTGGCGGATGAAGACCGGATAGCGCTCCCGCTATTGCACCTGGTAGGATGGACGGCTGGAGCCGATGCCGGCGGACTTCTTGATATCGGCGGCGACCTCGGGCTCGAGCTTCGAGAAGCCCTTGGTGGCCATGGTTTTCTGGCCCTCTTGCCAGCCTTCGTTATGCGACCGATGGGCCTCCGTGGTGTGGTGGTGCGGATTGGAACAACTCTCGCCGGCAAGCCCTTGGCGCTTCCCTTCATTGAAAGCGCGCTCGGTCAGCGGCGTGCGGTCGTCGTCCGGGAAGATGTCCATCTGCGTGCCGATCGGAACCCCGAGCCAGCGCAACACGCGGGCATCGCGCTCGATGCGGGCCTTGATCGCAGCCTCGCCCTCGGTGGTTCCGCCCTCGATGACGGCCTTGATCTCGGCCAGGCCATGCTGACCGAGGTCGGCCTTGATGATCTTGCCGAAGTCCAGCACCGCTTTGTTGGCGGCCAGTTTTGCCGCGATCAGCCGCTCGTATTTCTGCTTGTGCTGCTCGACCAGCGAATACCGCTGATCGTCGCTGAGGCCTTCGAGCGTCGTCGAGGGTTTCGAGGAAGAGGCGGCCGTGTCGGGTTTCTTTCGTGGCATGTGGGCTCCTTTCGCGGGTTGAACTCAGGCGTTGACGTCGGCGCCGTGCATCGACCATTTCGTCATGTGCGCACGCAGCTTCGGCGGCTCATAGGCGATGCGGTAATGGTGGGCGCAATAAGGAAAGCCAGGCACCGCCCTCGCGCCGCAGAACTCGAAATCAGGATTGCGCGGATCGCCCTTCGGCCAGTGGCAATTGAGGTCTGATAGCTGACGCAGCTGGATTCCCTCGCCGGTCGGCGCCTCGCCCTTCAGACGATCTGGCAGGCCGGGCTCGGCCGCGGCGATCGCAATCCTTTCGATAACGCTGTTGGTTTGGTTGCGACGGGGCAGGGGCGACGGCTTCGGTTTGGCCGGCCGCGGGACCGCCGCCGGGCGGCTCGTCGAGGGGGAATAGGAATCTCTGCGCGGAGGCAACTTTAGTCTATGGACCTTGCCGATGATGGCACTGCGCGTGGATCCGGGAATCTCGGCTGCTATCTGCGAGCAGCTTAGCCCCTTCTGCCAAAGAGATTTCAGCTTGGCGATGTTTGCTTCGTTCCAGTCAACGACGTTCCCCGCTGCCACGAACATCCCTGATCTCCCCATATATCGTTGAATTTGAAAAGGTCGGCGATTTTGCGCTCGGCGATGGCAGCAATGCCTTCCGCCTGCGCCAGGACCATCCGGTTCGGGTTTTCGCGAACAGCGTCGGCAAGCGAGCTCAGTTTCGACAGATGGTCTAAGGATTGTTGGACGGTGGTACCGATCATTTGCCGCCTTCCTTCGTCCAGGACGCGATCATCTCAGCGAGATCAGCGCATCTGTGGCCTAACAATATCAATCGTCGGGCGATGAAAGTCCGGGTCCGTTTGAACCAGACGGCTTTCGAGGCGCATGAGTCTGAGCCTGAGATCGGATAGTTCATCGCGCGCGTCCTTGGCGTTCTTCAATTGCAATGCTTTCGCGATTGCCTTGGCCTCGAAATCCTCAATCCGCCGAGCCTTGCGGTACCAGATGTCAAACGCACGCCAGTAAGTCAGTCCTGCCAGTTTGGCCGCTCTTGCTATGGCGACCTTCGTTCGTTCGCCCGATGGCCAAGGTTCGGAAAGCTGCTTCAGGGCCTCCGCAGCCTCGATCACTGCAACCTCCCAATGAAATTGGGAGCGCTCCCAAGGCCGCCGCGGCATCTGTGCGGCATGGGAAACGCTGACGCGATCACGACTCCGCCTCCGCTTCGATGGGTTGCGGCTCAGGCCTGCCGATGCTGTCGGGCCATCTTTCTGCGGCATCAGCCGGCCAGTGGTCGGAGAACCACCGCAAGGCATGTTCGAAACGGCCGGTGGCGAGATCGCCGCCCGCCGTGATGGCAGGCAGTCGCTTGCCGTCATTGAACACCAGCGTGGACACGCGGGACGCGGAGAGACCGGTTTCGCGGCAGTACGCCTCGGACACGGTCAGAAGCTGCTCTCGGAGGTTCATGCGGCTACATGCGGGTATTTAACCGCACAAGTCAAGCCGATTTTGCGGGTCACTAACCGCTAACAGGTTCCGCTGCCACGCGGGTAGTTTACCGCATGATCAAAAAGCCCACGAAAACAATTGTTTCTCGCATCGATCAGAGACTGAAGGCGCTGGCATCGCCTGGCAAGAAAGCGATGAGCGATCGCGCAGCGAGCCTGGCGTCTGGATTATCGGCCGACGGAATCAGGACGATCCGGCGACAATTCGCGGCCGGCCGGCAGAAGGGAATCGGCAGCGAGACGCTTCAGAAGCTCGCGCTCGGTCTGAAGACCACGCCGATGTGGCTGCTCAAGGAAGAGGGACCGGAGACGCTGTCGGAGGACCATATCGACAGCGCCGCGGTGCTGGGCTTCGGCGAGGGCGGGCAGGCGAAATTCGGTACTGTCCGGGTCGTCGGCTACGTCGGCGCCGGCAGCGAGGCGCACTACTACAAATACGCCGACGAGGATTTCGACGAGGTGCCCGCGCCGCTTGGCGCCAGCGATCAGACGGTTGCCGTTGAGATCAAGGGCAAGAGCTTCGGCCCGCTGATGGACTCCTGGCTCGTGTTCTATGACGACGTTCGATCGCCGGTGACCGAGGATCTGATCGGCGAGGTTTGCGTTGTCGGCCTCGCTGACGATCGCATCCTCATCAAGGAGATCAAGCGCGAGCGCAACGGATCGTACACGTTGCTGTCGAATTCGTCCGAACCGCCTATTCCCAATGCCAGCATCGAATGGGCGGCGAAGGTGAAGGACATGAGGCCGCGATGAAACGCGTGGCGCTGACGGCGATCGCCCTGTCGTTGCCTTGCGCCGCGATCGCGCAAACCGATTACTGGAGCAACACGCTTCAGCCGTTCCGCGCCGGGTATGTCCTGTCTGGTTACCTCTTTGGCGCGGCATCCATTTGCGGGCACACCAAAGAATTCATCGATGCATCGATGATCCCGCTCGCCAGGATGCCGCCGGCTCCCACGTCTCGCGATGTGATTGCGGTGACGAAACCCTGGACACTCGAAGGCCAGGAAAACCTCGCGCGAGAAGTGTCCGCCGCAGGACTCACGGCGGCGTGCGCCCACGCTGACAAGGAGAGGCGCGCTGTATTCGGAAAAAACGATCCGGGTCCGCTGCCTTCCGAGCAACCGAAATAGGGGCCGAATCACCCGCCGGGCGATTCGGCGGTTTCTCGGCTTCCGGGGTCTAGTCGGCCGTTCGAAACGGCCCCTCAGCGACCCTCCAAAGGCCACCAATGGGGTCGATTTTTACGGCCAAAATCCCGCCCGGTCAGGGCGCCCAAAGGCGCCCTTGGCCCGTATTTTGCTCCTATAGGATAAACTACAGACTCTCTACGGAACGGGACGGTTATGGAAACCGTCCCTTACGGATAGCCTATCTTTGGAAACGTCCGCGCGCGCGACCCGCCCGGAAAATTTTTGCGGTTAAATACCCGTATCCCTGTTGACGCGGGTAAATAACCGCACTACCTTCCCAATCGACCTTGGGAGGGTTTCATGCAGTTCCAGTCCGCCAACCGGCCCCACGCCAGCAACCCAAAAGCCGCGTCCGCCTACGTTCCGCGCCGTCTGCGATCCCGGCTCCGCGCCGATGCCGCCATGGAGCGCGGCAAGCGGGCAGGGACCCCGATGCTGCAAAACGTCGAGGCCATGATCGCCGCGACCGGAGGCGCATGGTGGGAAATCAACAACTTCAAAACCGGCGTCGAAAGCCTGATCCACTCGGGGTCCGACAAGGCCCGGATGTTGTACGGCGACATCGCTCGCGCGCTGCCGCATACGCTGGACGGCGCGCTGGTCGAGGTCGAGCGCGCCCATCGCGCCGAGCAGGAACACCTTCGCCAACTCGCCGGCTACGTCCATGGCAGCCGGCATCACGGCATGTGCCTCAACCGCCTCGATCGTCTCCGCAAGATCCGCGTGATTCTGCGTCTGATGCGCGCGGCCGGCTTGGCCGAAGCCTTCCCGGAATTGCGCGATGTAGTCGGAACCGAAATTCCGCTGGTCGAGGCCATGCGGTCGTTTCACCAGCAGATCAACCCGACGGGGTACCGGCGATGAGCAAGTATCTCGTCACGCCGCAATGGGCGGAAGCGAACGGCTTCATCGGCAGCATCCAACTTCTCGGCGGACCCCGAAGGCCGGATCGTCGATTAGGAGGTCTTTCCAGACTGAAGATTGACCAGGCCCTCGTCATCGGTCTCGCAGCTCGACGCCGGCGCAATGTTCGCGTGAGGGCCGAGGCCGCCAACCCGGACCCGGCTTGGGGAAACAGATGAGTGCCGTCACTCGTTTCATGCAGACCGCTGCCGCCGCAACCGCCATCCTCGACGAGCGCGATCGCCGCGCCGAGCAGCCGCCGTTCTTCACGCGGACGACCTGGTTGTTCGCGGAGCTCGTCGATATGGCTCTGCCTGCCGAGGCCGACATCTTCAAGGCGATCACCATCGCGCGGCTGCATGGCGATGTCGCCCAGATCGGCCGTCTCGTCGACCAGGTTCATGCCGGCAGCGTCGCCATTGACGATCCGGGCAAGCGGCACCAGCGGCAACAGATTTGCGGCTGGATCAAGGATCAGATCAGGCGGGAGCAGAAGTGATGGGACAGGTCAGGCCATACGGGGAAGTGATGGACGAAATGGACCATGAGGCGAAGCATCTGCCCGGCGTAGTACGCCAGCAGCTTGTCGCCCGCATCAAGCGAAGCAGCAAATACGCGTATCAGGCACCAGAGGGCGGATGGTTCGATGTCCGCGTCGTGCCGGACATGGGCTACGGCCTGCGCGGCAACAATAATAATTATCGCTTCGGCGATGTCGTCTTTGGCATCCGTCTCGATGACGGAACGATTGTCGAGCTCAAGTGAACGCCATGGAAACCACGACCAAGCGCAACGGATATTCGCTGGAAGATGATCTGCGGCCGATCATCGACGGGAGGGTACCGCTTCCGAACGCCAAAGTGATCGAGCGCGATGTCGGTGCTGCAATCCTGCATTACCACGCGATGCATAGCGGAGCCGCGCTGCTGCCCGCCGGCAAGAAGTGGAACGTCCGCTACTTCCTCGACTACGGCCAGGGCGGCGGACTGCACGGCTCCGGCATCGTGGCCTGGACGGAATGGAAGGACGGCGCTTACCGCGCGGTCGGCATGTCGTTCGCGATCTGTGACCACAAGCCGGTTGCCGGAGCTGGCGCAAATCCTATGCGCGGGTGGCATCCCGCTCATTGCGAAAAGTGCGGACTCGATATGTCCGTCGACAGCGGGGATTGAGCGATGGCAGTCGAGCGTATCGCTATCGAAAGCCGCGAGCAGTGGCTGGCCTGCCGCGCCAAGGATGTGACCGCGTCGATCGCCGGCGCCTTGCTCGGCGTGCATCCGTACTCGACCGCGTACGGCCTCTATTTGCTCAAGAAGGGATTGATCCAGGAAGACCCGGAAGAAACCGGCCCCATGCGCCGCGGCCGCCTGTTGGAGCCTGTCGCGGTACAGATGCTGCGTGAGGATCGGCCGGACTGGACGATCGAGGAATACCCGGTCGGCTATTACTACCGCGATCCTGATGCTCGCGTCGGCGCGACCCCCGACGTGTTCGCCACCAACGAGAACGGCGAGTCCGGCATCGTCCAGATCAAAAGCGTCGAGCCCAGCGTCTTTCGTCGCGAGTGGCGAACCGAAAGCGGAATCATCGAGCCGCCGCTCTGGATTGTTGTGCAGGCCATCATCGAGTGCAAGCTGACCGGTCGCGCCTGGGCTGCGGTGGCGCCGATGGTGATTGGCTTCGGCGTCGAGTTGCCGATCATTCCGATCCCGGTCCATGACGGTGTCTTCGATCGCATCAAGCTCGAAGTCGATCAGTTCTGGAAGCGGATCGATGAGGGCCGGCAATACGACCCCGACTATGCCCGCGACGGTAGCCTGATCGCGCGGCTTTACCCGCAAGACAACGGCGTCGAGATCGACCTGTCCGGTGACAATCGGATCGTTGAAGTTGTCGACGCGCTGGAGAAAGCCCGCAAGGCGAAGAAGCTCGTTGAAGCCGATGAGAAGCTCGCCAAGACCGAGATCGCCGAGAAGATGGGCGACGCCTCGATCGCGCTGCTCGCCGACGGCCGCCGCATCAGCCACAAGGCGCAAACCCGCGCCGGATATTTTGTCGATGAAACGACGTTCCGCGTCATGCGGCTGGTGAAAGGACGCTGACGATGAATGCCCCGACTCGAACTGCGACCGCTGATGATAACCGCCTGCCGCTTGTATCGGTCGACCAGCTCAAGCGTGACTTCGCGCACGTCGAGACCGCGATCGCCGCTCTCGAAGCGAAGGCCGCCGCGGCGCCGCTGGTGCTTGAGGACGACGAAGATCTAGCCCTCGCCACCGGCCTTGTCGGCGAATTCACCAAGGCTACCAAACGCGCCGATGAGCTCCGCGATACCCAGGGCCGACCGCACCTCGAGGCCCAGCGCACCATCAACGCCTTCTTCAAATCGTTCGAGACCAGGCTGAAGACGGTCAACGATCAGATCAAGTCTCGCGCCACGGCCTACATGAACAAGAAGGCCGAGGCCGCGCGCCAGAAGCAGCGCGAGGAGGAGGCCCGCGCCCGTGCGCTCGCCGAGGCCAAGGCGCGTGAGGCCACCGCGGCCTTGAAGGCCGGCAATGCGGATGAGGCGCACGCCGCCCAGGCCGCGTCCGATAACCATAATAACCGCGCCGATCATGCCGCCGATGCTGCGGCCGCCAAACCTTCCGAGCTGGCGCGCACCCAGACCGACGCCGGCACCGCAACGCTCGCCGTGACATGGGATTTCGAGATCGAGAACATCGATCTGATCGATCTCGAAGCCCTTCGTCCGTTCCTGCCGCGGACCGCGATCGAGCAGGCCCTGCGCGGTTTCATCAAATCCGGCCGCCGCGAGATCAAGGGCGCCCGCATCTTTTCCAAAAACGCTGCGCGCTTCCGCGCCTGAGAGGATACCAGTCATGTCGAATACCGATGTCGCCGAAAGGCAAACAAGCCCGATCACCGAATTGCGCAGCCAGGTCGAGAACCTTGAGGGGCAGTTCAAGGCCGCGCTACCGGCCCATATCCCGGTGGAACGGTTCTGTCGCGTCCTGATGACCGCGATCCAGAACAACCCGGATTTGGTCGTCAAGGTCGAGCGGCGGTCATTGTTCAATGCCGCCATGAAAGCGGCCCAGGACGGCTTGCTGCCGGACGGTCGCGATGGTGCCATCGTGGTCTACGGCTCGCAGGCGCAGTGGATGCCGATGATCGGCGGTCTCCGCAAGAAGGTCCGCAACTCCGGCGAGATCGCGACCTGGGACGCGCAGATCGTCCACAAGAACGACAGGTTCAAATTTCGTCTCGGCGACGACCCCTTCATCGAGCATGAACCGATTCTGGAGAGCGATCCGGGCCCGGTGATCGCGGCCTATTCGATCGCGGTGCTCAAGACCGGCGAAAAATCCCGCGAGGTCATGTCGATCGCCGCGATCGAGAAGGTGCGGGCGAGGTCGAAGGCATCCAACAACGGGCCGTGGAAGACCGACTACGAGGAAATGTGCCGCAAGACCGTGGCGCGGCGCCACTCGAAGGTGCTTCCGATGTCGACCGACCTCGATGACCTTCTTCGTCGGGACGACGATCTCTATGATTTCGACGCCGCGCGTGCCGAGAACGCCTCCGGCGCGCCTCAGACGTTGGCCGGCAAGCTGGATGTCCTGGCATCGCTGCCGGCTACCGAGGCACCGTCCACCGCCGCAGAAGATCAAACCAATTCCGCCGCGTCCGCCATAACCGGAGAGAAAACCGGCGACGTGTCGGAGGCAGGGCGAGCCGAACCTGACACGGCCAGCCCTGCCAAGAATTCGAGTTCGACGCCGCCAAAGGATGCCACCGCATCTGCGGCCTCGGGCCACGCCGATGCCAAGTCCGACCCCTCCAAGGAACCGGGCAAAGCATCGGCCACGGCCACCAATGAGCCTCCGAAAACCGAGAAGGAATACGTCGAGGCGGCGACCATCTGGATCGCCAACCTGATCGATGCCGACGCCGGCGAGGTGCGCTGGAAATCGGAAAAGACGCTCCGTAACAAGGCGAACGTCGGCGCCGAGGCGCGGGAGACGCTGCAAGAGAAACTGGCGACGAAGTGTGCCGAGATCCGGGATGCGGACAGGTCCTGGTGACGCTCTCGCTCTCCGAATTCATCCTGGTGTCGAGGCTTCGCACAACGCGCTGCCTCGATCATGGCCGCATCGAGCAGATTTTCGATGCGGTCAACTGCCCGGGCCTTTGCGTGATCTGCATCAGCGCCATGGGTGCGGACGGCGATCTTGGGCCGGTCAGCCAGACCTACGAGTTCGGCGGCCAGCAATACGACCAGCTCGACGATGCCCTGCTGGCGTGGGGCGACATCCATTCGGCCGAGGAGGCCCTTTGACATGACGACAACGGCGGAACGTCTTCGTGAATCCCATCGCGGCGCGCGCCGCTCGGCGCCAGCAAGCGAATCCCGGCTGGCCGCGCTCCAGACGTTCGGATTGCGGTTCGAAAAGATCGACGACTTCAACGTGATCGTCGAGGGGGCCTATCAGCTCAATCTCGCGCTCAGCTTCTGGCGCGCGATCGACGGCCCATCACAGGGATATCTGGTCAGCGCCTTGAATGACCAGATCAGGAACCCCGCCGCGGGCAGGGACAGCGTCGCAGCCAGTGATCGAACACTTGCTACGCAAAGCGCTGCGGTCGCCGAGTCCGCGGCGGGGACCGGCTGGACTGACGCTCTGATGGAAAGGGCGGCATGGCCATGAGACCTATCACCATGACCCGCGATGAACGTCTCTCCCGGCCGACGCGCCTACCGCCGCACACCGATGCCATGCCACGGTCGTTCGTTTGGCTGTCGCGCAACGGCAATCTCTTTCCACAGATTGTGTTCGAGGAGCCGCGCGTTGGCTGCGAAGGCATGAGGCTGGTGGCCGAGCGGAAGTTGAGTGCAGACGAGTACGCCCTGACGCTCGATCAGCTCATCAAGAAATATCCAGCGCCGGAGGCATCATGAGGCTGCGTGTCATCGACTTCGAGACCACCGGCATGCCGCCCGAGGCCCGCGTGTGCGAAGTCGGCTGGACCGATGTCGCCGGCTGCGACGCCGACCCAACCACCGGCCTGATGCAGTGGAGCATCGGCACCCCGACGGGAATGCTGGTCAATCCGAAGATGCCCATGCCGCCGGAAGCGAGGGCGATCCATCACATTTCCGACGCCGATCTGGTCGGCGCGCCGCCGATCGAAGTCGGCTTCCGGCAATTGATGAACGGCTACCCGACAGCCTTCGTCGCGCACAATGCCAAATTTGAGCAAGAGTTCTTTGGCGGCGGCGAGACGCCGTGGATCTGCACGCTCAAGGTTGCGCGCCGCCTCTGGCCCGATTGCCCGTCGCACACCAATCAATGCCTGCGTTATTTCCTTGGCATCGAGTGTGACGAAGCTCTCGCCATGCCCCCCCACCGGGCTGCGCCAGATACTTATGTAACCGGCTTCATTTTGATGGAGGCGCTGAAGCTCGTCACCGTGGAGGACATGATCTCCTGGACAAATCAGCCGTCGCTTCTGCCGCGCGTCACCTTTGGCAAGCACCGCGGCCAGGCATGGTCCGATCTGCCCGGCGACTACCTGTCCTGGCTCGTCAACAAATCCGACATGGACACAGACACCAAGTTCACGGCCAAGCACTGGCTTGAGCAGAGGAGGGGACGTTGAAGGAAACTGCAGCTGCGAAGATTTCTCGCTTGGAAGCTGATGTCGCGATGTATCGCGGGCGGTGGGGTGATGCCAGCGTGGCCAACGACGCGGCACAGAAGGCCTTGAAGGAATCTCGCTCACATTTCGCTGAGCTGAAGGAACGGCTGGCGGATGCCGAAACAAATCTTGCGCGGCTGACCGGATATATCGAAAGAGTCCGCGAGGACGATAACGCGCGCGATGGCTTCGACGTTGTCAACCAAACTCGGGAGGCCATCGTGCCTCGACGCAACCCCGCGAAGCCGGTTGCGGCCTCATCGATCGAAACGGGCTCATGGATTGGCCGGGCAGGCGGCCAGCGCCGGCGGCACTGGACGGATTATTGATCCCATGATGGACGCCTTCGACATCATGATCGCCGGCGACGACGCCGAAGTCTGCGCCGAGATCGCGGCCGATAAGGCGGCTTACGCCTTCCACATGCGCGACGGCAACGTCGACGCCTGCATCGCGATCGAGAAGAAATACGGGCTGTTCGGCCTGTCGCCGCAGCAGGTGTCGGAGCAGTTGGCGGAGATGGCGACGCCGGCGGGAGTGGTGTCGTGAAGCCAGCTATTCCGGAATCCATACTGCAGCAGCATATTGCCTTCCTCGGCAAAACCGGCAGCGGCAAGACATCAACCGCCAAGCTCGCCGTCGAACAGATCGTCCGCGAGAATGCGGCGGCGCGGGTCTGCGTCCTCGACCCGATCAAGTCCGACTGGTGGGGACTGACATCGAGCGCCGATGGCAAGCGGCCGGGGCTGCCGTTCCATATCCTGGGCGGGCCGCGCGGTCACGTTCCGCTGCACGACTCGGCAGGGAAGGCGATCGGCGAGCTCGTCGCCACCGGGGCACTCCCGCTTTCGATCATCGACATGGCCGACTTCAGCGACGGCGGCCTGCAGAAGTTCTTCAACGACTTCGCGCCGGCACTGATGAAGAAGATGCGCGGCGTCGTCTATCTCGTCATCGAGGAAGCGCATGAATTCGCGCCGAAGGAACGTTCCGGCATCGGTGCCGAGAACATGGCGATCCATTGGGCGAAGAAGTTGGCCACCGCCGGCAGGTCCAAAGGCATCCGTATGATGGTACTGACGCAGCGGACCCAGGCGCTCCACAACGCGCTTCTCGGCAGCTGCGACACCATGATCGCACACCGGCTAACGGCCCCCGCCGACCAGGAGCCGGTCAAGAAATGGCTCAAGGCCAATGTCGACAAGGATGTCTTCGAGAAGGTGTCGGCCTCGCTGTCGTCGCTGAAGACCGGATCGGGCTGGATCTGTTCCGGCGACGCTCAGGTCGCTGATCTGGTTCAGTTTCCGAAGATCACGACGTACGATAACTCGGCGACGCCCACCGGGGAGATGGACGATCTGCAGATTAAGACGGCCCCGGTCGATGCCGACAAGCTGCGGGCGATCATCGGCGACGCGGTTAAGCAGGCCGAGGCTGACGACCCGAAGAAGCTACGGGCTGAGATATCTCGGCTGACGGCAGAAACCACAAAGTTGCAGCGCGAGAGGTCCCGCGCTGATCTTGACTTGGGTAACGACATCGCCGTCGCGGCAGACGCGAGGGGGTTCGATCGAGGCTTCAAAGCCGGCTTCGACGAAGCATCGCAGCAAGGCGCATTTGCTTTCAACGCGCTGCGCGATCTCACACTTACGATGTTCCGTAACTTCGCATCATCGTTCGACGATAGTCTTCGTTCTGAGAGGATAACCTTCAACCTCGAACAAAAATATGCTTCAGCTTCGGGCTCGCCATCCTCGCAGGTTCCTCGACCTCCTGCGAAACTCACAGCCCCGACGCGCGCGTCCAGCGTACCGGCCCGCGCAAAACCGTCACCGGCGGCGAGCGGTGATGGAAGTCTTCCGAAGGGGGAGCGGCTGGTACTGACCGTCATTGCCCAGAATCCCAATGGCGTGCTGCGACCGAACATCACGGTCTCGACCGGCTACAAGAAGTCGTCTCGCGATACCTACATCCAGCGACTTCGCGAGCGTGGCGCGATCGCCGAACATGGCGGCAGAATACATGCTACCGAAGCCGGTGTCGCTGCGCTCGGTCATTTTGATGCGCTGCCGACCGGGGACGCGCTCCGATGCCACGTCCTTGAAACGCTTCCGGAGGGCGAGCGGGCCGTCCTCGAATATGTCGCTAAATTCTATCCGCGTGAGGTTGAGCGCGATCCGATCGGCGAGTCGACTGGTTACAAGAAATCCAGTCGCGACACATACATCCAGCGCTTGAGCATGCGCGAGCTGGTCGAGGTTTCGCGAACCGGCGTGAAGGCTGTCGCGGAGTTGTTCGGATGAGCATTGTTCACCCCAACATCACCCGCGGCAGGATGACGGCGGCCGACAAAGCCGAGATCGAGCGCCTTGCCACGACGATGGCCAGGCCGACCGCGGGCAAGATTGCTCGCAAGATCAACCGGCATCCCGCGACGGTCAATTGGTTCATGCTCACCCATGGACTCATCGAGCGGAAGCCCGGTCGGGCGCCGGTCTCCTATGAGCGTAATGGCCGAACCGTCCATCCCTACACCGAAGAACACGACAGATTTATGGAAGCCCTGCGCGCCGAAGGGCTGGTGTACCGCGAGATCGCGCAGCGGGTCACCGCGGAATTCGGCATCGCGCGTACTCTGCATAGCGTGCAGGTCAGGCTCGTTCAGTTGGCGGCGGCGCCGGATGAGGTGATGGCATGACGGTTCTCGACACCAAATTCGCGGCCGCTTTGGCTGGTGAGAAGCGAGGTTTCGGGCCCGGTGGATCTGGCGCGCCGGCGGTAGCGGTGAAACGACCTCCTGAGCACCCGCCACTGCGCGCCGGCGACGTTAACCTGGGCGAGGCCGACACCGGCGGTGCGGTTGGCGTCGACCTTGTGAAGCTGCTCGACGGGCGTCTTCTGGTGCAGGGCGCGTCCGGCGCCGGCAAGTCGTGGACTTTGCGCCGGCTGATCGAACAGACGGCAAAAACCGTCCAGCAGATCATCATCGATCCAGAAGGCGAGTTCCGCGGGATCGCCGACACGTTCGGCCATTCCTACATTGACGGCGCAAAGCTGGATACCGCGGCGCTTGCGGTGGTCGGCCGGCGCGCGCGGGAGCACCAGCTTTCGCTGGTGATCGATATCTCGGATGTTGATCGTGAAGGCCAGATGAAGGCCTTCGCCGCCGTCCTGGGTGCGCTGATCGAGGCCCCGCGCGAGCAGTGGCATCCCTGCCTGGTGCTGGTCGACGAGGCACATCTGTTCGCACCCTTCGGCGGTCAGGTCGGGGAGTCGCCGGCGGTCCGAAAGGCCTCCATTTCGGCCCTGGTCGATCTCATGAGCCGGGGCCGCAAGCGCGGTCTGACCGGCGTATTGGCAACGCAACGACTGGCTCGACTTTCAAAGTCGGTCATCTCGGAAGCCCACAACTTCCTGATTGGTCTGAATACCCTCGACCTCGATATCCGGCGTGCCGCCGAGACGATCGGCTGGGATGCCCGGCGCGCCTTCGATCGGTTGCCCATGCTGGATCCGGGTGACTTCGTTGCGGTTGGGCCAGCGTTTTCTCGCAGCCCCTCGGTTCTGAAGGTCGGAAGCATCCAGACGCGGCATGTCGGAGCCGCCCCCTCGCTGCCCGTCCCACGCTCGATCGACGCCACAGCAGCCGCCAGTCTGCTCGATCTGGATGGGCTGGCAGAGGCCTCGGCCGCCGATGCTGCCATCCTGCAGGAAGATGCTCTGGCGCCAGGCACCCGCGCGATCCGGGGTTTTATCCGCGAAAAGGCATTCCCGATCGCCGGCCGGCTGTGGGGCGAAATCGCGGCGCTCGCGCCTGATGGTGCGCTGCTCGCCGAGCTCTCGCAGCATCTGGAGGCGAAGCCATCGGAGATCGCCGCTGCTGTGGCGCTGCTCGACCTGTACGGCGTTGTCGAACTCTCCGGAGAAGGCAAGAAGCGGGCGGTCCGTGTCGGCCATGGGATGTTGCCATGAGCAGATTGAAGCCCGTCAAGTTCAGCCAAAGGAAGGCGCCGGCGCCGCGGATATCTGCGCCGCGCGTCGTCGGTCGACAGTCCAGCCGGTTCTGGACCGATGAGCAGAAGGCGGTCGTCCGGAAGTATTATCCAGACGGAGGTGTCGCCGCAGTTTCGGTACACCTGCCACCGGATAAGCAGAGCCGTTCCGGAATCTATGGAATGGCATTCAAGCTCGGCCTGAGATCGAAAAACCAAAAGAAATCTAACCCGATCGCGATCCCACCTGATTTCGACGAGCAGCTGCGCGCCTTCTACCAGAATGGTAATGGCAAGAAACGTGGCGAATGCAACGAGTTTGCCGAGAAGATCGGCCTGCCGCGCTGGGTTGTGACGCATCGCGCCCGGAAGCTGGGTCTGACGATGCCTCACAAGAAAGAGCCGCCATGGACCGCGGCTGAAAATGAGTTGATGAAGAAGGTCCCGCTGCACGACGTCGACCGCTGCTCCGAAATTTTCCGCCAGCACGGTTTCAGTCGCTCTAGCACCGCCATCATGGTCCGCGCGAAACGGCTGAACATTTCTCGCCGGTTCAACGAAGGCCTGTCAGCAATCCAGGCGGCCCACGTCATCGGGTTCGATCCGAAGAATTTCGGGACGTATTGCGTCAGCGGTGAATGCAAGGCGACGAAGCGCGCCGACAAGCGATCGCCGCAGCAAGGCGGCTCCCGCTGGGTTGTCAAGCCGGAGGATCTCCGTCGCTTCATCCTCGATCACCTCGAACGCATCGATCTTCGAAAGGTCGACAAATTCGAATTCGTTCATCTCATCGCCAACGAGCCGCCGAAGGCTTGACCCAGGAGCCACCATGGAGATTATCCAAGCCAAACTCAACGACCTCAAGATCGACCCCGCCAACGTCCGGCAGACCGACAAGGCCCCGGATGAGGGATTGCTGGCCAGCATCCGCGCCAAAGGGCTGATCTATCCGCTGACGGTGCGGAAGAACGGCGACGGCTATTACGTCACCGATGGCGGCAAGCGCCTGGCCGCGCTGCACGTGCTGGCGCGAGATGGCGAGTTCGACAAGACCAAGCCGGTCCCGTGCGTACTGCGCGAGGATGACGCCGCTGCGGCCGCCGATGTCAGTCTCACGACGAATTTCATCCGCGCCGCAATGCATCCGGTCGACGAGTTCGAGGCTTTCGCCAAGCTCGTCGACGGCGGCAAAACCCCGGAAGCGATCGCCAAGGATTACGGCCTGTCACCGAAAGCGGTGAAGCAATCGCTGGCGCTCGGCCGCCTGGCTCCGGAGGTGCGGGAGGCATGGCGCAAGGGCGATCTCGATGATGAGGAAGCCGAGGCCTTCACGCTTGAGACCGATCTGAAACGACAGGCAACGATTCTCAAGAAGGTCGGCAAGCACACTACCCGATGGGCAATCCGAAGCGCCATCCTGGGCGAATCCGGTCAGGCGGCCGGGATGCTACGGCTGGTCGGTATTGAGGCCTACAAGGCCGCCGGCGGTGCCACGACGGAGGATCTGTTCACGCATGAGAACAACCCGGAGATCATCGCCACCGATCTCAAGCTGCTCAAGAAGCTGGCCGACGACAAGATAGCGGCGACGATCGAGCGGCTTAAGGGTGAAGGCTGGAAATGGGTTTCCGACGGTTCCGACCTGCCTGACAACGCCCGGTGGTGGGACAGTCTGCCCAAGAGCCAGATTAAGGCCGACGATCGAGCCAGGTACGGCGTGCTCGTTCACCAGCAGCATAATGGCGAGATGGAGATCAGGTACGGTCTGCAGAAGCCGGCCGAACGAAAGACTGCAGAAAAGAAAAAGCCCGGCTCCAAGGCTGAGGCGGCCGCCCCATCGATCTCAGCAGCCCTCTGCGGACGGCTCTCGGAGCAGATCACGACCGCCGCAGAAACCGTCCTGGCGCTGGATTCCAATCTCGGGCTGGCCGTTATCGCCGCAGCCCTGACCTCCGATGACGGTCCGGTCTGCATCGATCATGACCGCGGCGAGGACGATAACGACTTCGCCGAGCAGTTCGCCATGTTCCGCAAGAAGCCGGTCGACCAGCTCATCCGTATCCTTGCCGGGCTGGCGGCGTCCGCGCTCGACATGGGCGGAAGCGTCCAGCATGCGCTGCCCCTGGCCGACGATCGCGACGAGGACCGCGTCCTTCTTGAGGCCCTCGACGCCAAGAAGCTGAACGCCGCCTTGCGCGACAGTTTCGATGCCGCCGACTACTTCGCCGGTGTCACGGCGCAGGCCTGCAAGGAGGCCATCGCGCTCTGTGACCCGAAGCAGCCCATCACCGGCAAGGAGAAGAAGTCCGAGTTGGCCAAACTGGCGGCCGATCTGGCCAAGAAATCCAACGCCGGCGGAAAGGCGGGCTATCTGCCGCCTGAGATGCGTACGGCACACTACGACGGCCCGGCACCGGCGAAGAAGGTCGCGAAGGCCAAGGTGGCGAAGAAAGCCAAGTGACCGAAAAACCCACCATAGGCGAGAAGATCGTCGCGTCCTTCAAGGGGCGCGCAGCCGTCGCGGAAGCGATCGACCTCGCGATCGCCGACGCCTTCAAGACGGGCTTCGAACACGCCTGTGCCGGCGGCAAGGAGGCCTCGCGCAAGCTGCCGCAGCTGAGGGGTGCCATGCCGCTGGTTCTGTATTTCGGCAACGAGAGAGACCGGCAAGAGTTTGCCGACATGATCTACGCGGCCAAGCCGCACATGGTCGAGATCAAGATACCGGAGAAGATATGATTTCCGCCGCGACATTCTTTCTTCTCTCAATCGCTACTGGCCAGTACATCGGCCCGCTGCCGCAGAATAACTGCATGAATGCTGCCATGGCTCTCACTCCAGACGGCGTTGTGTGTCGCGAAGCTTCGGCGATGACGGCTTGTCCTGTCCCCGGCATGCCCGGCGTTTACACCTCTTGTCCGGTTTTCGATTTGCCCAAGGTCACGGTGAAACCATGAACGCCACCGTTCGAGACGACCGTATCGTCTACGGCCTTCGCTGCACCTGGTGGGACGGCATCGAGAAAGTTGGCCGCCTCGGCAAACGACCGAGGGAAGTCGAGACAATTCCGGGCTGCCCGCATTGCGGCAGCGGCCTCTTCGAAATGCCAACGCCGGAAGTGTGGTGGGACGGCGTCGTCAAGTATGAGGCCGACGGCCACGACGGTTATCGATCCTTCGTCGAGTGGATGAAGGGCAAATGCTTTCCAAACATTCAGGCGGCGCAGGCCGCATATCAGGCCAAGCCGGGAAGGACTGTGAAGCTATGAACGACACCGCGACAATCGAAACCGCACCGGTCGAGTCCGATGGCTGGACCTGGGCAATCCTCGAAGTGTTCGGCCACCGCCGCCACGTCGGCCGGGCGAGAGAGGAGGAGAAGTTCGGTTCCAAGCTTTGCCGGATCGACGTGCCCAAGCTAGGCGCCGGCGGCGAGATCACATGGTCGAGCCACTTTTACGGCGGCTCCTCGATCTTCTCCTATACGCCGACGACCGAGCAGACGGTGATGAAGTACGCCGAGCGCGAGTATGTGCCGGCGATCCCGTTCCGCGATCATGACGCCGATGTCGATACCGATGACGGCGACGATTTCGAGGACGACCACGATGTCTGACGTCCCCTGCAGCATCCCCGCGCGCCGCCAGTTCGCGCAAGCTGTCGTCGCCGACGTCGCGCAGCGCCACAAGCTGATCGTCCGCGATCTGACCGGGCCGGACCGCTTCGCCCATTTCGTGGCGGCCAGACGCGAGGCGGCGAGGGTGCTCTGGCATCTCGGCATCTATCTGCGTGAGATCGGCAACGCCCTGGGTGGGCGTCACCATACGACGATCATGCATTACGTCGAGCAGGATGGGTGGGAATCGTGAAGGCTCTGACCATTTGGCAGCCGTGGGCCAGCCTCATCATGATCGGCGCGAAGCCTCATGAATTCCGCGGATACGCCGCGCCGCGCTTTGTGCGCGGCAAGCGCATAGTGATCCATGCGGGCGCCCGCCCGGTCCGCCCGGCCGAGGTCGACGATCTGCTACGACGCATCGATGCAGAGGCGGCCGGCACCTGCCCGGAGGACGAAAGAACCTGCCTCGATCTGGACAAGGCGCGCGATCTTCTGATCCGCGTGAAGGCGGCTTTCAAATACAGGTTGCTCCCTTTGAGCATGGGACTCGGTACGGCCGTGGTCGGCGAGCCCGTCCAGTCTTGCGATCTGTTCAAGATGAACGTGGCCGACAGTGATCGCGGCGTTTTCAATTGGGCTTGGCCGCTGACCGACATCCAGCACTTCGAGCCGCCGATACCGATGCGTGGTGCACAAGGGTTCTGGAACGCGCCGGAGGCGATGGCAGCATGAACTGGGCGCGCGAAGCAACACCGCTTGAGATAACCGAATGGCTGCTCCGGCAGCCACCGCCGATCACGCGCGGGCTTATCGTCAACATGCCAGCCAGCGGCACGTCGGTCGAGCACCGGTTGTTTCAGGCGGCGATGTGGCGAGACAACGCCATGACGATCAAATACAACCGAGGCTCGCAACGCGGGACCGGCGTCGGAAAGCGTTGGCTCTTGGAAATCGGGCGCTGCACCTACGAAGATTGCATCCGCCGCGCCCGCGTGAATCTCTACCTCGCGCGGAGACTTCGCCGATGACCCCGAAACAGGCCGCCGCCGAACACGATGACTTTATGGCTCACGCCGGCAAGGTGCTCGACGCCGCCGTTAGGTTGAAGGCCGTGATGCTCAAAAGAGGACTTACCGCTGCGAAAGCAAAGTGCCCGCTCTGCGAGACCGGCCATCTGCACGGTCGACTCGTCGGCCGAAAAAATCACATGCGCATGTGGTGCGACGAATGCACCGCCCAGATGATGGAATGACGGGATGTCCGGCCCCTCGACATTTCCGCGCGGCCCGCGCAGCTTCATCTGCCAAGGCTGCGGCTGCGACGTCTACCGGCCCGAGGCTGACCGGTTTGATGACTGGATGTGTCTGAATTGCCGGTATGGATCGGTTCGGCCAAAGCCTCCGGAGATCGCCGAGTGACGCCGGCCGATATCAAACTCGCCATCCACCAGCTCGAGGAAGCTATCAAGACGAGCTCCGACGGCACGATCAAGGTCGTCGACATGGGCGTCGGCACCGCGCAGCTGTTCATAGAATTTCTGCAACGCTTCGATCCCGATATGCCCAAGGCATGGCGCCGGCTGATGCCGGAACCGCTGCTGCCGATGTTGGGCCCGATCGTCGGCGACGAGATGATGAACGCCAAGCTCGCACGGCTGGACGATCTCGCCGACAAGCTCGGCACCGCGCTGATGCTGCTCGGCATGACGGCGGGGCAGATCGAGACTGTGGTGCGCCAGAAAGGTCAGTGCTCATGACAGCCCGCGCAGATCGGCGCGAACCGTCGTACGCACCGCGCGGCCTGCGCCGCGACGCGGCCGCATGGTACACAGGTTTTAGCCCGACGAAGTTCGACCAGCTCGTTGCCGACGATCGAATGCCGAAAGGAAAACTTGTGGACGGATGCCGGGTTTGGGATCGGTACCTCCTTGACATGGCTTGGGACGAGTTGACCGATGACGACGAGGCCCCGCAGCTGGTTCCCGCTGCGAACGCTTGGGCCGCGGTCAAATGACAGCCGGTTCCGACGTGGTCGACCATCGCTACCTTCTGGAGGATCCGGACCGCCATGGGAACATGCGGTTATATTTCCGCAAACGCATCCCAGGCACCAAGAAGGTCCGCAAGGTCCGGCTGCGGGAGAAGCCGGACACTCCCGAATTCTACGAGGAGTTCGCCGCCGCGATGGCGGGGCGGCCATACACCAGCGCCATGGTACCGGCCAAGACGCCGGCGCCGCGCACCGTGGTCCCGAATTCACTTCGCTGGCTGATCGCCGAATATTATCGCCGCAGCATGACCTTCAAATCATACGACGATGAGACGAAAGGCGTTCGCCGCAATATCCTGCGCGCGCTCTGCGAGGAGCCGATCGACGCCGTCGACAGGACAAAGGGCGAGATCGGCGACTTGCCGTTTGACATTCCCGAGGAGAAAATCGGCCTTCTGATGGAACGCAAGGACACGGTTGACGGTGCCAACTCGCGCCTGAAGGCGCTGCGCCAGCTCTTCAAATGGGCGGCCACCGTCAAGCCGAAGCTGGTGGAGCGCAACATCGCAGCCGGGATTCCGCTACTGGCGCGCGTCAACACGGGCGGCTGGCACACCTGGACGATCGAGGAGATACAGCAATACATCAGACGGCATCCGGTTGGGACAAAGGCATTCCTAGTTCTGATGCTGTTCCTTTTGACCGGTCAGCGGATATCGGACGTCGCAAAGCTCGGCAAGCAACACGTCCGCAAGTCGGAACACGTCTCCGCCGAGTTGCGGAAAATTCATCCCGGCCGATGGCTCGCGTTCACCCAGCACAAGAACCGAAACCGTTCTCCGGTCGCTCTCGTAATTCCGATTCTGAGCTTCCTCGAGGATGTGCTGAAGGCATCACCCTGCGGCACCCTGACGTTCATCGAAACCGAGTTCGGCAAGCCCTACACCACGAAGGGGCTCGGCAACTGGTTCGCCGACCGCTGTATCGAAGCCGAAGTGGCCGGGCGAGCACACGGCCTGCGGAAGGCGGGCGCGACGATCGCGGCGGAGAATGGCGCGACGCCCCATCAGCTCATGGCGCTGTTCGGCTGGAAAACGCTCGAACAGGCGGAGGTCTATACCAAGAAGGTCCGCCAACAGATGCTGGCGGGCGGCTCGATGCACCTGCTCATGTTCGACCAGATCGGGAACGAAAGTGTCCCACCGCTCGCAGCGGTGCCAAATCGTGGGACACTGGCTGGCTAATTCGTCAAGGATTTCAGAGGCCAAAAACGGCGGTGGCGCTCCCTAGCGGACCTCCAAAAGTATAGATATCAGGTACTTGCGCGGAAGTGGGATACAGACGCGCTCCATTGTTTTCCAAGGCGTTCCGGTGGCGTGTGTCCCACCTTTGCCGCTTCCAAGGCTTTTTTCTCGTGGCGGGCCAAGCCCTGCGTGCGGTCGGTAACATTTCGTGATTTGCATATGTACACAATCACTGTACAGTTATTTTTACCGCAGCGGGTTGGCCCGCAGCAAGAGCCGGAAAGGGCTAGACCATGAAGAGCCGCCAGACCATCATCACATTCAGCGTCCCCGCCGCCTTTATCGTCAGCGCGACGCAGCGCTGCAACGGTCGCCGCGTCGATTATTCTGCCGACGGCCGGATCGCGATCAACGGATATGAGACCCGCGCCATTTCCCGTCGTGGCCACGTCGATCCCGCCGTCATGCGCGATCTAGCGACCGCGAAGGGCGCCGGCGGCGCCGGAGAGTTGTCGGTGACCTGGCACGAGGTCGACAAAAACCTGCGCGGTTACGAGGTCGCAAAATTCATCGTCAATCTCGACGGCCCGGCGCGGCCGCTACGGGTCCACGTTTGATGAAATCGCTCTATGCATTGCTGCGGGATCGCTGCGGCCTCTCGCTGCGCGAGGCCGCCGAATATCACAGCGTCCCGCTTGATACCGTCACCGCCTGGTCGGCGGGACGGCGCCGGGCACCCGAGGGCGTGGTCCGCGAATTGCGCGAACTCTATGACCGGATCGATGCGGCGGCCTGTCAGATGGTCGAACTGATCGGAGACAACCCGGCGGATATCGAGTTCGGGCTCGCCGCTGATGACCATGAGGCGCAATCGCTCGGCTGGCCCTGTGTCGGCGCGCAGGCGGCCGCCTTGGGACTTGCAGCAGCCATGCTCGACCAGACCATCGCCATCGTGCCCCGCGCGTCGACCCCTGCCACAGCCGCCGCAGCGGATGTTCACGCGAGAGCCGGAAAATGAAACCTCCGGCATGGCGGCCGTGGGATCGCGGCTATCGAATGGCCTTGAAGCTCGGGGCCGCGCTCGGAAAGGCAGAGGGCGCGTCCGGGTTCGGTGCGATCGGTTGGGCCCTGGTCGGGCTTTCTCCCGCCGGTGAATACAAGCATTCGTACGATCCGGTCGGCGAAACGATCTGGCGCTATCGTCAGACCGAAGCGGAGCGCGGACCCGGCGACGGGATCGAATTATACAAATATCGCTCCGGGCGCGATTTTCGCGGCAGCCTTGCCGAACGAGAAGGCCTGACGCTCCAGCAGCATGTTGACTTGATCGACAACGCAGCAGCACGCATTCGCGCCGCAGGAATCAAGGTTACGGTCAAGCGGGCAAAGCCGGCGACATTCTGGAAATAAGAACGGACATGGTGAACATCGTCAAGTTTGACAATGACCAGCCGAACCGGCTGATGGACTGCGAGATCACGGCGCTGTCCGCGGAGCCCTTGGTCGGCGGAATGCTGCTCTCTACCGATCAAGGCGATGTTCATCTCGCCATCAATGAGGCCGTGGCGGAACTTTTGATCGAGGAATTGCAGACGTTTTTGAGCGCTGAAGATTCCGATAGCGAATGAAAAAAACTCCGGCGGCCCCGATTCCTCGAGGCCGCCGGAGCGGGTATTGATCAGAAAATTCTAAGGCGATTGAAACTTCAGTTTATCCCTCTCGGAATTCATGTCGCGAAGATAAGCCTATGCAGTTCGGCTCGAGGTTAAGCTGACGCATCCTAAAACGCGAAAATGGCCCCGCAGCGCCGAAGCACCGCGGGGCCATTTTCAATTTTAGTCTTTTAAACCTATTCGTCCGGTTCGGGCGTCTTCAATTTCTTCGAACGTCCGGAACGACGACGTAGCATCTTGTCGATGACCGTCACACGCTCGGTCAAATCGGTTAGCTGAACCATAATCGGATCGAGGCGTGAACTGCCGTCTCGATTCAGCAGCACGCGCATCATGTCCTGCTGATTTCTCTCCATGTTGATTATCTGCGAGGTAACCCACGGGAAATCGCTTGCGATGCGGGTCTCGGCCGCCGGTGCTGGATGACCGTCTTCAGATTTCGGGGAGCGGAAGGCCTTACGCGCCAGACTGACCAGCAAAATCGTGACGACGATGAACGCGATAAGGTTGGGGACTGGAATCGGTGGCCACCCGCTGATTGTCGACAGCACCCATTTCAAGAATTCGTCCATTGCCGACAACCCCGTTCAGCGCGCGGAAGTAAGAGATAGCCTCAAAAAACGCGAGGACGGCATAGACCGGCACGCCGGGAGAGATTGGAATTCCTGTCCTTAGATGAAGTTCAAACAGCGCCGCGGCCCACTGGCCCCACACGACAGCGCCGACGGCGGCCCCTAGCGCCCGGACGTACGCGCCTCTCGGCATCCAGTGACCGTTAAGGCCCAATGCAATAAGTCGCGCCAGGCCGAAAACTGCAAAGATGGTGGAGCACGTCCAGACGCTCATCACATCCAGCAGATATTTCATCGAACTGGCTTCGAGCGATCTTGGCGAAAGGAAAAGGAGGGCTCCAACCCCGATCATGATCACCGCCATCGACATCTCGTATAGCCGCTTTTCGAAGTGCCTTACGATTGCATTGATCGGCCAGTCCATCGCGAAAGAGGCGGCCCTGATCAACCTGGTCGGCATGTAATGTTCCTGCTCGATGTTCCGGCGGGGTTGCTCCCACCAAGGCTTGATACGGTCAGGCATCAGATAGATCGCGATCGTGGCCAGCGCAAAGGCTACCGCGATCGTCGGGAGCAGGGGCACTATTTCGGCACCACCAGAGCTGCGGCTGCGCCCACGGTGGCCGCGCTGCCTACCGCGTTCGCCGCGCCAGCCAGCGCTGCATTGTTGACGCGATTGAACCACGTCTGACAGGACGTGATGCCGCCAGCCAATTCAAACTCGCTGAACTTTTCAAACAGCAGGATCATGCTCGGGTCTTTGGCAGGAACCGCGGGCACCGCCTGCGTCTTGACTGTGCCATCTGGATTGAGCACCGCCGGTACTTCCGGCACCGCAGCCGTCTGCTCGCCGGCGCGGAACAGCGCCGCCGCTGGCGAAAGGCAGTTGATGGCGTCATTGTCCGGGCTCGGAGAGGACGCGCCCGTTTGTGTGAACACCTTTGCGGATGCGAGCGCCTTGTCGGCGCCATCGGCCAGTGAAGCGCTGCCGTTCGAAATGCACTTCTTGATGGTCGGCACCAGATTGGTCGGCGTCAGTTTCGTCAGGATCGTGATGTCGCAGGGCTGATCGGAATCGGTGGCTGGAGCTGCAGAAAACGGATTGGGCCTGCAGCCAGGTATCAGGTTCAACGGATCGCAGAACGCTGGTTGCGAGGTCACCGTCCCGCCTGACCGCTTGTTGCCCTGCGCGGCCGCCGGCTGCGTGACCATTGCGCTGATCGCAAATATCAAGAACAGGATCACCGCAGCGGCCTTGACCACATTGTCTTGAATTGCCTGCGGCAGCGTAGCGACGGTCTTGGCGACGGCCGCCGGCGTCAGCGTCGGGCTCGCAGCTGCGATCTGGCTGACCGTCACCGGCGAAACGCCGGCGTCCTTCATCTTGGCGGCCTGCGCCAGCGATTTCGCTTTCAGCACTTCAAGTTGCGACAGCACGATCGCCTTGCCATAATCGTTCCAGAACGAATAACCGCCCGCGCCGATCGCCACGGCAGCAGCGCCGAACAGTTCGACATCGTTGCCGGCGATCCAGCCATGCGTGGCCGCCGCCATGCCGATGGCGATGCCCGCCTTCTTCAGCAGGCCCGCGCCGAGAGTGAGGATAATCTTCTTGGTACCGTCGTCCATGAACTGAACTCCTCTCAATGTGGAATTTCGACATGGCTGCTCAGCATGAGCATCAGGTCGCGTGGCGAGATGTGGTGAAACGGGACGGTCAGCGGCCACGGGAATATCTTGGCCTCCCGCAAGGCGCCGGTCATGAATGCCGAGCAGAAGATCGTGCCGACGTCGTGCAGATGGATCTCGGTCGCAACGAAGCCGAGGATGCCTTGCCAGTCATAGGGCTCACCTACATGCTTTTCGACGTAAGTGTAGAAGACCGTTTCCTGCTCCGGCGTGCAGGGAATGGACACGATGCGCTCGCTCTTGCCGCCGTTGTCCGGCAGGTCCATCAGCGTGTCGGCGTCGTATCCCACGGGGCGGCGCATGATGCCGCCGTCGAGATGCGCGCCGATGTATGATTTGCCGTCCTGCGACAGCGCCTCGGTGTGGCTCGGCGTAAACGGCATCGAGACGCCGGCCTGAAGGCGGATCAAGCGGGAGGAAAACGCCGTGCTGGTTACGAAGCGAATCCGGATCATGCTGCCACCGCTGAGAACTGGATCGAGGTATCCTGCGCCATCATCGCCTTGAACATCGCGATGCAGCCGATCTGCGGGTCCCATGCATTTTGATCGAACCTTCCGTCGCCGACATATTTGCCGCGCTGTTCCTGATCGGTAGCACCGGCCTCATATGGCGAGTTTTCGTGGTGATAGTCGTCATAGCCGGTGCCGTTGTAGAGCAGCGTTGCAACGCAGGCGCCGCCGGCGGTCCAGTCCGTCCAGCCTGCAAGCTTGGGCGGGCAGTTCGTCAGGGCATCGACGGCCGCGCGATAGAACGCATCCTGTCCCGGCGGGTCGGACGGATGATCGAACCACGGGCCACGGCCGCGCGGGACGTGGCGCGAGACCTGGTTGAGCGGGTCGCCCTGCCCGAGCTGGCGGGTGAAGTCGGCGGAAGCCTCGCGTTCGTGGATTACCGCGATCACGAACCACGGCACGCCGGTCGCCTGTGAGATGGCCTGATAGCGCACCTTGGCGTCCGGCCGCACCAGCCGTTCCGATACCTTCAGCACCTCATTCATGCGCGAGGGCAGGATTTGGGCCTTATCGAACAGCGCGGCATATTTCGCCTTAAGCGCGGTGAGGTTGGTCATGAGGTTTTACCGGTTGGATGTCTCAAAAGGGGTTTTCTACCGGCTTTACGCCGTCGGGTTGTACCGCTAAGCTCCCGCCTTTCGGCCAGGCGCTGCGGCCCGGAGCTCAATTGATCGATTTCATCCATTTCCTGATCCGGTGCTTGCGCTACCGGTTTCGGACGGAGCGCCTACAGCTCAAGACGCTGATGCGTCTCGATTTGCGCGGCGCGACTGTTCTCGACATAGGCGCCAACAAGGGCATCTACTGCTTCTGGCTTGCTCGATCGGTAGGCGGCCGGGGCAGGGTAATCGCGTTCGAGCCGCAACCGGAGATGCGCGGGGCCATCGAGCACAAGGCGCGCTGCCTTCGCTTGAACAATCTCTCGATCATCAGCGCCGCTTTATCGGAAATACCTGGAAAACTGATCCTGTCGCGGCGAATGACGGGCGACGGCAGCGCTTCGGTCGAGAGCCAGCGTCACGTCGAAGGGCACGAACGCATAAATGTGGCGAGCGTCTGCCTCGACGATCTGCCTGAAGCCATGCTTCGAGGCCTGAAGTTCATCAAGTGCGACGTTGAAGGTCACGAGCTGCGCGTCTTCCACGGCGGCGTCAAGACGCTGCGACGCTATCGGCCAGTGGTGCAGTTCGAGAGCATGTCGAGCGGCGCCGACACGGCCATGCTATTCCGCTTCTTCGACGAGATCGGTTATCGCGGCGTCGTCTTCCTGAACGGGCATTACCGTCATCCGTCCGATCTGGACAAGATACCCCACACCAAATTCGGCTTCGGCGGCCACCGCGACTTCCTGTTTTTCCCGCCAGAGTGTGTTGGGTCGACAATACCGGCCGATCTCGCGAAGCTCTTTCCGATAGAAGGGGTAGATTGCCAATCTGTTCCGGCTGCCGTCACGGCGCCGGCCAACTGAGTCTTTCCAGGGGCGATGCTCGGTGGACTGCTTCAAAGGATCTCGTGCATCGAGCAGGACAATCCGCTGAATGATACGCTGCCCGAGGCGGTATTTATGAATCCATCCGCCCAGATCGGCGATCCAGTTGACCCGACGCTTATGACGCCCCCGATTGAAAACGCGGCGCTCACCCCGGTGGAGCCGCTTCCGTTTACGTTCGCCGAATTGCCGAAAGCGGTTCCGGTTGTCCCCACTCCGTTGTTCGGACCCGTTCCGGTACCCCAATGTGCCTGTAAGCCGAGGCCGCCGCCGCTGGTCTCGCTCATGATTCCCGCGATCTGCACCCAAACCCGGCTACTATATTTTGGCGTGAGATGGCAGGCGCCTCCGCCTGCGGACCCCCATCCCATCATCGTGTTGCCGGCAATCGTCGTGGCAAGGCCGATGTTGCTGGCAACAACCGCGCTGTCGAAATTCTGGGTGATCGACAGCGAGGTCGTGCCGGTGAGCGTGAGGTCGGAACTGGCTGCCGCCGTCAGGAGCGACGCGAGGTTTACGCCTTGAACCTGCGTTGCCGAGGTGAATTGCGCGAGCTGGTTCGCGACGGGCGTACCCGTTGTAGACACGTTGCCGCCGCCCGCCGGCGTGCACCACGTCCCGTTGCCGCACCACACCGTCGAGGCCGATGCAGCCGTCCCATTGTTGAGGTTCGTCACCGGCAGGTTGCCGGTGACGCCGCCGTTACCGCTCGCCGCCAGGTTGATCGCGGCCAGGAAGGTCCCCAGCACGGTCCCTGAGTTGATCTCCGACCCGGCGATCGACTTGTTCGTCAGCGTCTGCGTGTCCGTGGTGCCGACGAGAAGTGCGCTGGATGGAAACGTCTGCGCCGTGCCGGCGATCTGGAACGGGCCGGTGTAGTTGATCGTGCCGGAGAACGTTGCCGAGCCGGAGAACGTGCCGGAAATCGCGCCGCCATTGATCGTTGGCGACGTCAGCGTCTTGGCAACCAGGGTCTGGGTCGCGCCCAGCGTTACGACCGTGTCGCTCGCGCCCGGGAACGTCATCTTCGTCCCGTCGGCGCCCGCTAGCTCGAGCGAGTTGTCGACGGTGAAGGTCTTGCCGTTGAGGATCGTGAGCGTCGCGCCCGCGGCCGGCGCAGTGATCGCCAGCTTGTTGATCGAGGTCGCGGTCGCAGCGCCGAGCGATGGCGTGGTCAGGTTCGCGTTCGCGATGCTGGGCCCGGTGCCGAACACGAGCAGCCCGCTTCCGGTTTCATCGCTGATGACGCCGGCGATCTGCGCCGAAGTGGTCGACGCAAACTGCGAAAGCGGCGACGTCGTTACGCCGCATGTGGAGCAGGAATAGGTAGTCAAACCGGCGCCGAAACCCACTCCAAGGGGCGAAGTCGCGGCGAAGCTGCCGGATGCTGCGCTCGACAGCGGCCCGACCGTCGAGCCGTCGATCTGGACAAAGACGCCAAGCGCCGTCACCCACATGTCGCCGTCGGCCGGGCTGCCCGGCGTCGAACCCGGCGACAAATTCAGGCCCGCCACCGAGGCCGAAGGCGCGGCCGTCACCAGCCTGCCTGTCATGACGCCGCCGGCTACGTTTAGCGGCACATAATTGAGGACGTCCTGTTTGGCCGCGAAATAGCTGTTCCACTGTGCCGGGGTCGGCACTTCTCTGTAGGTCAAGCCCGGATTGGATTGTGCGCGCGCGCCGGCAACCGACAGCAACAGCGCGGCCGCGGCTGCGACTGCAGCCTTTGTCTTCAGCATTTTGCGGGAGTCCTAGAATGTCGGGAGTTGCCAGGCGTCGATCGTCTGAACTGTCAACGCGTCGATATCGGCCAAAGCCTGAGCGAACACGCGCCTGATCGCGTCGACCCGCTGGCGCCGCGCCTCCTGGGCATCGAGGAATGCGGCGTCATCAGCCGGCATTTGCGGCTGCTCGCCGGTCAGGAATTTCATGAAGCCCTTAGATTGCACAAGTTCGCAGCGCGCAGCATGGGCGTTTGCGATGTCGTTTTCCCTGATAGCCAGGACGTGCGATTGCCTGCGGGGAGCGATCGCCTCGATCGCGGTCTCTTCAGTCAGCCGAAGGCGGTGCTCCAGCTCCTGCTTTTTTGCTTCAAGCTTCTCGGCCGCGGTCGGCCCGTCGTCGATGATCCGGTAGTTTGCATTTCCGTCGGCATCGACCGCGCTTTCCACGATCGGAAGGGCACGCGGCGCCTTGAACGCCACATGTTTGGCCGGGCCCGTGACGCCGTTCCTTTCGTCGGCCTCGACCTTGGACTGGTGCTCTTTCCATTGCCGCGTCATGCTGGCGTGGTTTGCCACGCGAACCTCGAAGTCGGGCAGGCTTGCAATCTGCGATTTGGGGATATCCTGCATCAAAGCACCAGATTCCAGTACACCAGGTAATCCCGGTCGACGTTGTTGTGCGCAGCGCCTCCGCCTTGACTGGCATTCGTCAGCGTAACGCCCGTCCCGTTCGTGGAAGTGTTGGCGGTCAGGTTCGAGCCGAACGCGCCGCCGCCGCCGACACCACCGCTGCTGCCGGTTTGGAAGAAATTGTTGCTGGAATGCAGGTGACCCGGGTCGTTCAGGCTGTTGCTGTGCGTGTGGGCCGCCAGTTCGGTGGTGGTCAATGTGTGCAGGTTCTCGCCGACCAGCGAACCCGGGATCGTCGTTCCGCCGGTCTGGACCGGCACGCCTGACAAGAGCGCCGTCACCGTGCCGCCCATGGTGTCGACGCCCTTGACGCCGGACCCCTGCATCGGGGGCGTGTCTATCGTCCGGTTCGCGGCAAAATCGGCTATCGGATTGGCGCCGCGGGCAACGATGGTGCCGCCGCTGCGAACCGGACATTCCGATTGCGAAAATTGCAGCCATACCGCGCAGAACAGGAAAAACATCTGCGGGCTTGCCGTGCTAGCGCCCGACGCGGCATTGCCGATCGACAAGCCGTTCGCCAGCACGCACCCCGGAAGCACGGTCGAAGAAAACGACGGAATAGGGGTGCCACTCGGCATCATCCCGGGCGGGGTGACCCACCCGGCCCCGAATGCGTCGGGACTGGTGGTGTTGTTGTCCGTCGTGGAAAGCCATTGCTTGCCAGGCACGATCGCAGACTGGACGATCGCCCCTTCGGGGTACCCGCCAACGGAAGCTTGTTGTGTCGCATCGTAAACGATCGGTCCGCCGACCTGCTGCCACTGGCTCCACGCGCTGATCTCGAACAGGATTCCGTTGACGTCCGCGCCGAACGGCGGGACGCCGCCAGATGCTATCGGCTGGAAGTTGAGAGGAGGAAATCCGTCCGTCAGCGAGGCTGCGCCTTGCTGTATGCCGATTTGCGACGAAACAGGGATCGCCCGCTTGAACGAGCCGCCAGCTGAGTTGGCGAACGGTATCGGGAATTTTACCGGGACGCCGCTGGCTTGCATCTCAATTCCTCAATCGGCCGATGTCTTGACGATTGCCTTGACGCCCACCGGTTTGGGCAGCACGCCGGACTGCTCGATTATCGCGAGTTCGACCGGCGAGAGCACGAACTGGAAGACATAGACCATCGTCATGTCGAGATTGTCCTGCGCGAAAGCGTTGCCGCGGCCCGGAAACAGCGTCTGCAGGATCTTGTTGATCGAAGTGATCGTTCCGTCCGAAATATTGTAGAGCGCCTTGGCGAACAGCAGGAGCCGATACGAGGTGTCCGACAGCTGGAAATTGTCGGTCAGAGGCGCGCCTGCATAAAACGGCTCCTGATTGAAGCCGTTTCCGCTTTGCGATCCCGATTCCTCGAAATCGAAATATTCCGCCGCTTCGGCGACATGGAGGGTGCGGGAGACGTCCAGGATCAGGCCCCACACGTCGAGGCCATAGCCCACCGCGGTCGCGATGTTGAACATCTGGTCGTAGAACGTCGACAGTTCCTGCGTCATGTCCTCGGCATCGAAGAAGCTGCCGATGATGCCGGTGATGGTGTTGCTGTTGGCGTATTGCGAAATGACGGTCCGCCACCAATCGAACGCCGGAATATCGCCAATCGGGCTTACGCCGATGATGAACTGGCCGATGCCGTTGCTTCCCGGCGTCGGCCGGTTGATGTCCGGGCCGCTCATACCGCCGTGACGCCGATGTTCAGGGTTGAAATCGTCGGGTTCTGGTCGATGTTGACGGATATGCTGTCCGACGACGCCGCGACCGTATTCATGGATTCGCTCGCGACCGTCTGCGACACGCTGACCTGCCAGCTGATGCCCGATCCAGATACGATCGTGGTGCCGGGCAGAACGTTGTCGGCGGCGTCGACGACCGTCTGGCCATTGGCGATGCCGGCGCCGCTGCTGACGGTCAGCGTCGTTCCTGATATCGATCCGGTAAACGAAGCAGCCGGCGAATTGGCCGATCCGATCTTTATCGATATGATCTGCACCCATGACCCCAGCGCCGCGACCGCGCTGTAATAGGTGCTGGCGTAGATCGTTGCGCCGATGCTGGCGCGCGTGGTCCCGGTCGATCCCGTGCCGGAAAACGCCGCCAGGATCGCGTTCTGGATCTGGGTAGCGGCGTCGGCGGGGACCTGGGGATTGTTGGCGATCGTGACCGCGAAGATGATCGGCAGGCTTGCCGGAATCTCGAACGTCACATCATAGGTCGGATAGGGCGGCTGGTATCCGTCGGTGATAATGACCGTTTCCGTAGTATTGCCGTTGTAATTGCAGCCCGGAGCCTTTTTGGACAGGATGGCCTGCGCCACCGCCTGCGCCGCGCCTCCGACGACAGCGACATAGAGCGAATTCGGCACCAGCGAGACGCCGCCGATCGTTACATTGGTGGCTTCCACGTTCTCGGTCACATAGGCATCGAGCACGCCGGCAACCTTCAATACCGCGCCCCTCACAGCTGCGGTCGAGCCCACCGAATTGGCCGCTACCGTCGCGGTGCGGCGCGCCTGAAGCGCCTGCCGCGTCTCGGTGTTCGAGCCGATTGTTCCGTCGGACGGATTGTTGATCGTGTCCCAGCCAGGGATGGCCTGATAAATCTCGTTCAGCGAGTCCGCGGGGCAGGCGATCGGGCCAGGCGTGTCGCAGGCGAACTGGATCGTCGCGGTGCCGTCGGCGCCGAATGTTCCGTCCTGCGTGCTGGTATAGATGTTGCCGTCCGCCGCCTTGGCGAGCGAACCTGCCGGGATCGTCAGGCCCGTCAGGCCGGTGCAGACCGCTTCGACGACGGTGGCCTCGGAAGACTCCCGTTGCAGGAAGTAGATCGCCGCGATCGCGTCCTGCCATCGGCCCGATGCGAAATCCGGGTTCATGTTGTTGGTCAGCAGCACGAACATGTCGTAGGTGTTGCCGATGATCGCGGCCAAGCTCGAGGCCAGCTGGCCCTGCGGCGATTCCAGATTCGAGATGTTCAGGTTGCCGCCGAACGCAGCATTCAGGTCTGCCAGGACGCCGGCAAGAATCTGCTGTTGCGTCGGCGCCTGAAAGCCAGTGGCCGTCAGCACCGGAGCCGGAACGTTGGTCGCCATTGCTCAGAAGCTCGCTGCCGACGTCTGGCCGTTGGAATCGGTAATCTGGATCTGACCGCGAACATTGCGGTTCTGGATCGAGGTGATGAAGCACACCGCGGCAGTCACGCCGGGAACATCGAGCACCTCGGCGGCCAGCACGGATTTCATATACGGGATGTTCGGCGCCTTGCCGAAGATGCGCTGGAAGTAGGGAACGCCCTGTGTGGTGTCGTACCAAAGCTCGCCCTGCAAAAGCTTGAGCGAACTGGCGCCATCCTGCGCCACCGAATAGGGGTCGCTGGCCACCGCGATGTTGCCGGAGACGTCGAGCACCAGGTCCCACTTGTCTGTGTCGAGCAGGAGCGTGTTCATGGCACCGGCGGTCCCGAGTCGTCTCCACCGGCCTTGACGCCGGAGTGCAGATGGCTGTTGAGGCTTACCGTGCCGGCAACCACATCGCCGGTCGTTCTGATGTCGCCGGCGTATTCGCCGCCGTCCGCGGCCTCGATGCTTCCGCCCAGCTGCAGGTTGTTATTCATGATGACGTTGCCGGTGAACGTCCATCCGCTCGCGCTGGACTGAAGCTGATTGCCGTGCGCGGCAACTATGTTGACGCCTTCGTCGCTGAACTCAATGAACTGGACCGGGTCGGCCTTGTTCATGATGCTCCACAGATAGACGCCGTCGGCGGCCGCAAATTTGCGCAAGGAGCCCGGATTGGCGATATCCTTCGCCGCCTTGACGGACGACAGGTCGCGATCGTTAACCGCCATGACGCCGAGGTCGCCCACCGCCGGCGCGATCTTGAAGGCCACGGTGCCAGCCTGGCCGCCGACATAGGGAATGCCGAAGGTCGTGACGTGCGGGCTCGAATTGCCTTTGCCATCCAGCTGATTGGTGGCGATCTGGACGTCGACGGTCTTGGCGGTGGTGTCGACGGCTACCACCTTCACGACGCGCGTAAAGTATTTCTGCGCCATAAGCTGCTCGATGATGAAAACGAGCACCCCATAGTCCGACGACGTGTCGATTGGATCCTGCTGGCCGTACCCCGCATCCCCCATCAGTTCAGCACCGGAGCTGGCGCCTTCGGGTTAAAGCCCAGGATCGTTGATTCCCATTTTCCCTTCGGCACCTGGCATTCGAGGTCGTGGTCGAGCCCGTAGATCGAAAAAGTCGAGGTGTTCAGAACGCTGCTTTGTACCTGAACCGATTGTCCGAAACCGATCGACGGATCGTAGACGTTGCGAAGCATGATGCCGTTTGCCGTATAGGTGGGGTAGCCGATCATGTTTCCGTTCGGCGGCGGAGCGATGATCGGAATCTGTCCGTTTCGCGTGCCGTTCTTCGGCCAGATCGCCAGCGTGCCGTTGAGGATGGTGGCGTTGATGCCCACCTCGCGCGCGCAGGCCTGCATCTGGTCGCGATAGGAGCCCGCGTAATACGGATTGTTCACCATGGCCGTGACGCCGGAATTCTCGAACTTCAGCCCCATGTTCGAGGCGAGGCCAGCCATGATGTTGGCGACGCTGGCAGCACCCTTGAAGCTGGTCGGCGTGGCCTTGATGACCGCCTGCGGCAGCGCGCATTGCGCGAGGATCTTCAGGTCTACCAGCGGCGCGGCGTTGTAGTTGGGCGTCGCCGTCATGATGTAGCCGGAGAATGCGACGGCCAGGTTCTCGCCGGCATTGCCCGCCATCAGCGTGATCGGATTCTTCGGGACCAGGTTGAGCTGCATGCCGAGCGTCGACAATTGCTGCATCATCGACCTGGTCATGCCGAAGATCGACAGGTCCATCGTCGAATCGAACGCGCCGCCGGCATGCACGATCTTGGCCGACATCCGCAGGTTCGACAGTGTCGCGGTGTTCGAGCTTGTGCCCTGATAGGTGGTCTGCTGCCCGGTCGCGCCGGCGCCGGACTGCGCCAGCGATATCTGCGCCTGAAGAACCCTTTGCGGGATGTCACCCGAGGCCATGTCAGCCTCCTGCGGCCGCGATGTCCGCCGCGTCGTAATAGACCATCTGATATCGCGATCCGAGGCCGGTATAGAACGGATCTGACGGGGTCGTCAGGTCGACGGTGTCGACGAACAACAGATCGCCGTTGAACCCCAGATAGGCATACTTCACGAGCGAGTTGCCGTTTTCGCAGATGACGCCGCTGACCGTGGGCTGTGCCGCGCCATTCACGATCAGGTCGAAGAACAGGCCGGTCGCCTTCTGGTAGAGATTGATCTGGCAGGCCTGATTGTCGAGCACGATGCTGAGCGTCTGGCTTGGAACGGGTTGCAGCCGGACAATCAACATCAGTGCGACCCGCCGGTAATGTAAATCCTCGCAATGTTGCCCTGCGCCGTCGTCGGCGTCACCGGCTGCACGTTGCCGTCATTCACCTGCGGCGCTGCGCTCGGCGACTGCGGCGCATTGATCAGCGGCGCGCCGGTGGCGGTGGTCGCGCTGTCGCTGCCGCCGGTGCCGTCGGACTGCGCCGAGGTCGGCGCTCCCTGAGAATTCGTGAACTGGACCTGGCCTACGGGCCTGACCTCGCGGCAATGGACGTCGATCTTGAGAAGGCCGGCGCCGCTGACTGCGGTGCGGTCGTATATCTGTCGTACCGGGTTTATGTTCGAATAGATCTTCTCCGGGGTCACGCCGTCGAACAGTTCCGTCGAGCCGATGATGGCATCGATGCTGGCGATGAATGCCTGCTTGTCGCTGGTCGACCCGCCGGTCGAGAAACGCAGGCGGACGTCGAAGGGCTCCTGCACCTTGTTGTAGCTCTCGAACGCACCGTCCTCGACCTGATAGTCCGAAATATCGTAATTCTGCGAAAAACCGAACGCGAGCACGTTGTCGCAGGCGACCACCGCGGCGCCGTCCTGGAACAGTCCCCACTGCTGCGGACCGCCGTTGGCCAGCCCCGCCGCGTCCGTCGTCAGCAGCAGGATGGTCGATACGGCCGCTGTCGGATCGCGCGGGATCGCCGGCACGCCCGGCGCAACAGGAACGTCCGGGAAGTCCGCCACGTCAATTTTGTCCGCCGTTGGCCTGGGACGCCATGGCCTGCCGCTTCAGTGCCGAGGTGAACGAACTCGCCATCTGCGCGCCGTCTGCGTTCTGCCCGGCATTGATGTTGATCGGGCCGTTGATGTTGAAGACGCTCGATGTCGATGTCCCGGATCCACGCTCGATGCCTCGCCACGGGGCAATGCCGCTGTTGGCCGCACCATGGTAGGCGCTCCAGCCGTTGCGCCGGATATCGTCCAGCGCGAACAGGATGCCGGCGCGTTCGTTGGCGGGATCGGACGGATTGAGGCCGGTGCGGCTGCGGAATTGATCGCCGACCGCGCCGCCGCGGCCGCCGGGCGTAACGTGGAGCTGAAAAGCACCAAAGGACGTCCCGTTGTCCCCTGAGAAGCTGTTGAAGCCTTCGTGGCGCGCCACCCACATTGCGATGTCCGGATTGATCCCGCGCTTGACGGCTTCAGCGCGGATGAAGGCTTCTTTGTCGGTCTGCGATGTGAATGCGCCGGTCGTTGTTTTTGCATCCTGCTTGTGAGCGTATTTTCCTGTGCCGAATAAAGCATCCCATGGCTGCGATTCGGAGAAGGGCACCGCGAATAATTCGTGCGCCAGCGGCTTCAGCCAATCTAAGGATGAAATAACCCCCTTTTTTGCGGCGTTATCGACTGACACGCCCAGCGCATCCCAGCGCTGCTGCAGGTCGAGCGCCGCTTTGGCATCGTCTTCCGTTAGCCCCTTGATCTTGGCGAGGTTCTCCAGGAACTTTTCCTGCCCTGGGATCAGTGATTCATAAAGCGCGGACGAAAATCCAAGCCTGCGGGCGAAATCTCCCGCGACATCGCTGCCGTATTTCTCCCGGATATTCTTCAGGTTCTCGGCGACCGCGCCCAGGATGCCGATGGGCCCGGAATTCGGATCGATCTGGACGCCGCCGGAAGCCGACAGAGATCGCAGCATGGTGATGAGAGGCGATATCTGCCCCAACTTCATGTCGGCGACCGCGTCCGACAACGTCACGACCTGCTGTGTCGCCTCGCTGGCGTCGCCGCCAAAGACGCGCACGAGACCCTGGAGTTTGGTGATCTCGTTGACCGAAAGGCTGACGCCATGCGCCAGCCGGCCCACGGCCGCGGTCGATCGGATCGTGTTTTCCGTGAACGCCGCGACGCCGGCGGCGCCGGTGAACACTGCAAAGAGCTTCAGTGCTCCGGATCGAGCCGCCCCGAAAAAATCGGTTAGGCTTTTGGTCTGCTCTTCGAGCTGTTGTCCGCCCTTGCGGAATTCCTCCGACGTTTTCTTGAAATCGGCAAGCGCCGCTTTTTGGCCATCGGTAAACTTCTTCGGGTCGAGGCCCAGCGTGATGACGAGCTCGTCGATGACGGTTGCGGACATCTATTCTCTCTCCCGCAACCGACGCCTGATTTCCGCGTTATGGCTATCGACTATCGCGATCTCGAGGAGGTCGTGCAGGTCCTCGGTGCCGAGGTTCGAATCCAGATCGGCGTAAGACGCTAGGCGAAGGGAGACGACGGTTCCGATATCGTCTCCGGCGTTGGGATATCCGATGAAGCCTGCGCTTGCTGCTGAAGAACCAGAGCCGACGTCAGCGTCGAGAGCGCGTCGGCCAAGGTAAAACCCCCGTGCAGCGCGATCACCTCCCATTGCAGGCGATTGATCGTTCCGATTTCCTCGAAGTCGGTCTCCGGGAAAAGCGCTCGGGCTTCCAGAGGGGGCGCAGGCACGAATTTCACGCATTCGAGCAGTTCGTCCATCAGCCTGTCGACGTCGCCCCATGGCGCGCCGGAAAGCGTGTTGACGGCCAGAAGATAGACTCCGACCATGCCGAGCGCCGAGATGCCGGGCGGCACGATCATTTGTTTCGTGTCCATCGCCGCAAAGAATCGGTCGGCCCATTTTTTGGCCTGGATCGCCGACTTCTCGGTAATCAGGAATGTCTTGCCTGCGTCCCGGTTTTCCTTATCGCCGACCTGCTCGATCGTGATCTCTTTCGTCTTGCGCATGGACTGCCTTATGCGGGGGCGGGAATCGAGCTTTGCCAGCGGACGCGGAACTTCTGCGGTTGCGCGATCTTTTTCAGGACCGGGATCGGCTGGTACCCGATCAGGAAACCCTTCGTCATGTTCCACTTCTTGCCGAGGCTCGGCATGGTGATGACGGCGTTCGGGTTTAGCGTGTCGAGGATCGCCTTCTGCTGATAGAACCATTGGTCGAAAAACGCGACCGAGGGTGAATCCGCCTGCAGGGTATAGCCCTGCTCGAACGGCACGTTGACATAGCCTCCGGACAGGACGCCATCGACGCCCATCGCGGTCTCGGCCCCTTCGACCTCGGACGCATCCAAAACCTCATCGGCCGAAAACTGCTGGATCTGCACCGGGGCGGGGAACAGTGCCGGCAGGCTGAAGAAGATCGTCGCGTTGGCCGCGGTCAGTGACATGATCGGATTCCTTGCCTATTGGACGGACAGGCTCTGCAACGAGATCGACTGCACGCTCTGACCGTCGACGTAAAAGAAGGTGCAGGGCGGCGACTGGCGCGCGGCGCGCGTTGCGGCGCTGGCGACACCTACCAGCAGGTACCAGCCCTGGTTGGAAAGCGTGCTTGCGACATCGGCGCCGCCGGCCGCCGCGTTCACCGCGGCGATCTGCGAGGCCGACAGCTGCACTCCCGGCACATAGGCCCCGAAGTTCAGTCCAGCCTGGATCACATCGGCAAGTCCGGATTCGATCAGCGTCCGGCCGGCTGCGTTGTAGGGAATAACGCCGGCGGAACGCAAAAGCGTCTTGATCGCGATGATGAACGACGAATTCAGCCACATCTGCGTGACGTAGCTGTCCCACCATGTGAACTCGCCGGTCACGGTGCCGCTGGCGTACCATTGATCGTTGTCGCCGCCTTCGCCGTACGCGCCATAGGTGTTGTAGCCGTTGGAGGTCAGGTTGCCGTAGGTAAGGGCATCAGTGACGCCGGGGGTCAGGCCGGACTGGCTGAGATATTTCATCACGGTGCGCCCGCCGGTCTTGGCGAAGTCGATCGAGGCGGCTGCACCCATGACAAAAGCGGCGAGATACTGGTTCGTCGGCTCCCAGTTAAGGCTGGTGCCGCCATAGCCCGCCGCGATCGCTTCCTGCGCCAGGCTGGTCGGATCGAGGCTGCTGGCCGCTGGCGCAGCGTCGGTATCCCAGCTCACGTAGAGATAGGCGTTGTTCTGCAGCGCATTCCATTGCGCAAGCGCCAGCCTGTTGGCAATGCCGCCCTGGATGTCGATGTTGAAATCGTGAGTGAATGTTTTCCAGTTGGCGTTCTGCGCCACGATCGAGGTCATGAACGAAGCCGGCGACGCCGGAGCGGTGCCTTGCGACAATACCGCGCCGCTTGCCTGCGTCAGCGACAGGCTCGTTGCCAGCGCTCCGGTCCCGAAGGCGATGGTCGAGCTCACGCCAGTGGTGCCCGATACGATCACGAAGGCGCCCGATACGCTGTCGAACGTCACCGCGGGCAGATAGGCCTGCACCGCTTCGGTCGACTCCGTGGTCGCGGCCTGGTTCAGATTGTACGTGCCGGCGCCGCCGGTGCCGGTGCCGAGCGAGGAGATGTAGGTGTTGGCCGAAATGCCGGTGCCGGTGACGACCTGGCCGACCGCGAGATTGCCGGCCGGCGCAAACGCGCTGATCGATTCCGCGCTCTCGGTCGTCGCGGCGCCGCTCAGATTGTAGGTTCCGATGCCGCCGCCGCCCGTGCCGAAGCTTTCGATTGTGGTGCCGGCCGTAATTCCCGTGCCAACCAGGACCTGGCCTGCAGCAAGGAATCCGTTCGCTATCGCGGTCACGGTCATCACCGTTCCGTTCAGCGAGGCCGTGAACGAAGCCTGCTGCGGCCCGTTGTTGACCGACGCTACCGTCATGACGCTGCCTGACAGTGAAGCCTGATAGCTTCCCTGCGGCACGCCCTTGATTCCGAGCGCGCTGCCGATCAATTCTGCTGCGTTGGAAAACGATGTCGCCGTCGACAAGTTGATCGATGCCGATTCCGGCGTGCCGTCTATCACCACGCCAAGCGTTCCGCTCAGTGCCTGAAGCTGCTGCAAGGTCAGCGCTGAGATATTACCGCCCCGCAGGTATGCCGACACGGCAAGTTGCGGGTACTGCGTGACGTTGAGCAGGCCTGGCTTCACGGGCGAATTGTCGTAGCCCGCGAAATAATGCGCGGCAAAGGTCGCCAGCTTCGAAGTCGCGCCGAAGAACGCATCGACGGCGCTCTCGCCGTCAAACTGCTGGATGGTGCCGATCGGGACGCGGGTATCCGTCGTCAAAACCAGCCCGTTGAGAACGACCGCGGCGCCGCCGGCCGGCACGACACCCGGATTGACCTGGATGTCGACATTGTACGGGATCGTGCTCATCGGCATCTGTTCCTTTAAGCGGGATATTCGGCTTCGACGCTGACGACGCCGACTTCGAGCGTCGTGGCGGACTGCTGCGCTACCGATACGGACTGATCGGCCTGGATATGAACGTCGACCACGTAGCGGGACTCGTATTGCTGTTCCGCGTTCATGAACGCAATCTGCCGCGGGTCTTCCGGGTACAGCGGCGTGATGCCGGGGTAGGGCTGGAAGAACGTCGCCGCGAAGTCGTCCCGGAACATCGTCGAGATCGTCTGAGCCATGTCGGACGCCGTTCCCATATCGTTGGAATGCACGTCGAGCTGGATCACGACGTCGGTCGGCTGCACGATCGTGCCCGACAGCCCGCCTGTGCTCAGCGTGTCGAGATTGGTCGACAGCCGCTGGCGCCGCAGCACCGTCATGACGACGAAGTTGGCGCCTTGCGGCTCCGGAACCAGATTGTCCTGCCCCTCGAAGACCTGCGTCTCCGCGGGGAGAATTTGCATCAGGAAATTGCGAAGCGCCTTCTGGATGTCTATCTGCCGCGGCGAGAGCGACGGCGTCATCTAGCGATAAAAAAGCGCGTTTATTTTCGCGCCTGCGGTTTGAGAGATGAATTTCAGCGCCGAGATCGTGCCCTCGTAGTTCAGCACCTGGCCGACGGCCATCGGCATGCCGACGCTCGTGGTCGGGTTGGTGCCATCGTCTCGGTAGCGAACGGCCTGCGCTTCCGGCGTGATGACGACGAGGGTAGGCGAGTTGTCGCACGCGGCCGGAATGGTCAGCGCGGTCGCGGAATCTACCGCGACTTGCTGGTAGCCGCACGGCACGCGCCGCACGCCGCTGTCGGCGAGCGCCGGCGCGATGGTCATCGCGAGGAGGGCGAGCGAAACCGCTATCTTCTTCATCGTTGACCCTCTAGTTCGGCGATACGCACGACAGATGCGTCCAAAGGCTGACGGCCTGCCCGTCCGACGTATTGGCAACGCACTGAATCAGGTATGTCACGCCGGACACCATCGTCCCCACCAGCTGGCTCACGGCCTGCGCCGGCGCGGCCGAGTTCGGCGATGCGACGATTTGCGATTCTCCAAGCAGCCGGGTCGAAGGATCCGGGTCGGTGCCCGAGACCACCGATGCGGTCAGGCTTTCGACGGAGGAAATCGTCACGCCTGCGTTCAGGATCAGGCCGTAGTCGAAGGTTACGGTTTCTTCCTCGACGACAGCGTCGATCGGCGGCAGCAGGTTGTTGGTCTGCGACATGTTGTTGGCGATTCCGATGACGACGAAATATCGCCGGTCACCCAGCGCAGTCAGGTCGCGAAGCGGTCCCAGCGCGGTCGTTTCTCGCCGGTCGCCGGTCGCCGTGGTTTCCCGCAGCTCGCCAGTTGCGGTCGTCTTGCGGCGGCCACCTGTCGCGATGTAGTTCGGGTTGAGCTTTGAGGCGACGGCCGTTCGGACCTGGCCCGCGATCGCGGAAACCGAAGCACCGGAAATATTCGCCGTGCTCGATGAGACGGTAGAGACATCGCTCGCGAGCGCGACTGCGCTGGCGCCGGCGATATCGACCGAAACACCTGCCGGCGTAACCGTTCCGGCCAGCACGGAGGCCTGCGCGCCGGTTGGCGGGGCCAGCAGCGACACCGCGATCGCGCCGGCGATGGCCGCCGCCATTGCGCCCTGCAGCACAGCGGAGGCGACGCGGCTGACTGAACCGGCCGAACCCGTGCAAGCCGCGCCGGTGACATTCGGCACCAGCTGCGGCGCGGATGATCCAGCCGCCGTCGAAACGCCGGCACCGGCCGGCTGAATTTCTTCGACTATCGCAACAGAACTCGCCAGGGCCGAGGCCGCGGCTCCCGTGATATTGACGGTCGCTCCCGAACTCGACGATGTGCTGACCGGTCCGGCAATGGCGCCGACGGCCGCACCGGTGATCGCGATCGTGACCTGGTCCGTAACAACTCCAGCGAGCCCTGCCGCTGCCGCACCGGCAGGAACGGCTAGATCCGCCGCCACGATATTCCCGGCCTGCGCCGCAACCGCGGCGCCGGATATGCTCACGCTTTTCGAAATACTGGGCGTGACAGTGCCTGCCGAGGCCGCGACGCTCGCGCCGGATGGAAACGCGAATACCTCGGCGAGTAGCGATCCCGCCGCTGCGGTAACTGATGCGCCAGTTGCGCTTCCTGACATCGATCCGGAGGCAGACCCGGCCGCCGCGGTGGCGGAAGCACCGGCAAGGACGGCGCTGACGGAAGGGGTGACGGTGCCGGCACTCGCCGTGGCAGATGCCCCGGTTATCGACGTGCTGTCCGAGGCGACGGTCGATCCCGCGGCCGTCGTGGCCGCTGCGCCAGTCAGCGAGGCGGACACGCTCGGCACCGTGAACCCGGCGGAGCAGGTGACCGACGCGCCGGAGATGCTGGAGCTGCCAGACGTCGTCGTGGTGATGGGTCCGGCGGATGCCGTGGCGGCCGCGCCGAGGATAGAAACGCCTATCAGTGCCGTGGTTGACCCGGCTGACGCTGTGGCTGCCGCACCGGAAGGCGAAACGCTGACCGAAGCTGTTGCAGACCCCGCCGAGGCTGTCGCAGCCGCGCCGGTGATCGAGACCGAGACGTTCCCGCCGCCGCCAGTTGCCGGTATCTCGAGCAGCGCGCCTTCGAGGTTTGAGCTGATGAGGTTCATGGCCGATCAGTTCGTGCCGGCGGTCCAGCCCTTGCCAATAAGGGAGGTTTTGGCGGCCGCGCCCGAGGTGCCCGGAGCAGAACTTGTGCCGCCTTGCAAGCTAACATTTCCGTTGGATAACCCAGCACCATCCAGGGCTACAAGGATGTCGTCAACAGCCGTCTGGGTCAGGGCGCAGCCCCCAAGATTGACGTTCAAACAAGAAACAACATCAGATGCCGAAACCGTAACCGACGTCAGCGACGTACAATTTGGACCTTCGAGTGAGGCTAGCGACGTTAGTCCCGTCAGATTAAGCGCTGGAAGCACTCCGCTATTGGAAAAATCCAGGTCGGTGATATGCGAGCATCCGGTGAGCGTCACAGACGTTAGAGCCGAGTTCGATGCACCAAAAGATTGAAGGGTAGAAGCGATGGAGACCGCACTGAAAGAGGACCCTAGATAATTTCCAATGTCCAACGAGATCAGCGACGGCAAACTCGAAAGCGTAATCGCGCCCGACAATCCCGCCGCGTTACTAAGATCAAGATACTGTAAAAGCGGACAATCCGAAGCCGAAAAATCTAATATCCAAGTAGATAGCCAAGCAGAAAATACTTCCAAATCACCTATCATGGACACGCTGATGGGAGTTTGAAGGCCCACCGCATTTATCGCGGTAACATATGTCCGCGACAACGAAGGAGACACGCCGTCCTGCGCCGCCGCTCCCATTAGAACGGTAGGAGGAGCCGTGAACGAAACCGCACTTCCTCCGTTCGATGACTGGAAAATCTCCGCTGACGGATCCGACAAAACCAGCGATGTGGTCGCCACGTCATATGGGGCAACGCCGCTCATGTACTCGGTCGCGCCGTTCGCGGCGCGGTAGCTGTAGAGTTGGCCGTCGATCGGCGGCGGCGTCGTGCATTGGGCCGGAGTGTAGTAACCAGCTACTGCCGTTGACACCACGAGATTGCCCGTTCCGCCCGAAGCGGCGGTCCACAGGCATTCATTAAGCTGGCACGAACCCATTACGGCCTCACATCTTGATCGAGGTGAATGCCGTCTTGACCTGATGGCAGTTTGTTATCGTTCCGGCGTCGATCGCCGCTACCGTATCGGCCTCAAGGTCGAAGCAAGCCTGGACGTGAGCGCCGACGGCTTCCGCCATCGTGGTGATTTGCGCTGCCGAAAGCGACGGGCTGAAGCTGCCGTCCGGCCCCTTCCACCGCACCGTGAACGACGGGTTCGCCTGCGCCATGCCGTACGCGCCATTGAGCTGGGCTTGGCTGGCGCGATCGGTTGCGACCTTGGCACCGTTCAGCGTAATGCCGCCTGTCTCAGCATCGTATCGAACCTTGGCGGCGTAGGTCTTCAGATCGACATAGATGCCGAGTGGGTTCAGCAGCCGGTCCAGCGCGGCGTTCGACTGGTCGCCCGGCCACGGCGCGGGCGTGTTGCCCTTGGCGAGCCAGCGAACGTAGTTCGGGTCGGTCGAGGTGACGAATTGGCGCGTGATCGAGGAGAAGATGCGGCCGTCCTTGGCGAGCCAGTACCAGACGCGCGGGTTGTATCGCTGGGACGCCGAAGCCTGCATCACGAAATCCGGATTATCGCCGTGCTCGACGTGTTCGAGGGGAC
>Ga0134128_10000573_pt1 | contig 50965 bp, 39 predicted proteins | sample KB31754_FD_96462 | JGI IMG/M metagenome (GOLD analysis project Ga0134128, IMG submission 96462) | Terrestrial soil microbial communities with excess Nitrogen fertilizer from Kellogg Biological Station, Michigan, USA - KB3-175-4 | ecosystem: Environmental > Terrestrial > Soil > Unclassified ... | reverse complement strand
TAATCCAATACGATACTTCCTTCGTCCATTTCAGGCAAAAATCCCGTTTCTAATTTCGGTAATATCAATATGATCGACAGAATTAATAATCCTGCAAAAATCAAACTGATCCATGGACGTAAAATGAAAAATGACACCCATGTTTGTTTTTTTACATGCTGTGGCTTTTCTTTTTTGGCCACTACTTTTTTCTCTCTTTTTCTTTTCGAAAATAAAAGATAAATAACCGGAAGCCCGATCCATGTTACAAAAAAGGAACAGACCAAAGTGATGATCATCGTATTGGTAAGCACATTAAAATAAGCGCCGGCAACTCCGCTCATCAGCATGAAGGGAATAAAAATTACAATTGTACTGATAGAAGAACCTATCATTGCCGGCAATAAAAAATGAATCGCTTTTTTCACTACCGTTTTATATTCGTCTTCCGGGTTCTCTTCATGCGAACGATGAATTTGTTCCACCACTACAATCGCATCATCAATGATCAGTCCTATGGCAGCAGCAATAGCGCCGAGTGTCATAATATTTAAAGTATATCCGATCCAATTGAGCACAAGAAGTGTGGCGGTAAGAGTAACAGGAATTGTAAGTAATATTGTTGCGCTTGCTTTAAACGACCTTAGAAAAATAATCGCTACAATGATTGCGAGTAAGAGCCCGATCCACAAACTATCTTCCACGCTTTTTACCGATTGATTTACAAAATCCGCCTGATTATAATAAGGTTTTATTATAACGTCCGGTGGAAGAACATTTTTAAGATCAGCGACTTTTTTTGCCATGTTGTTCGCAACATCAACAAGATTCGCATTTGGTTGTTTTACAACAGCAATCAGGATACTTTCCTTTCCGTTTGCATTTACTTTAATGTATTCAACTGCTTCTTTTGCCTGTATATCCGCAATGTCCTGCAATTGAATCACACGCTTTCCGTTATTGCTGATAACGATATTTTTTAATTGCTCAATGGTATGTGCAGAAGCATCTGTGACCGTGAGGTAAAGAAATCTGAAATCAGATAAATATCCATTTGCTTTGATAAAATTTGTTTGATTCAAAGCGGTATTGACCATGTCAGGCGTCAATGAAAGTGTGCTCATTTTTTGAAGATCCAATTGCACCCAATATTCCTTTGATTTTCCACCAATAACGCGAACTTCTGAAACACCGGCAACCTGGCTTAGAAATGGTTTGATGGTATAAACTGCCAGTTCTTTTAATTGAATCGGAGATAAAGAATGACTTTCAATCGAATATCCCATTACAGGCAGAATCGAAGGATTCATTTTTTCAACTGTGATATTTACATCCGGCGGCAATGTATTTCTTACCTCAGCAATTCTTGATTCAATTCTTTGCTGGCTTAAATCAACGTTGGATTTCCAGTCAATGAAGGCGGAGATTTCACAGCTTCCGCGGCTCGTAGTACTCCTGATATCCGTAAGATCCGGGATTTTTTTGATTGCATTTTCCAAAGGACGCGTCACAGTGATCATCATTTTATCAACAGGTTGCAAACCTGCGTCAGCAATGATTTTAATCTTTGGAAAGGTAATTTCAGGAAATAAAGAAACCTGCATTTTACTGTAAACAAAAAGCCCTGCAATGATGATCAAAGCAAGGGTTACTGCAAGCGGATTTTTATATGTTGTGAAAAAATTTCTCACGATAGCTGATTACTTTTTAATAATAACTTTTTTTATTCTTTCTGCGGCGCTTGCACCTTCACCAATGCAGTATCACTCAATCCATAATTACCCGTTAATAAAATGGTGTCTTTTGAAGAAAATTCAGGAGAAAGAATTTCGACTTTATCACCGGATTCGATTCCTGTTTTCACCGGCACTTTTACTGCCGTTGAATCATTGATCAGTTTCATCACCCAAAAAGTATTTAAAGCTTCGTCCGACAAAACAGCTTTCTTGTCTAAAGTAGGAGCCGAAGGTTTTGAAACTTTAATAATTTTTACTTTGGCAACTAAATTAACAGGAATAGGATGAGGAGAATTTACCTCTAATGCAACCTGCTGGGTTTGTGAAACAGAATCAACAACAGGAAGAGAAGGTTTTACCGTTCCCAGCAATCTTTCACTATCGGGCAACATAAGCTGCACCTGCTTTCCAACAGAAATATATTGTTTGTATTGATAAGGAACATTCATTACAAACACAAAACTTTTTGAATCATTGATAACTGCAAGTTGTTCACCATCCTGAACATAATCTCCTGCCTGGTGATTCATTTGAACAACATATCCTGCTGCATCAGCACGAATTAAGTTTACACCGGAAAAATTAAAATTAGAATCAAGTTGGTTCACTGCATTTCCAATTGCTTTCGCTTCTTTTGTTTTCAAAACAAACAAAACTTCTCCACGATAAACATGATCTCCGTATTTGATATTTGCTTTTTGAATGTAACCGTTCAGGTTTGACTTTACAAAGTTTTGTTGCAAAAAAGTTGAAGTTGCATTCAGGTCAATAGATTGCTGCAGCGGTTCATAAGAAATGGTTGTAACGGTCACGGGTGTACGAACTTCTGCCGGCGCTTCATCGGCACTATCTTTCGAAGAAGATTTGCAACCAGCAAGCAGTAAACAAACAAATAATGCATATTTTATTTCAGCAAAATATTTTTTCATTTTGATTGATTAATTTCCTTTTATTACAATTTCATATTCCAGTAATTCAACTGCTGAATGATCTGGTATCGCTCGATCTGATTCTGAACAACCAGGTTTTTTGCAGTGATATAATTATTCAAAGCAAGAACATAATCTGTGATTCTGATGTCGCCCGTTTCCAACAATTTTCCATTCACGTGAATCAGTGTTTCCAAATAAGCAATTTGCTTATTTACAGGCTCAGCAAGGCTTTCAAGATCATTTAACTGTTGTTGCAATTGCTGTATCTGTTGTTGATATTGATTGTAAAAAAAATCATGCTGCTTTTGACGTGTTCTTTCTTCAATATCCAATTTCGTCAACTGCAATCTTTTTTGATGGCCGTCATAAATTGGAACTGTCAGATTGATACCAATATTATAACCAAAATTTTTATAAGGATTTAAAATAAAAGTAGATTGATAACCTGCATCAGCAAATAAATTGACTTTAGGACGATATTGAACCCGGGCAAGTAAACGTTCATTCTGAAGACGAAGACTGTCAATTTTATAATTCAAAAAGAAGGGAGAACTAAGCTTGTTTAAATTTATTTTCACCTGTAAGTCAGGAGTACCAAGGGTTTCAGTAACTGTATCTACGATCCCGGAAAGATAATTTAAGGTTGCATAATTATTTTTATATTGAACCATCAACTGATTTCTTGTTAATTGTTGTTGCTGAAGCGTGACCAAAAAAGATAAATAATCCGCTTGTTTATACACGTTTTTTTCGGTGAGAGTTTTTAATATTTCTTCTTCTTTTGTCAATAAAGAAATGATTTCATCATTAAACTTTAACTGAAGCTGGTCGCCATAAGTAAGAATATATTGAGTGATGATCATCTTCTTCAAATCCTGTTGATAAATAGCTGATGAATTGGCAAGAGAATCATTTTGCAACTGCAAACTTTTAAATTGAAGGCTGAGATTTCGCTTGTTATAGATTTGTTTATTAAGCGCAACCAAGGCAGCAAGTTGTTGTCCGTTTGTAATCGCAACATCATATCCATAACCATTTATAACCGGTGCGTAGTAAGCATTTCCGCTTCCTGTAACCTGAATTTTATTTCCCGCAACAATCAGTTCACTGTCTATTTTATTCACTAGAATTAAATTACGCAACTCTGTAAATTTCGGATCACGTGAGAGGGATTGATTAATAAAATAATCAAGATCCTTATTTTGTGCAAACGAAAATAAAGGGGAAAGAAAAATAAGAGATATGATAAATCTTCCTCTAGCCATATTTATAAATAAAAGCTACTCTGCCTTTAAACAGAATAGCTAATATCGTGCAATTTAATTTTTATTATTTTTCTTCTTTTACAAAATTACCATTCTCATCGAAAATCATATCTTTTCCATGCACTTCAACTTCGTAAGAAGTTTTACCATTTGCATCTGTTGCTCTTCCTACATCACCAGGTTTAGTAGTTTTATAATGATCTTTTATGTAAGTTAAAACTCCCTTAGGTAAATCTTTTGTTGGAATCTCTTTTACGATTTCAATGAATTGGCCTGATGGCGTATATTGAACAGAATTTGCTTCGCCGTCTTTTCCACCCCAGTTGGCTTCATAATTTCCCTTTTCTTTTTCCCAGGTTACTTTATAATTTTTTGATTCAGGATACTTGTTGATGTTTGCTTTTTTGACCACAGCCGGCACATTTACTTTTTCATGTCCGCCTTCATTTTCCTGGGCAAAAGAAGCTGTGTTAAGCGCAAGCATTATCACCGCAAAACCTAATACTTTTTTCATGGCTTGAATTTTTAGTTATTAATAATTTATACAAACTTAAACACTGATTCTGGAGAGAATTTGAAGAACCGGAACTTGCATTTTTAATAAAAACTTAATGAGATATAATTACTCGGAGATATAACTACTCCATTTTCAAATGTAAAATCTGAATCTGAAGAAAAATTGAAGAAAAATTATTTCGTCAAACCAATCATTTTTGAATGAAGAATTGCCTCCGCGCTATGTTTAAAATAACAACATAACACACCATCGCTTTCCATTTCACTGATCATTATTTTCACTTTTTCCGAAAGAGAATCTGTAAGGCAACGGATATAAACAGCGAAGATTTTTTTGGGAAAATGTTTTACAACTGATAAATATATTTCCGGGTCTTTTTGTGAATCGTCGCCAAGCAGCACAAAAAGCAAATGGGGAAAATCTTCTATAACTCTTATAATGCGCATGAATTTTGTCATCAGTTCGGTTTGGCCTGATTTCCGGAATTGTGAAACCTGTTTTAATTGACTTAATAAAAAAATTCCTTTTGGTAAATTATTGATCCTGAAGAATTCAACAATAAAATCATACAAATTCCATTCGCTTCCCGAAACATAAAAAAAGGGATTACTGTTGTTATTGATCTGCCTGCTTTCTGCCAGCAACTGATAGTGATTCACTACTCCTTCAAATGCTTTCCGGGTATGGGCATTTTTAGACAGCAATTCATATAATCTTCTTCTCAAATGAACTGAATGCGAGATCAAAAGTGTATCGTCTATGTCAGAAATAAATCCGTATTGGGATGGAAAAGGAATATAAATTTCACCTGATTGCTGAATATTTTGCAAACGGTATTTTCCTTCTTCAAGTTTTACTACAATGTTTTGCCATCCTTCATTTGGCGGCGTTTCAGGAAATATCTCATATCTGAAAAAGCCATCTTCTTCGGCTTCAGTTTGATAAATATTCCCTCGCCAGTTGATAGAAATTTTAGCATTCGAAAAAGGAATTACCATAAACAATCTGAGCACGGAAAATAAATTTACGATCCTGTTTTTACGATAAGTTTTTCGTGGCATGGGGCTTAATTTCAGAACATGCCCCATGACAATTATTTTTTTGGGATTTCCATAACCGTTATAAACTTTGATAACAGGATCATGATTGAGCCGAAACAAAAAAAATATTTTGCGTCTTATTTTTTGCCGGAGAGAAAGAGCACTTTCATTATGTGGTATTTTTTTTGACATTACAAATATTACAAAGACAAAATGGTGCCATCTCCTCAATTGGATATATTATTTATTCTAAATCCTAAATCAGGAGGCAGCAAAAAGACTAATTGGGAAAAAATTATCCGCGATTATTTTAAATCACTTTCTTATCAGATTGATATTTATATCCTGACAGGAAAAGATGATGCAATGCAAGTGCATGATCAGATAAAAAATAGAGATCCAAAGAAAATAGTAGCCGTTGGAGGTGATGGAACCGTTTCTCTTGTTGCGCAGCAATTATTGCACAATTCCATTCCCATGGGCATTCTTCGTGCCGGTTCAGCAAATGCGATGGCGACAGATTTGAAAATTCCCGAAAACAATTCTGCCGCTCTGGATACTATTTTAAAAGGAAGAATTCAAAAATGCGATGCGATCAAAATAAATGAGAATGAGTTGTCTATTCATCTGAGCGACCTTGGTCTGAATGCAAGAATTGTAAAATATTTTCATCAAAGTGCGATTCATGGAATGTGGGGATATGCAAGATTTTTTATTAAAATTCTTTTGCACGCCAAAAAGTTCCATTCACACATTTCAGCAGATGGCGGGAATATAAATATCAAAGCATTTATGATCGTTATTGCCAATGCGAAAAAATATGGAACAGGTGCAATTATTAATCCGAAAGGGTTAATTGATGATGGAAAATTTGAACTGGTTGTTGTAAGAAAAATTTCAATTTTTGAAATGATTAAAATGTTTCTGAAGGGCAGGCAATTCAATCCTGAAAATGTAGAAATTTTTCAAACTTCCAAAGCGGTAATCTCTACAAACAGAGATATTGATTTTCAAATTGACGGTGAATACGATGGGGAAATAAATAAAGTAACTGCGGAAATTATTCCTTCCACTTTGAATATAATCGTTCCCATCGAATATGATGCTGAAGAAAGCCACGCTTAATTAAGAATTTCGGAAAAGCAATACCGATGCCTGTTCCAATAAGCATAGAAGCTAAAACATCACTTGGGTAATGAACGCCCAAAACAAGGCGGGTATAAGCAACCAGAAAGGCCCATATCCACACGATTAAAACACACCATTTCTGTTTCTGAAAAAGAAGGATGATTGCCGTTGCCAAAACAAAAACTTCGCCTGTATGTCCCGAAGGAAATGAAGGTGTTGAAACATTTACCAGGTTATGAATGGAAGGATAGGTAATGAAAGGACGCGTACGGCTTACGATATGCTTCAGACTGTCAATAATAGCAGATGTTGTGATAAGAGAAATTAAAACCAACCAGCTTTTTCGTTGCAATAAAAACCTTTTTTTGATGATGGAATAAAGTATTAAAATGACTGCTACAGAATAAGTGGTTACTGTCGCAATGTTGGTGATAAAAATAAAAAAATGGTCAAGAGATTGTATCCTGTTATGATTGATCCATTCTAAAAGATGTAAATCGATTTGCTGTAAAATTTCAAAAAAATGTGAAAGCGCAAGAAATAAAAAGCTGAGAAAAAATAGAAGCGTTTCGTGCATGGTTTAAATTAAAAATGCAAACGTAATAGCAGATTCTGTTTCAAATCTGAATTTTCATTTGACAAAATAAAATTCTAAATTATTTGTTCGTTTACTGCAACTAGCTGGAAAGGCCTAAAGTTGCTAATCGTTTCCTCAAAATTTTAATTTTTATCCTTTCATCCTTGAGCAACTTACAGCAAAAGTTTTGCAGATTGGAAATAAAAATCTTCTCAAAATGTTATCACAAAAAGCAGAATTGCTTCAGAATTACAAGATACCTTTGCTGCCCAAATTAAATTGATCTGTTGAAAAAGATATTATTTTTTGCCCTGTTGTTTACTTGTAGTTTTTCCCTTTTTGCACAATCCGGAAATCAAAATAGTAATTATAAAATAAAAGGAAGATTATTAGATTCTGCTTCCCGTCGTCCTTTAGATTATGCCACAATTTCTTTGTTTGAAAATGGAAATAAAAAGCCGGTAAATGGTACCGTCACAGACAGTAAAGGAAATTTTTCCATTAACGATCTCTCCGCCGGAAGATATAAGCTTGTTGCTGAATTTCTTGGCTACAAACCTCATATTCTTTTAAATATGGTTCTTGATAAGGATCATTCTGCAATTGACATAAATGATATTTACCTTCAATCAAAGGCTGTGGCAATGCAAAATATTGTCATTTCCGGAAAACCCAAGATCATTGAAAACAAAATTGATAAATTGGTTTTTAATGCAGAGCAGGATGTTACCTCTCAAGTTGGTGTTGCCACCGATATTCTGAAAAAAGTTCCGGAGGTTTCGGTTGATGTTGATGGAAACGTAGAACTGGCGGGAAGTTCAAGCATCAGGTTTTTGATCAATGGAAAACCTTCTGCAGCTTTTGGCAGCGATATTACAGATGTGTTGCAATCCATTCCTGCTAGCCAGATAAAAAGCATAGAAGTTATTACAAGCCCCGGTGCAAAATATGACGCGCAGGGAACCGGCGGAATCATCAATATTATTTTAAAGAAAAATAATTCACAGGGAATCAATGGAAATCTTTCTTTAACTGGCGGCACAAGAACCGAAAATGGTTCTTTCAATTTTAATGCACGAAAAGGAAGGTTTGGAATGAATGCATATATTAGTGGAAATGCAAGATTGAATTCTCAAACTCTTTCCTCTTCTGACAGGCTGACAAATGATACTGCTGCCAATAGAAATGTGTTATTACACCAGGATAATTCAAGCAATATTGTTAGAAAGGGATATCAAAGCGGACTTGGCTTTGACTGGGATTTGAATGACCACAATAGCCTTACCGGCAATATTTCTTATGAAACTTTCAGTCACACGGGAAGCGGTACTACCTATCAAAGCCAGGTTACTAAGGACCTCAGTGGTAATATTTTTTCTGATATTGACAACACAATTAATGCTGATGATGCTTTTCATTTTCACAACATTGATGCAAGTCTTAACTATAAAAAAACATTTAAAAAAGAAGACCAGGAGTTAGAACTGGCTGCAAATTCAAGTTTTGGAAACCGCAATTCAATAAATAATAATTACCAGTATTTATTACCTCAAAATGAACTTTATTACAGCACAAAAGCAGTTAATCCAGGTACTGAAAATGAAGCAGAATTTAAAGCAGATTATACTCAACCGATAAAAAAGAAAATAATTTTAGGAGCAGGAGGAAAATTGAGTTTATATGATATAGCCAGCAATTCTCAAGTTTTAAAATTTGACAGTTTAAGTAATTATTCCAAAGATCCATATCTATCAAACTCGCTCGATTATCACCAAAAAGTTTACGCCTTTTATACAGAAGTTAGTTTTCCTGTTTTTAATTTATTTGATGCAAAAATCGGAGAGCGATACGAGCGCACAGAGATCAGCTCTTATTATTCAGATGCACAGCAACAGGAGAAAGTTCCAGGTTATAATACTTTTGTTCCCTCCATCTTTTTCTCAAAAAAATTAAGTGATAATTCTCTTTTAAAACTTAGTTATTCCAAAAGAATTGAACGCCCTGATTATCGCGATCTGAATCCGTTTATCAATACCAGTGATCCAAAAAATCTTTCTACCGGAAATTCCAATCTTCAGCCAGAAATTGGGAAGAGGTACGAATTGGCTTACAGCACCGATCTTAAAAACAATGGATCGATAATGGTCAGTCTTTTTTACAGACAAAACCTGAATGATATTCAGCCTTTCATCGTTTACTATCCTACCTTCCAGGTGGGCGATACAACCTATACAGATGTTGCTGTAAGCACCCGTGAAAATATTGGCAGGGAAAATAATATCGGGCTTACTTTATTTGGTTCTGTCAAATTATTCTCAAAGCTTGATCTGAGAACCGATCTTTTCTTTTTTGAAAGACATACGATCAATCAAATAGATAAAGGATACGATTATAACAGTTTTAATTACCGTTTGAATTTTAATGCAGATTATCAGTTCTCAAAAACACTTTTAGCAGAATTCTATGGAAACTTCCGTTCCGCAAGACATGAAGCGCAGGGAACTTATCCATCTTTCACAACTTATAGTTTTGCGATCCGTAAACAATTCTGGAATAAAAAAGGAAGCCTTGCACTTACTGCTTCAAATCCTTTCCATGAAAACCTGGATCAGAAAACAAAAGTTTTTGGACCTAATTTCACTATCGACGGTTATCGCACAATTCCTTTTCGTTCTATCGGAATTAATTTTACCTGGAAATTTGGCAAACTCGAATTTAAAAAAGATAAAGACAAAATGAATGATAATCTGAATAATCCTTCACTTGACAATGGATAGAGTTTAGAAAACACAAATACTTATTATTTCTTTGTTTACTGGTTATTTTACTCTTCTTATTATTTTTTTATTTTTTGCTTTTAGTGATACTCGTTGTTTTAATTATTTTATTTAAATACAATCTTTACAATATGCATCCTTTCTTTATAATAATAAGAAACAACAAATCCGTAAGTTTCGCAGATTGTTTTTACAATTGCAAGGCCTAGCCCAATGGAATCTCCCGAAGAAGAATCTTTTTTAAATCGTTCAAATAACTTCTCTGTATTTTCATGAGGATCATCGCCTGTATTGCTTACTATCAGCGAGTTTAATGAGAGATCAATTTTTAGTTTTCCATCTTGAAAATTGTGTTTGATTGCATTTAAAATAATATTTGAAACAAGAATTTCAGCAAGTGAATCATTTATTTTTAGAAAGATATTTTCATCAATATTTTTTTGAATTGTGATGTTTTTTATAATCGCCAGCTCTTCAAAGTTTTCAATAGATTGATTTAGTACGCAAGAAAAATTAATTTTTTCAGCATTCTCAAACTGATGGTTTTCAATCTTTGCAAGCAGTAATAAAGATTGATTCAATTTTGAAAGCCTTGAAGCTGCATCATTTAGACTTTGAATCGCATTGATTTGTATTTGATCGAGATTTTCTGATTGCAATAACAACTCAATTTTATTCTTTATAATGGATAATGGAGTTTGTGTTTCATGCGAAGCATTTTCGGTAAAATTTTTTAGAGACTCGTAATCCCTCTTTACTTTTTGAGTCATAAAAAGTACGGTCTCATTCAATTCTTCAAACTCATTGATATGTGTCTTCTGTAGTTCAATCTTATTTTTTGAAGAAAGATTAAAGTGCTTTAATTGTGCCAAAGTATGATTAAAAGGTTCCCACAATTTTGCTAATAAAAACCGGTTGGCAATAAAAAGCACAAGCAGTAAAAAGACAATTACAGAAAAGGTAATTACCAAAATGAGTTGAATAATATCTTCCGTTTCCTGTTGAGATTTTTTTACTGTCGCAATGTAATTTTTCCCATTAACTGTTATTAAAAATTCCAGTTTCCTGAATGTTTCCGTTTCATCTTCTTTCTGATTGTATTGATCTTCCGGGGAAAATGTAGTTTTAAAATCCTTATCATTCGTTGGTTGAAACTCAATTTTCTGATCTTTATAATTGGACGCTTCAGGCAGTGAGTTTTTTTCTTTTATGTAATGAATAATTTCCTCTTGCTCTATGCGTAAATCTTTATCCAACTGATGCACCAAAACATAATGAATGATAAAATAAAAACCTATGCCTGTGATCAAAAGTGTGATAATCGTAATCGGAATATTTACGCGGTTATATTTTGCAAGCAGTTTCATTGCATTGTAAATTTATATCCCATTCCATAAACAGATTTAATATAATCGGCTTCGCCGGCATCCATTAATTTCTTTCTTAGATTTTTGATATGAGTATAAATAAAATCAAAATTTCCTGCCATGTCATTTCCCCACAGATGCTCTGCTATTGCTTCTTTTGAAATAATCCTTTTTTTGTTAGAGAGGAAATATATCAGCAATTCATATTCTTTTTTGGTAAGCTCTACCTGGTTATTTTCTACTGTTACTGCTTTACTTTGTGTATCAATAGTGATATTACCAAACTGTAAAACAGAATTTCCATCAAATCTTTTTCTTCTGATAATTGCAGCTATTCGTGCATTTAATTCTGATAAATGAAATGGTTTCGATAAATAATCATCTGCCCCGAGATTCAAACCTTTTATTTTGTCATCCAGCGAATTTTTTGCCGAGATAATGAGAACACCATCTGTCTTTTTATCCTTTTTCAATTGTTCCAAAACCTTTAAACCGTTACCTCCCGGTAAGGTGATATCAAGTAAAATACAGTCGTAATCATTATATTCAGTTTTGTAAACAGCAGAATTATAATCTTCAGCAATATCACAGTGATAATCCAGTGCGGAAAGATAAGCAGACATGCTTTCACTTAAGCTTTTTTCGTCTTCGATAATTAGTATTTTCAATTAAAAATTTTCGGAAAAATTACAAAATCATTTTGAAGATTTCCTGAAGAAACATTCTCTGCAATACTGCCAGGGCAATATAAAGCTTACGAAATCAGGTATGTTTTTTGATGAAATCAAACTTTGAACAACTTTCAAAACTTCAGATTTCCAATAAATTTGAAATTCATATTAGCGCCTTTTGGAATTTAAAAAATAATTTATGTTGCTTCAGCTACTACGGATAAAAATTCAACAACTTGTTGTTACAGAAAGTTCAGAGAATTATCCGGGAAGTATCGCCCTACCGGATGAACTGATAGAAGCTTCAGGATTGAAATTATTTGAACAAGTTCATGTAAACAATATCACCAACGGAAACAGAATTATCACTTACGTGATCAGAAGTAAAAAAGACGGTGTTGTTTCAGTGAATGGAGCAGCGTCAAGAAAATTTAATAAAGGCGATAAAATTCACGTTCTTGCTTTTGGTTATTTTGATAAAGAAACCGAAGCACAGGATTTTCAGCCAATGATCGTACACGCGAATGAAAATAATAAATTAAAAGATGTAAAAAAATATACCTTTTAGAAATCAGAAGCATTGAAAAATTTATTAAGAAGATTAAGCGATTGGAAGCATTGGCCATTTCTCCCTTTTTATTTTCCGATCTCTTTTGTTTGGCTCTGGTATATTATTAAAAGCAGGGCCGTTTGGTTCTTTAGTATATCCAATCCTAAGCTTACATTCGGTGGCTTTGAAGGTGAAAGCAAGGAAGAAATGTATAGTTATTTGCGAAAAGAATTTTATCCTCCAACAATTTATATCAGTCCCCGCAAATCCTTTCAGGAAGTGATTTCTGAAGTAAAAGAAAATTCATTTTCGTATCCTTTTATTGTAAAACCAAATATTGGAATGGAAGGAATTCTTTTTAGAAAAATAGACAGCGAAGCGCATTTAAAAACATATCATCAGCAAATCCCCGTTGATTATATCATCCAGGAATTTGTAAATTATCCAATGGAAATTGGTGTTTTTTATTACCGGATTCCGGGAAAAAAATCAGGAAAAATTTCAGCCTTTTTTTTAAAAAAATTACCACACATTACTGGAGATGGGATTTCAACGATCAAAGAATTATTAAGAAATAGCAAAACCCGAATTGAAGAAGAAACGCGAAAACTTTTACCAGAAAACCTTGAACGCATTTTAAAAAAAGGGGAAATCTTTAATTTATCGTTTATTGGTAACCGTTATCACGGATCTACGTTTCATGATCTTTCCAAATTTATTGATCCTGATCTTTTACAACTCTTTGACAAGATCAGTCTTACCAATAATTTTTATTACGGGCGCTATGATATTAAATGCTTGTCAATTCAGGATCTGAAACAGGGAAAAAACTTTTCTATTCTTGAGTTTAATGGCGCCGGATCTATTCCCAATCATATTTACACAGAAAGATATACACTTTTGGAAGCTTATAAAGAGATCATTAAACATTGGCGGGCATTATATAAAGTAAGCCATTTTAATCATAAAGCCGGTTATTCTTACTGGAATTTTTTTAAAGGATACCGCTTTCTAATGAAGGCCAAAAAACAGATCAGATTTTTAAAAGAATGTGATAAAAAAATTATTTTAAAAAATCAGCCTTTAGTAGTGAATTAATTAAAGCGAATAATAACTTATCTGAAATGATAAACCAACCCTGGTTCTAAATGATCATAATTAAAATGAAGCATAAATGAAACAGAGTTTTTTTTCTTTTCGCTAGTTTTTATTTTCGCATAGCGATGGTAGTTATTTACGACTTGTTTTCCTGATAAAAAACCTACAGCAGCACCAGCTAAAACATCAGTCGCCCAATGTTTATTTTCAGTTATTCTGCTGACACCAATGAGTGTTGCGGCGCTGTAAGCAATAATTGGAACAACCGGTTTATCACGATATTCAGAAGCAAACACAGTGGCGGCGGCAAAAGCAACGGTTGTGTGTCCCGAAGGAAATGAACTGTATTCATTTTTGCCGCTGGCACTTTTGCTTGTTTTTGAAAATGGGCCAAGAAATCTTGGTTTCGCTTCCACACCCGCCGGATAGTAGGAAGGGCGCGTTTCTCCGGTAAGATACTTCAAAACACTTTCCAGTGCCCCGGCAGTTATATAAGATTGAGTAGCTAAAAGTGTGGTTGTTACTATCTTTTTATTTTTAAATATCAAACCATAACTAGCTAATCCTACCAATGTATAACCTTCGTATAACCCGCCAAAATTCGTGACATATTTGCTCACATTATTTATGGCTGTATTCCTGTTCCTAAGTCGCAGTGCCGCTTGTTGAATTGGTTTGTCACCAAAAAAATAAACAGCAGCTGCGCCGCCGGTAAAAATTCCAAAATTCCTCCAATCCTTTTTTGTCATGTGAAAAGGTTTGGTGAATTCCTGCTTCAAGCTACTTCCCAGTAAAATGAAATAAGATTTAAAATCAAGTTCAGTTGTATTATTATAAGCAGCAGGGTTGATGTTATTAATTTGTTTGCCTGCACTGTCTTTTTTCCTTGTAAGACTATCAAGTTTATTAATGAGCGTATCCTGAGCGAAGGTTGCTAAGGGTAACGAAAACATTACAATGAGTAACCACTTTTTTACAAAAATCATTATTTTAATTTTGTAAAAGAAATAACAATAAATATTCCAAAGCGTTTTTGTTGTGTCTTTAAAAGTAATTGTTTCATTGATTTTGATGAAAATGCAAAAAGGAATCAATGATATTTGTTGATTTTCGGTAAAAATTTATTCTGCAAAAACCTGCGTGTAAAAAATCCTTCCATATTTATCTTTTGCAATGCCAATGCCAATATATTTATATTGACCGAGAAGATTGCGTCGATGCCCCGCTGAGTGTTCCCACATATTTACAACCTCTTTTCCGGATGCAGCTCCATATGCAACGTTTTCAGCAAAAGCATGCATTTGTTTGATCCTTTTTTTTGCCATCGCATTTCTTTCTCCAAAGCCAGTATGGCCAAATCCTACCTTTCCTTTCGCCATATCCACGCTATGTTGCCGTGCAATTGCATTCAAATCATTTCGCATCACCAACTTTGATAAACCTTTAGACTTCCTGAAATTATTGGTTTGAATCAAAATATCCTCAATAATATTTTTATTTCTATCGAAAGAAAAAACCTCCTGAGTTGTAATAAATAGTATACAAAAAAAGGATAGGGATAAAACAATTTGTTTCATCGGGGTAAGATTTTTTCATGCAATTTGGCAAGTTTTATACCAAAGACAACCTAATTACGCGTTTATTTTCGTTAATATTCATAATGATAAAAAATAGGGAAAGATTTTATTTGTAAAAAATAGGACAAAACGGATTTTTTTCAAACAAAATGTCATATATTTGTGGAAAGGAAATAAAAATGAACAATCACTCAAAAAAGATTAAACCATATCCCACTGAGGAAGATGCCCCATCAATGCTGGAAGAGCCTGCTGTCGCTTATGGAATACAACCATATGAAACGCTACGGGTGATTTTGGGAGGAAATAAAAACTTAAAAAAATCTCTTACAGGAGAATTTGATCTTATAAACCTTTCCCGTGCGGGTATTAAAAAATCCACCTTAAAATCACTTGCCGAATATCTTGGAATCAATATGGAAACAATGAGTGGATTACTACATTCTTCTTATCGCAATATTCAACGAAAAGATGAAGATGAATTACTGGATACACTTAAGACTGAAAAAGTTTTAGAACTGGCGGCGTTCGCGCAGAGGGGTATGGAAGTTATAGGCGATAAAGAATCTTTTTCCGAATGGATTCACAGTCCGCTTGTTTCTCTTGGCAATAAAACACCCCTTGATTTTTTAGACACTTCGTTCGGGATTCAAATGGTTACTAAATTATTAGGAAGGTTAGAGCAAGGTGTTTATTCATAAAATCTCCAATTTTTAATGGAATTATATCGAATAACACAGCGGGAATTTTCTGAAGATCTTACGGGAAACGGCGCACGCCTTTTTGGCGGACGTTGGAACAGTGAAGGTTTTTTTGCTCTTTATACTTCATCTTCAAGATCGTTGGCCTTATTGGAAACACTTGCACATACACCGGCTAAGATGCTCAGTGTAAGAGTTTATCATCTCATTACTTTATCTGTTCCGGACAATTTACAAACGCAAAAAATTTCCGTAAAAAATCTTCAACTTGATTGGGATGCAGCTGACACAAGGCCTTTTACTCAAAAATTGGGAGATTCGTTTCTTGCAGAAAAAAAATACCTGGTGATGGAAGTTCCAAGTGTGATGATGCCTGAAGAAATTAATTATGTAATCAATCCATTGCATCAAGATATGAAGCAGGTAAAACTAGTCAGTAAAAGGAGAATTTACTTTGATAAAAGAATCAATTTATAACAGGGATTAGATGCACCCTTAAAATGATTCAGAAATTTTTCTGTAATTATGAAAATCAGCTAATACAATAAACAAATTATCAGCTTTCCCTCTTCCCTTCCAGCAATAATTTTAATGCATGATCGAAATTGCCGGCGGCAGTAACTTCTCCGGAATTCACAAAGAAAATTTCATCGGCATTCTCAATCGTATTGAGGCGATGAGCGATAATAACTTTTGTGGTAGATGCAGGTAATTTTTGCAAAATATCTTCCAATAATTTTTCAGTGATCGTATCAATGTTCGCAGTTGCTTCATCCAAAATTAAAAGGTCCGGTTTGCGCAAAACGGCTCTGATGAAAGCAATCAGTTGCTTCTCACCAAGACTCATAGAATCGCCGGAAGAAATGATTTTGGTGTCTAAACCATTTTCAAATCTGCTCACTAAATTATCAAGCCCCTCTCCTTCTAAAATATTATTTAACTGCTCCTTGTCTAATTTTTTATACGCTTCATTTCCATACAAAATATTATCACGAATAGTTCCATTGAACAAAAAAGGCTCTTGTAAAATGAAACCGATTTTTTTACTCAGTTCAGATGCGTCATAACTTCTTAAATCTTTTCCATTTAAAAAAACTTCGCCTTCTGTCGGATCATATAATCTTGCGATCAGCGAAGCAGTTGTTGTTTTTCCACCACCTGTCGGGCCAACAAATGCATAGGTTTTTCCCTTCTCAAGATCTAAATTGATGTGATGCAAAACTTTTTTCCCATCAGGATACTGAAAAGAAACATCCTTAAAAATTAATAAAGGTGCATTTGGAATTTTAATCGCATGGCTTTCGATTTTCTTCGCCAGATTCGATTCAAGATTTAGAATAATTGAGATGCGATCCCATGCAGCCATCGCTGTTTGAAAACTTGCCCAAAGTGTTGCCAGTTGCCGCAAAGGCTGATAAAAATATTGCACATAAGCAATGAAACTGATCAGCAAACCGATGGAAAAATTGCCAATAGAAATTAAATAAATTCCAAAAGCAAGAACGATCAGTTGAGCAATATTGGAAAACAATGTAAAGACCGGAACAAAAATATTATTGACCAAACCTGCGCTGACAGAAGCTTTGTAATTGGTAAGGTTTGCAGAATTAAATTTATTCCTGAAATAATCCCTCCTGTTGAATGCAACAATCGTTTTAAAATTTCCCAGGCTTTCCTGGATTTCAGCGCTCAATCCGCCGGTACTTTTTAAACTTGCGGCATTCTTCTTTTTTACAACAGGTGAAATAATTTTTACAAAAATTAAAATAAAAACTGCAGGTATCAAAGCGGCAGCGCCAAGTTCTACATGAATGGCCAAAAGAAATATTGCTGCACCAAGCATCATGAAGATGCTGTCAACAAATTGAAGCAATGATTGAGAAAAAAACTGGTTTACTTTATCAGTATCGTTGTTAATCCTCGAGATCAAATCACCTGCTTTATTTTGATTAAAAAAAGCAACCGGCAGACTTTGAATTTTATTAAAAACCGCATTACGTAAGCTATACAACATCCGTTGGCCAATGCTTCCCATTATTTTTGTTTGCAAATAATCGGTAGCCGCAGAGATAATATATAGGATAAACAAAATGCCGGTGAACGTCAGCAAGCCCCGATAAATTTTTGTCTGGATATAATGATCAATTGTATAGCCGATCAGGTAAGGTGTAAGCATGGCAATACCGGAATTCACAGCCATCACAATAAACGCAATGATCAGATTCCTTTTTTCTTCCTTCATAAATTGCAGCATTTTTTTCAGTGCTGCTTTTGTGGAAGTTTTGTGTTCTATGTTTAGATTGTAATCCATAATTTATGCTTCTATATCCGTTGTACTTTTTTGTGAATGATATATCTGTACATATTCCGGTGAGTGTTGCATTAAATAATCATGTTTTCCTCTGGCGATCAGTTCTCCTTCCATGATCACAATGATCTGGTCATAATCTTTTATTGGTTCAATTTTTTGTGTTATTGAAACGAGTGTTATATCAGGATAGTTATCTTTTACATTTTGTGAAATTTTTTCTTCTGTTAAGGGATCTACTCTTGCTGTAAAATCATCCAGCAATAACACTTTTGGATTGATCGCTAAAGCTCTTGCCAGCATGATCCGTTGTTTTTGTCCTCCCGAAAGACTGGAGCCCCGCTCAGAAACGATAGTTTCCAAACCCTGGGGAAGTGTTTTGATAAAATCATTTAGTTCAGCAGTATCAATTGCTTTTTGCAAATCCTCTTCCGTTACTTCAGAGTTAAAAGCAATGTTTTCGCGAAGCGTCATGTTGAAAATAATGCTATCCTGGAAAACGAGACCAATCTGCTTCAAAAGTGCATCCCTGTTGTAATCTGTTATGTTTACATCATCATAAAAAATTGCTCCTTCACTTGGCTTTATGAGAGTAGTGAGTAAATAAAATAATTGTGTTTTTCCTGCGGCGGTCGGGCCAATAATTGCGTTTCTTGTGCCACCGTTTATCTTAAAAGAGATATTCTTTAATGCAGGATTTTCACCATAGAAAACACTTACATTTTCTAAGTTAAGATTTCCGTTTATTTGTTTGTTTACTGTCCCTTTATCTACGAAATCAGGAGACTCCAAAGTTGCATGAATGCGCTGATAAGATGCTGAAGCACGGGCGATCACATTGCTCATAAAACCAATCATGATGATTGGAAAAATCAGAATAGCAATGTAGCTGTTAAAAGCAGCAAATTCTCCTAAAGTCATGCTGCCTGTGATCACAAAATGGCCACCAACACCAAGTACAGCAAGGCGCGCAAGATTTGAAGTCAAAACAATAACCGGGATAAGCGTGGCAAATAATTTCAAAATAGATAAGCCGAGATTTCTTGCCTCACCACTGGCATCTATGAACTTATTATACTCAGTAAACTGAGCATTCAACACTCTTATAAGAGCCGCACCTAAAATACTTTCGTTAATTACTTTATTAAGCCAGTCAATTACTTCCTGCGTTTTTCTGAATAATGTTTTTACTTTTTTAAAGATGAAAATGAAAGTGCCGGCAATAATGGGAATCATCAGTAGAACCAATAAACCCAATCGCAAGTTGAGATTCAACAATAAGATACTGGCGCCCACAATCAGTATTAAAGAAGAGACGATGGAAACGATAGCCTGGGCCACAAACATTTTTATTGCATCCACATCAGAAGTAAGATTCGTAAGAAGTTTGCCGGGAGTGGTTTCCTGAATGTAGGCATAATCCTGCTCAGAAATTTTTGAAGAAAGCTTTTTTCGCATATCGCGTGCTACTCTTTCAGAAGCAAAAGTCTGAATGATACTTTGAACATAAGAGAAAATAAAAATGAGAATGGCGGCAATCAAAAACCAGGTAATGATTCTCTGCATATTGAAAGTTCCTTTTGCAAAATCATCAATGCCGAATTGAATAATTTTTGGAATAACGAGGTTGAGCCCGTTGCTCAATAATGCAAAAAATAAAAGCGCACTGATCATTCCTGAATAAGGTTTCAGGATTTTGAAAATATTTGCTTTTTGAGGTTTCTCTTTTTTTTCTTTAGAATTCATTCACCTTTTTTTTCAATAAGAAAAGAAATTTCTTATGCAATCAACGCTTTAAAAATTTAAGAGGACAAAAGTAAACTGAAATATTTTTTATGGAAATGCTTTTCGGTGAATGATTGAATTATAGCGGTAAAAAAAGTGACTTTGAAAATCGCTTAATCCTTATTTCGCCAGGCTCTGAATAATATCATACTTCGTGACAATATGGTAATCTCCAGTTTCATCTTTGCTCAAAACAGCTCCATTTTGTTTTGAAATAAGATTGCTTATTTTTTCAACAGGCATATCAAAAGAAACAAGAGGATATTCTTTTTCCATCACTGCTTCTACTTTTTGTTCTTTGATCTGCGGATCAGATAAAATTTTATTGAACAAACCACTTTCACTTAATGATCCTACAATTCCATTTCCATCCATCACAGGAATATTCTCAATATCATATTTGCGCATTAGTTCAATCGCTTCAGCAACTGTTTGTTCAGGTTTTACCGTAACTAATTTTTTTGTTCCTCTTCCTGAAACCAAATCTTTGAAAGTTTTCACTTCTAAAAATCCTCTCTGCATCATCCATTCGTCGTTATAAATTTTTGCAACATACCTGCTTCCATGATCGTGAAAAATGCAAACTACCACATCTCCTTTTTTTAGACTTCCTTTTAATTGCATCAACCCCTGCAAACAGCTACCAGCGCTATATCCACAGAAAAGTCCTTCTTCTTTTGCAATACGTCTTGCCATCAATGCACCATCTTTGTCTGTCACTTTTACAAATGCATCAATATATTTCATGTCATAGTTCGCAGGCACGAAATCTTCTCCAAAACCTTCGCTGATATAAGGATAAACTTCTTTCTCATCAATTTCTCCGGTATCAAAATATTTTTTTAATAAAGAACCATAACTATCAATTGCCCAAACTTTAATATCCGGATTTTTTTCTTTCAGAAATTTTCCGGCTCCAACAATTGTTCCACCGGTTCCTGTCGCCACAACAAGATGTGTAATTTTCCCTTCTGATTGTTCCCATATCTCAGGGCCGGTTTGCTCATAATGAGCAAGCCGGTTGGCAAGATTATCATATTGATTGACGTACCATGAATTAGGAATTTCCTCCGAAAGCCTTTTCGAAACTGAATAATAGGAACGCGGATCTTCCGGTTCCACATTTGTCGGACATACGATGACTTCTGCGCCAACTGCTTTTAAAATATCTGCTTTTTCTTTCGATTGTTTATCAGTTGTTGTGAAAATACATTTGTACCCTTTTACGATTGCCGCAAGTGCAAGCCCCATTCCAGTGTTTCCGGAAGTGCCTTCGATAATTGTACCTCCTGGTTTTATTTTTCCTTCCTGTTCTGCTACTTCCAGCATTTTTAGGGCCATTCTATCTTTTATGGAATTACCAGGGTTAAAATATTCCACTTTTGCTAAAACGGTACAAGGTAAATCTTTGGTGATCTTATTTAATTTGATCAGCGGTGTGTTACCAATCGTTTCCAAAATACTGTTCTTCCACATAAATTTTTATTTGGTGCAAGATAAAAAAAATAGAGGACAGCAGTTTTATAGCGATGTAGCAGAAGGCAAAAAGCAAAATGGAATTATTTGTTGTTTCACCTGAATCCTTATCTTCAAAAAAGTTAATTTATTTATTCATTTCCTGCAACTAATTCGTAAAAAAATTACAAATCCAATCGTTTCATTTTAGGAACCAGGAGTTGCATAATAATCCATGCAAGAAGATAAGCGCCGGCACAAATTGCAAACATGATGTAATAAGCAATTTGAATTTTGCCGATTGCGCGATAATGAACAAACATATTCTTCTGAACCAAAAGTGTAAGTAAAATTCCTCCTACTCCACCAAACATTCCGCCAATTCCGGTTACTGAAGCACAGGCAGATTTCGGAAACATATCACTCACAGTTGTAAAGATGTTTGCGCTCCATGCCTGGTGTGCAGCGGCCGCTAAACCAATAATTAAAACTGCAAACCACATGTTATAACTTCCGGCGATTTGTGCAAATAAAATCGGAATTACCAGCAAAGCAAAAATCAACATAGAAATTTTTCGTGCACGAAAAACTGTGCTTCCGTTTTTGATCATAGCCAGTGGAAGCCAGCCTCCCCATACGCTTCCAACAGTTGAAAGCATATAAACTAATGCAACCGGAACGGCAATTTGTGTTATCGTCAGATGATATTGACTTTCTAAAAAATCAGGAAGCCAGAAAAGATAAAACCACCATACCGGATCGGTAAGAAATTTGCCAATTGCAAAAGCCCATGTTTGTTTGTAGCTCAACAATTTTGCCCACGAAACTCTTACCGTTTCATGACTTATAGGTTCATCTTTATCTGAATGGATGTAAGAAAATTCTTCAACAGAAAGCCGCTTTTGTTTTTTCGGTACTTCGTAAAAAATAAACCAAAGTATCAACCAGATAAATCCAAAAACACCCGTGAGAACAAACGCCCATCTCCAACCCCATGAAACTGCAATAAACGGAACTGTCAATGGCGCGATAATAGCTCCTACATTCGACCCTGAATTAAAAATTCCTGTTGCTAACGCACGTTCTTTTTTAGGAAACCATTCCGCAACAGTTTTTATAGCAGCAGGAAAATTTCCCGATTCGGTTAATCCTAAAAAAGACCGAACAACTGCAAAACCTAAAACACTTGATGCAAATGCATGACAAACCGCCGCAACACTCCATAATCCTGTTGATAAAGCATAGCCGATTTTAGTACCTAATTTATCAATAATTCTTCCTGCACCTAACATCCCAAATGCATAAAAAAACTTAAAGGCAATTTCTATGTTGGCATAATCAGCATCGTTCCAGTGTAAATCTTCTGAAAGCACAGATTTTAATAAACTGATTACCTGCCTGTCTAAATAATTTATTGTTGTTGCAAAAAATATAAGCGAACAAATTGTCCATCGGTATTTTCCGATCGTTGTTTGCAATCCACTATTAGTCTTACTTTCAGCTTCTTTAAGATCAATTATGTTCTCCATATTTTTTGCTTTAAAAATTATCGTAATGATTTCAAAATGTCTAAAGCCTCTTTTGACAAGGCCTCAATTTTTGGATAATCTTTTTGTTCTAATAATTGTTTGCTGATCAGTTTGCTTCCCATTCCTACCGCACAAACGCCTGCTTTCAACCATGCAGAAATATTTTCTCTATCCAAATCAACGCCACCTGTAGGCATAAATAAAAGATCAGGAAACAAAGCTTTGATAGAACTCATAAATTCAGGGCCTAAAAGATTTCCCGGGAAAAGTTTGATCATCTTCGCACCCAGATTTTCTGCACGAATAATTTCTGTAGGCGTCATGCAACCAGGAACCCAAAGCATATTATTTTCGTCAGCAACTTTTGCGGCCTCTTCCACAAGTCCGGGACAAATAATAAAATCAGCTCCGGCTTCAATAAATATTTTTGCCATTTCAGCATTTTTTATCGTGCCGATTCCAAGATACATTCCAGGCAATTCTTCATCACAAAGAGCGCGCATTTTCTTAAAATTCTGAAATGCAGCTTCTCCTCTGTTGGTATATTCAACAGTTCTAATTCCTGCTCTGTATAATGCTTTTAAAACTTCCAGGCTCACTTCCGGATCTTTATAAAAATAAAGAGGTAAAATTCCCTGTTGAGGAATTAGTTGTAATAATTCCGCTTTCTTATTCATAGTATTTTTTTAAAAAATAAATTTCGCAATCTTAAATTCCCAATTGGCTATCGTTGAACTCTTCCTGATGCATCACCTTTCATCAGAGCCGTTACTTCGGAAAGAGTAGCATGGTTCAAATCTCCTGGTATCGTGTGTTTCAGGGCAGAAGCAGCAACCCCAAATTCTGCAGCGCCTTTTAAATTCATTCCTGTAACCAAGGCATAAATAAATCCACTTGCAAAAGAATCTCCACTGCCAACACGGTCAACAATTCGTACTTCATATTCTTTTGTATGATAGAATTCATTACCGTCATAAACCAGGGCACTCCATCCATTATCTGATGCACTATGGCTTTCTCTTAATGTTGACGCAATGTATTTAAAACCAAATTTTTCTTTCATTTGCTGAAACACATCTTTATATCCTTCAATATTTAATTCACCCTTAGTAACGTCTGTTCCTTTACTTTTAAAACCTAAAGTGGTTTCCGCATCTTCTTCATTACCAATGCAAACATCAACATACCCACAAAGTCGTGTCATCACTTCTTTTGCTTTCTCTTTGCTCCATAATTTTTTCCGGTAATTCAGATCAATGCTTGTTGTAATTCCTTTTGCTTTTGCCGCTTTTAATGCAACTTCAGTAAGTGCTGCAGCTTTATCGCTTAATGCGGGAGTGATGCCGGTTGTATGAAACCATGAGGCTCCATCAAAGATCTTATCAAAATCAAACTCACTAATATCAGCATCAGCAATTGCTGCATCAGCACGATCATAAATTACCTGCGAAGCACGCATCGATGCACCTGTTTCTAAAAAATAAATTCCCAATCTTTTTCCTCCACGGGCAATGAATTCAGTATTCACACCAAAGCGACGCAAATGATTTATTGCAGCTTGCCCTATCGCATTATCAGGAACTTTAGAAACAAAAATTCCTTCTAATCCATAGTTGCAAAGTGCCACTGCAACATTCGCTTCGCCGCCGCCATAGGTAACATCGAACGAATCTGCCTGAACGAATCTTTTGTAATCAGGTGTGGATAAACGAAGCATAATTTCTCCAAGAGTCACTACTTTCTTTGTCATATAGTTATTGATATTTTTATTTAAGGCATTTAAGTTTTTACAGAAATATTTTATTATCACCAGCCAAAATAATTCTTCGCGTTATTGAAACAGATGTCGCTTATTATTTTTCCAGTCCATTCAATATCATTTGGCAGCTCACCATTTTCAATTTCTTCTCCGAATAAATTGCATAAGATCCGGCGGAAATATTCATGCCGCGGATAAGAAAGGAACGAGCGCGAATCAGTAAGCATTCCAACAAACCGGCTCAGTAAACCCATATTGGATAAGGCATTCATCTGTTTTGTCATGCCGTCTTTCTGATCTAAAAACCACCATGCAGATCCAAATTGAATTTTCCCCGGAACCGTTCCATCATTAAAATTTCCTGCCATAGTAGCTACTACTTCATTATCACCAGGATTCAAATTGTAAATAATAGTTTTCGTCAATTTATTTTGCGAATCGAGTCTGCCTAAAAACTTCGCCATTGATTTTCCTTGTGGAAAATCACCAATAGAATCCCAACCGGTATCTGGCCCGGATTGTTTTAACTTTCTCAAATTATTATTTCTGAAAGCGCCTATGTGATATTGCTGAACCCATCCTTTTTCCCAATCCCAAATAGCAAAATTATACAGCATCGCTGATTTGAATTTCAAATTCTCTTCTTTTGAAAGTTCGCTTCCCGAGAGAATCTTATTGAAAATGGAATTGATCTGATCGGCTGTATAATCGGCTGCAAAAATATATTCCAAACCATGATCAGAAACAGAACAACCCATCGTTGCAAAAAAATCATGACGTTGTTTTAAGGCATCTAAATAAGTTTGAAAAGATGTCACTGATTGACCGCTTACTGCTTCTATTTTTTTTACATAAGCATTGAATGTAGCAGCATCATCCACATTCATTGCTTTATCCGGACGAAATGCAGGAAGGATTTTTATTTCAAAACCATCCTCTTTTATTTTCTGATGATATTCCAAATTATCGGTTGGATCATCTGTTGTGCAAACTACTTTTACATTCATTTTTCGCAACAGATTGCGCACAGAATATTCTTTTGTTTGTATTTTTTTTGTACACTCGTCATAAATTCTTTTTGCGCTTTCCTGATTCAAAATTTCATGCACATCAAAATAACGCTGCAACTCAAGATGTGTCCAGTGATATAATGGATTTCTTAAAGTATAAGGAACGGTTTCAGCCCATTTTTCAAATTTTTCAAAATCACTTTTGTCGCCCGTGCAATAACTCTCATCTGCGCCATTGGTGCGCATTGCCCGCCATTTGTAATGATCTCCGTATAACCATATTTGCGTCAGATTTTCAAAATTAATATCATTTGCAATCTGCTCTACAGGCAGATGACAATGATAATCTATGATCGGCATTATTGCAGCAAAATCGTGATATAATTTTTTTGCTGTTTCTGTTTCCAACAAAAAATTTTCATCTAAAAACGGTTTCATCTTTTTCGATAAGTTTATTATTATTTAATTGCCTCAACCTTCATACACGCATCATTCAGGCAGTCAAAGCCAAACGTCCTGACGTGCTTCAACCTTCAACTTTAAACTTTGAACTATCATAGGCTCACTCCTCTTTTCCATGGAATAAAATCATTCTGCTTGTGTCTTACTGCAGCAACTTCTATTTCTCCGCTTGCTACTTTAATTACATATTCCAAAATGCGCTCCCCTGCCTGCTCAATTGTTTCTTCGCCTTCTATAATTGTTCCGGTATTGACATCTATAATATCAGGCATTTTTTTAAATAAAGTGGTGTTACTTGAAAGTTTGATAACCGGTACAATTGGATTTCCGGTTGGTGTACCCAGTCCTGTTGTAAACAAAACAATGTTAGCGCCAGAGCCTACTTCAGCAGTGGTACTTTCTACATCGTTGCCAGGTGTACAAAGCAGATTTAAACCTGGTTTCGTAACCATTTCTGGATAATCCAAAACATCTGTAACCGGTGATGTTCCACCTTTTTTTGCCGCACCGGCAGATTTAATGGCATCGGTAATTAAGCCGTCTTTTATGTTTCCCGGCGAAGGATTCATATCGAAACCAGAACCAACAGACTTTGCTCTGTCATTGTAGGTTTTCATCAATTCGCCAAATCGTATTGCAGTTTCTTTTGTAACAGACCGGTCGCTTAAGTTTTGTTCCACTCCACATAGCTCCGGGAACTCAGAAAGTATTACTGAACCACCCAAAGCAACTAAAAGATCAGAAGTATAACCGATTGCAGGATTGGCCGAAATTCCGCTGAAGCCATCGCTGCCACCGCATTCCAGCCCAATGCAAAGCTTACTTAATGGTGCAGGTTTTCTTTCAATTTCATTTGCCTGAACCAAACCGGCAAATGTTTGTCTGATAGCTTTTGAAATCAGGTCAGAAGCCAGACCGATTTGTTGTTGTTCTAAAATGTATAATGGTTTCGAAAATTTCTTATCACGCTTTTTTATTTCTTCCTGCAAAATGCCTACCTGCGCATTCTGACAACCCAAGCTCAGGATGGTGGCTCCTGCCACGTTTGAATGAGTGATATATCCGGCAAGCAAACCACACAATGTTTGTGCGTCGTCTCTTGTGCCGCCACATCCGCCTTCATGTGATAAAAATTTAATTCCATCCACGTTCGGGAAAACGCGTTGTTTTTTAATCTCTTCTGTTTCAACAGAAGTATCGGCGCTTAAAATTTCATCTATATTTTTTCCCTCTTTATAAAGATCCACAAGCTTTGAAACTTCCACTTTTTTGTTTTGATTTCTTCCATAACCTAATTCATTTACCAAAGCTTCACGAAGTACTTCAATGTTTCTGTTCTCACAAAAAACCATGGGAATGACGAGCCAGTAATTAGCGGTTCCTACTTTTCCATCGGGGCGATGAAAGCCCATAAATGTTTTATTGATAAATTTAGAAACATCCGGCTTGTGCCATTCCAATTTTCTTTCACCAACCTCAAAACCACTGGCAGCATGCTTTACATTTGATGTAGTAATTCTTGAACCTTTTGGAATAAAGGTTTGCGCTTTACCTACTAATACGCCATACATAAATAATTCATCACCTGGCTGCATGTCTTGCATCACAAATTTATGCTTTGCAGGCACGCGGTCAATTAACGTGTAATCCTCACCGTTATACTGAACTTTTTCATTTACTGAAAGATCACTTAATGCAACCAGCACATTGTCGTGAGGATGAACTTTTGTTACTTTACAATTCATTCGATATAAATACTTTTTGAGGACGAATTTCTTTCAAACTTGCTTCCATCCCGTTGGTTATAATACTATTCAAATCTTGAGTTACTGCTTCCAGAAAACCCGGGAGTAATGCAAGATCGCAATTCCATAATGATTCATTTTTGAAAACTTCTTTTACAATTGCATCTGCAGGTTTATTATTCCAAAGATGATAAAACATTTCTGCCATTTCATCTTCTATTAAATATTGCCGGCCATCAAATTCACCATAAAAATCTTTACCATTTTGCTTAACTGCTTTCATAAAATAAAGATAAGCCGCAAATCCTAAAGCAAATAAATGAGGAACTTCCTTAGTGTTTTTATAATAATTAATTAACAGCGGAATGCAGCGTAGACGAAGTTTAGAGCTATAATTGAGTGTAATATTTTTCCAATAATGATTGATGTGCGGATTCCGGAAACGATTGAGAACTTTTACAATAAAAGCTTGTTTCGTCGCTTCATCAATTTGATACGGAATTGATGGAGCAATTTCATTCTTCATCACCCCGGAAATAAAATTTGCAATATTTTCATCTTCCATCGCATGTTGAACAGTATCACAATTGGCGAGAAATGCAAGGCCGCAGGTAAGTGTATGAGTGCCGTTCAGCAAGCGCAATTTTAATTCGCGGTGAAGCTCAATATTTGGTTCAATTATCACGCCTGCGTCCGCTTCTGCAAATGATAAAATTTCTTTTATTTTTTTATCGCCTTCAATTGCCCACAAGCTATACACTTCACTTACAATTATCAGATCATCTTTATACCCCATTTCATTTTCGATTTCATTTTTAATTCCTTCATCCGGCATTCCTGTTACGATCCGGTCCACAAGAGAGTTACAGAAGAAATTACTTTTTTCAAGCCATTCAATAAAATCGTCTTCCAAAGAATTTAAATGCGCGAGTTCCAAAACAATTGATTCCAGTTTTTTACCATTTTCCAAAATCAATTCTGTAGGAACGATCACAAATCCGCTGTCTTCACTTCCATTGAAAGCGATAAATCTTTCATACAAAAATGCGAGCAATTTGCCGGGAAAAGAAACCGGCGGGTAATGACGGATGTCATCATTTTCCAATTGAATACCAACTTCTGTGGTATTGGAAATAATAATTTGAAGATCGGGATTGTGTGCGAATTCCAAAATTTCGCCCCAATCTTTTTGTGCAATTAGAACCCGGCTGATAGATGAACTGATAATATTTTCTTCAATCTTTTCTCCATCAACAATTCCTCTTTCGCATAAAGTGTATAATCCGTCCTGCTTGTCAAATGCAGCAGCATCACCTCTTGACGTCGTTTTTACTACAACAATCCGTCCATTGAAAATGCCTTGCCTGTTTGCTTTATCAATAAAATAATCCGGCAATCCGCGCAGCAACATTCCGGTACCAAATTGCAAAACTTTTTCAGGCAAATCAAAAATTTCCTCATCCGGAACCACTACATTTTCAGGAGAAATATTTTTTAAAGTATAGCGTGATAATTTCATATTTTTTATTCTTTCAAATTTTATTTTTTCATTTTTTATTCATCTAAATTCCATCTGCCTTTAAAAACCCATTCAGCATTTATTTCATCAGCAGATGGAGCACCTTTAGCTGTTGCAAGATTATTTTGAAACCAGGCATAATCACCACCATCACGATGACAATAATAATAATACACTCTCCGGCCCCATTTGATAATATTGGAAGTAGGCACAAGATAAATATCCCTGTCAGCCATATTTTTTGAGAAATGGCAATTGATTAAATAAAACTGCGCGTCTTTATGATACCGGCCAAGATTAAAATTCTTAAACCCATCAAAAAAGCAATTCTTTAAAACAGTTTTTGAATCTTCATTTGCGGACCCATCGTGCCAGATACTTGCAGCGCCTGTATTCGCAAAAAACTTACAATCTTCTGCATAAGCCCAGCCACGTGGGCAATAAAAATCTACCCCACCTTCCATAATGCAATCTTTAAAATAAAACATTCCATCTGTTACATTCCACGGGCTTACCGTATCTCCTGCAAAAGATTTAAAATGAACATTAATTGCTTTCAATCTTGTTCCATTCATTGTTCTCAAAGCCATTTGATGACCGGTTGGAGAAATAGTCTTTTGGTGGGTAATAGAATCAGCAGCACAATTGACAACAACATTTGTCTTATGTTCAAAACCATAACTGTTCTCAATTGTAAGATTTTTCAAAGTGATATCATTGCCATTAATATTCATGGTGGCCACTCCCCAATCATCTGCATGTGAACATCTCCACTCGTCTCTTGCAATTGCTTGCGTAATAATTACTTTATCCCTGCTTTCGCCTTCCAGAATAATATTATTTTTTGTGATGAAAATTTTCTCATCATAAGTTCCATTTTTTATAAAGATTGTTCGTGGTGCTGATGAAGAATCAGGAAGGCTATTAATTGCATCCTGAATAGAAGTAAAATTGCCCTTTCCATTTTTATCCACAACAATTTTGTGAATTCGGTTTTGACAAAAAACGGTGTTACATAGCATTACCAGCAACAAAAATGTTGAAGTTGTTGAAATGGTATGTTTTAATTGTTTCACTTTAAATCATATTTTTTCAGTAAACAAATCAAATTCATTATTGTTTTTTTTCAATCATTTTACTTTGTTAGCTCAAGTGCCCATTTTACAAGGTCTTCAGCGGCCCGGTAATTTTGGAAATCAGAAGGAATTTTTCTTCCATCCGTATATTCATTGTAAAACCACGGATCACCTATAGCAAACACTGCCCCTTTACCTATTTTAGCAATTGCGGCAACATTTATATTTCCTTCTTTTAAAATAGTATGTGCAGGCGGCTTTACAGAAAGGGAAGAATATTCTTTGATATACACTTTATTCACATTTTTGAAGATGGAGTTTTTGGGATCAACGTCAATCTTTGCCATTTCAAAATTTCTACCAGTTTCTTTATTTATACAATCGAAATTAAACGTGATGCCAAACCTTGCAACAAGTTTGTTGAAATGAGTAAATTCAACATTTGCAGAATCATTGCCAAACAATAACAGTACGCCGCCGTTTTCTACCCAGGTATAAATGGAATTAATATCATTCTCACTGATATAATTTGGATGTTGACTTTCTTTTTCATCATCCGGATCCACGATAACATAAATGGAACTGTTTTTTAAATTATGTAGTGTTGGCGCCACTTCCAGGCTGTTAGTGTGTACGCCATATTTATTAAAAATATTTCCAAACATGGAATAACCGTTGTTGTCCTTTTCATCCCATACATAATGAAACTGTATTGTCTTTCCAGTGATATCTTTCTTCGTTTCATGATTAAAATAATAATCAAGAGTTACTGTTTTTCCTTTGCCTAAAGAAAGCGTCGGAAGCATTTCCATTTCATCAGAGGCGAGTAAAAAAGCACCGATACCTTTTGCATCGTTGGTTACAACCTTTTCTTTTATATAATACTCATAGCTCCCGTTACGATATGGTTTTCCACCCAATCCGGAAACACTGACAGTTCCTTCTAAATTCGTTTGTCCATCCCCGTTAGTAATAAAATTTTTGATAATTCCGGCATAGCCTTTTTTTGCAACAGGCAAATATGATGAAGGCAAATAACCAAGCCGCACACCTTTTGCCAACGCATAAACAAACATGCAACTGGCTGAAGCTTCAGGGTAATTTCCTTTTCTGTTTGGATAGTTCAGAACGTCCCACCACAAACCGGTTTTATTATCCTGAACTTTTGTAACGGCAGCGGCAAAGCGATTTAAAATATTAATTAATTCTTTTCTTTTAGGATGATTTTCCGGAAAATATTGGAGCGCATCTACCAGTGCCATTCCATACCAGCCCATTGCACGGCCCCAGAAATTAGCGGAAAGGCCGGTTGTTTTATTAGCCCATTGTTCTTTTTTTGATTCATCATAACCATGATAGAGCAGGCCTGTCTTCGCATCTCTTGCATGCTTTTCCATTAAGATAAATTGATTGGCGATATCATTGAAAGCAGAATCTTCATGAAAAGCCTTTGCCCATTCGGCATAAAATGGTTCAGCCATATAAAGCCCATCCAGCCACATTTGATTGGGATATATTTTTTTATGCCAAAAACCTCCATCGCTCAAACGCGGCTGCTGTCGAAGTTGTTCCCTTAATGTTGAAGCAGCTTTATAATATTTTTCTTTGCCGGTTACTTCAAAAAGTGTCAGTAAAGTTCTTCCACACAAAATATTATCCAGGTTGTAATGGTCAAATTGATAAGTACGGATATTCCCATTATTATCAACAAAATGATCCATACTTTTTTGCATGTAATCAAAATATTTTCCATCGCCGGTTTGCTGCCAAAGCCCTTCTATTCCCTTTAAAATCACTCCCTGATCATAGCTCCATTTGACTGGTTTCTCAGCAGAATTGCTTAATGAATCTTTCCAGATTGTCATTACCGTTTTTGCCATTTCTTTTGCATAACTCTTTGAAGTTTGCGCTTTCGAACCAAATGCCAGGGTAGCAAAAAGGAATAGAAAAACAGCTCTTTTCATTTTTATTTTTTTCAGAAATTCACTTTCTTGTGGATAAATATTTATTCATTAACAAAACAATTGTAACCCCATATTTATTAAAATCCATCAGATTTCAGGTATTTATTTACGCAAACGATACCGAAAACGTTCCCATTTTCCCTAATCGTTTTAAATCCATTTTTCTGACTCTTCTGTATTCTGTTTTTGATAAGCTAATAAGGTTTTGAACAGAATAAGTAATATCCCTGATTACTAAGGTAACAAGGTTGATTACCTCTTTTTTAAACGCGTAATTAAAACCTTATTTACTAAATAGCAAATGCGACTAAAAGAATCAAATCCTATCACCTTTTCTCCATTGTTTCTGATTCCTTTTCATTTGTTTCACTAATTGTTGCCGAAGAGCCGAATTATACATTTCATTGAATGAATAAATAACAAATTGCTAAAATAAAAAGGTTGTTTACAGCCTTTGATAAATGCATAATTAAAACCTTATAAACCTTAGTAAAAAACGCGACAAAAAGAATCGAACCTTATTACCTTATGCCTTTTATTTCCATCAAATTTTCTTTTGTTACCACTATTATTGAAGAGCCGGATTTTGTTCTTTACATTTCAATAAACAAACAAATAAACCAGATTCCTATTTTCCTAATGCTTCTACTCTAAACCAATCAAAATCTGCAAATCCCAAATCATTCGTCTGCATTTCGCCAATACAAAATATTCCCACTTTAGCACCAATCCATCTTCCTTTTTCAGCAGTAAATTTTTCATCAATATTTGTAAAAGTATTTCCATCAAGGCTGTAACTATATTGGCATTCAGCGTTCCCACTTACTTTAACCCTCAAATAGATTATCCCATTTTTTACTTCAGAAATCACCTGCTCAGATTCTTCTATTCCTTTAAATGCATCCTTACAAAGTCCATAAACCAGGAATATTTTTCCTTTTATATTTTTTAAATAAAGCGATGAATAACTTAGTCCCATAACTGTTAATCCTGCCTTTTCGTTTTCTGTTTTTTCATCAGGCTGGAAATTCATTTTTGTCGTTATCATAAATTCATCGGCAGGTAATTTTTGTAAAAGAACATTAGGAACATCCCACAAATTATTTGTACTGTCCGGAATTTTTTGAGCATATAATCTTAAAGAACCATTCGCAGAATTTAAGTAATACCAGTTGGGCTGCGGATTTGCCATCCATTGCCATTGCAGGCCTAAAGTGGATTCATTAAATTCATCACTTTCAACGGGAGTTTGTATAGGATATGTTTTACCAACATTCGGCTTTCTATAAATCAAAACGGGTTCTCCTTTGCCATCTCCGTTTTTATCAATGCCAATCACCGGCCAATCGTTAATCCACTTCATTGGTTGCAAATGAACTACTCTTCCATAGGCGCCTTTATCCTGGAAATGCAAAAACCAATCTTCACCAGTTTGCGTAGTAACCCAGGCACCCTGGTGTGGCCCGTTAATTTTAGTAGAACCCTGGTCCATCACCACTTTACGCTCATAAGGCCCATAAATATTTTTTGCGCGCAACACTACTTGCCATCCCGTTGAAACACCGCCGGCAGGAGCGAAAATGTAATAATATCCATTGCGTTTATAAAACTTAGGGCCTTCAATTGTAGGGTCATTTTCATGTCCATCATAAACAATTTTTCCATTATCAATTACTTTTGTTCCCTCAGCATTTAGTTGATTAACGACAAGAATACTTTTAACACCGGCACGGCTTCCGGCAAACGCATGAACCAGATAAACTTTCCCCCGCCCGGATGAATCGGTCGGACTGGCATCATCATCCCATAAAGGACAAGGGTCTATTAATCCTTTTCCTTCCTGAACCAGAACAGGTTCGCTCCAGTTACCAGCAGGATTTTTTGATTTCACTAAATAAATTCCATAATCAGGATCAGGATAATAAATGTAAAATTCCCCATTATGATAACGAATCGCAGGAGCCCAAACTCCATCGCCATGACGCGGAATTGAAAAATGTTTTTCAGGAGTTAAGCTTTGCAGACCATGGCCGATAATTGTCCAGTTGACTAAATCTTTAGAATGCAAAATGGGTAAACCCGGAACATCTTCAAAGCTGGATGAAACCATATAAAAATCATCTCCAACTCTGATTGCATCAGGGTCTGAATAATCGGCATTGATGACCGGATTTTTATAAGTGCCGTTGCCGTTATCGGGCACCCAAACTTTTGACGCAGTCGAAGTTTGAGCGCCGGCAAAAAGTCCTGCAAAGCTTGTCAATATTGTAAATAAAAATTTCTTCATATTTCAATTGATTCAGTTCCAATCAAACTTTATTTTCTAAAAACCTTTTTAAGAAAATCATCCATATATTTTACTGTTGGTTCAAACCACGGATTGAATAAACAAAATGAGTGAGGCGCTCCTTCAAAAGTGTGTACTTCAGAATAAATACCGTTGCTGTCCAGCACCGCAATATAATCCTCCCTTCCTGCATGCATTCGTGCTACACCGCTGTTGATAAATAAAGTAGGCGGTGTTTGTGAACTTATATAACTCAGTGGTGAAGCCGCTTCCCATAAAACTTTATTTGCCATTTTTGGATAGCCAAACCAATAGGTAGCCGCAGAGGTGTGCTTGCTGTCATCTCCTTCCCCACTTTCAGGATGAACAAAAGAAAGCGTTCCATCAATATCAATTACGGCATCAACATTATCAGCGGTTCCTGCGTTACAATTGCATCCTTCAAAAAGAGGCATGTTCCCCGTAGTGCCCATAAAAGCTGCCAGCTCTCCACCCGCTGAAAATCCTGCTATTACAATTTTTGAGGTATCAACATTATACGTGGAGGCATTCTCTTTTACCCATTTAATAGCCGCTTTGATATCATAAACTGCAGAAGGAAACAGTGCTTCAGTGGAAAGCCTGTATTCAGGTGTAAAGCAGGCATAACCAAGATGAGCCAGCCTTTCCGCCAACGGATAATGCTGGGAGGGGCTGCCTGAACGCCAACCTCCGCCGTGAATCATAATAACAGCAGCGGTTCTTTTTACACCTTTCTTTTTAGGAATAAACGCAGCTAACAGCAGATTGCGATGATTAATGGCGCAATAGGTTAATCCTTTTTTTTGTGCTACATCCGGATAATTAAACTCACGGACGATTGTTATACCAGGGAAATGCTTTTTCGTTTGTTGGTAAGCACTTAAAGTGGTGTAAGAAGTATCAGGCTTCCCTGTGATTCCTTTCAATGATTGTCCATTTGCCGTTAGGGTGAAAAGGCAAATCATAAGAACAACCTGGCCGATTGATTTCCTAAACAACAATAAGTGATTTCTTCTTTTCATTATTCTAATTCAGTTATTAGACGAACGTTTTTCACATTCACAATTTTTCGGAATCCAGCCGTTCAATACATTTGTGATCATATATTTTTTAATTTCTTTATCATTAATCTGTTTTGACCACGATACGCGGCTTGCCATACCGGCACCCGGTCCGTAATTTTCATATTCGGCGAAACGCGTCGTTTTATAATTGTTCGTCTGGTTCCAGTTGCTCCATCCTTCCGGTTTGATTTGTGGCCCTAAATAAGAATGGATATAAGCTACACTTGCGTACGGCCTCCATGGTCTCCCCAATGAAACATTGTGAAGGCTTGTATCACCGGTTAAAATGCAATCATTAAAAACATATCCAAACTCATGAGACTGTGGCGTAGAGGCAGCGGTGACATGAGAATTTTTTTTGCTGTGGATATGACAATGTTCAAACCAAACAGTAGCAGATCCGAAGATAAAATCAGTCGTTCCTTCGACATAGCAATCTTTATAATACTGCCGGCTGTTTTCACTTTTTGTAAAAAGAACATCCTGGAAACCAACAAACCGGCAGTTGTAAAATTCAGCTTTATCGCCGTCTGATTCAAGCGCAACCGCCTGTCCGGCTGAAAATCCGGCATCGTTTTGAACTGTTATATTTTTAGCAGTAAAATTATCGGACTTAACCAGGAAAGTATGAGATGTCATTGTGTTGATAACATCACCGTTTGCGATAACTGTGCCTGCATGATCATCATAAGAGAGAATCGTTTTGAATTTGTTTTCACCAACAATGGTTACGAAATCTTTTGATGAATCAAGATGTAATTTTTCTTTATAAACTCCCTTTCGGATATAAATCGTTACCGGTTTTTTATTATTCAATGGAATATGGTTCAAGGCTTCCTGCACCGTCAAATATTTGCCACTTCCATCCTGCGCTACAATTATTTTTGTCTGTGCAGTGGCAGTGAAAAACTCCATTAAGAGAATAAAAGAAAAAACAATCTTTTTCAATTTTTATTATTTTTTTTCAAAAGAAATAAAGCCCATCTCTTTCAACCATTCTTCACAAAGTGGCTTCCATAAAGAGGTTGAACCCGGATTATTGTTGATATTAATAGCATGCCCTCCATGTGGAAAAACATGAAAACTCGTAGAAACATTTTTATTCAAAAGAGCCTGGTAGAATAACAAACTGTTTTCAGGAGGCACAGTTTTATCGTTAAATGCATCTGCAATAAAACAGGGAGGCGTCTGTGTAGTTACATTATTCTGGGTAGAATATTGGTTAATTAAATCCCGTGAAGGGTTATTGCCCAAAAGACTTTCACGGCTCCCTTTGTGAGCGTATCTACCCATATCAATAACCGGTGAAACCAATATTATAAAATCAGGACGGCAAGAGTTTGAAGCAACATCATCATGCAAAGTCGTGATATCATTGCCGGCAGTACCTACCCATGAAGCAAGATGACCTCCTGCGGAAGCACCCATTACGCCAATCTTATTTGTATCAATTTTCCATTTTGCCGCATTGGCTCTTACTAATTGCAAAGCACGTTGCCCATCCTGCAAAGGTGCCAATTGGCTAATTTCAACATCAGGGGAACTAGGCAACCGATACTCGACAACAAAAGCGCTAATGCCAAATGTATTGAACCACTTAGCCAATTGAAATCCGCCGAGATTGAGTGCAATGTGGGTATAACCACCGCCGGGATAAATAATTACAGCGGCACCACAATTATCATCTTTTGAAGGAAAGAAAGCGTACATACCGGGAACGGCAACCTGGTAAGCTCTTTCATTTATAATACTGTCTTTAATTGGCAAACCTTTCGAGTCAGGCATTTTTCCTTTCGGCCATAACGGAATAAATTCCTGTGCCCTCACAGAATAAAATGAAGATATTAAAATGAATATAACGGTAACCAGTAAACGAAATTTCATTAATAATTTTGATTTAACGGATTCCAGTTGTGAAGACCGGAAAATATATTTTTGATAGTGTATTCTTTTGCCTGTTCAGAAGTAAGCAGATACGACCAGGAAACTCTTTCGTTGTTATTTGTTCCTTTACCGGCTGAATTATATTCTGCATAAAAAACAGTTTTGTAATTATCCGTTTTATTCCAATTGCTCCAGCCTTTTGGATTAATGAAATCACCCATTTTACAATTGATAAAAACAGTCTTTGCATATTTTCTCCAGGGTCTGCCGAGGTAAACATTTTTAACTTCAGGTGCTGCATTAATTATACAGTTTTTAAACGCAAATCCATAAGAAACATTTTCAGGAGTGGAAGCTGCAGTGATGTATGAATCAGCTTTACATTGAATGGTACATTTTTCAAATAAAGCAGTCGCTTCACCGAAAATAAAATCGGTTGTCCCTTCTATATAACAATTGAAAAAGTATTGTCTTGCATTTTCGCCGGCAAGATATAAAGTGTCCTGGTTGCCCAGTAGTTTACAATTATTAAATGAACAGCGGTCCCCTTCCACAGCTAAAGCAATCGTTTGTCCAACCGGGCCTGCTGTATTTTCTATTGTTAAATTTTCTGCATGAAAATCATTTCCCTGCACCAATAAAGTGGCTGTATAAAACGTACTGTTTGGCCCTTTATTTATTTTCTTAAAATAATCATCATAAGAAATAATCGTACTGTCTTTACTTTCGCCAATGATGGAGATTTTTGTGTTCCAGGAAGGAATAAAAACTTTCTCATGATACACTCCATTTTTAATAAAAATTCTGATGCACTGGTATGGAAACGACTTACAAACTTCAATAGCAGATTGAATGGTTGTAAAATCCCCGCTTCCATCTTTTGCTACCACATAATCATATTTATCTGAAACTTTTTTTGTGGAAAAAGTAAAAGATAAAAGTGTAACAGAACAACAAAATAATATTGCGTGTAAAAACTTCATTTACTTTAACTTATTTATCATTTAATTTCCTTGAGACCCTTCCACACAGCATTTGCTATCTCCTTTTGTCCTGCAATGTTCGGATGCAGTCCATCAGCATAATTCGGCTTTGAAACAACGTGCAATAATGAAATGAAACCAGTATGCTCCTTATCCGAAAGTTCTTTATACTTCTTTTCCAGTTTATAAAGTGATCGCTTTGTGTTTTCGTTATACTTCTTGTTTCTGTTGATATCGTTCATCGTTTTAAGATTAATATCTGAAGGCGCCAATAAAACAATCTTTGCTCCACTGTTTACTTTTCTTATCGCATTGATCATCCATTCCATATTGTCAACGCAACTATTTACCATCGAAACATTTCCGTTTTTCAAATCATTTACTCCCAAAAAAATAAGGTAATAACCGGCATTCGGATATTTTTTTAAAACGGGTAACAACTCTGCCTTGTCAGAAGTTTTTCTTCCGCTTCTTCCTGCATTTACAAAATCAATTTCTTTATGTTCCTGAGATAAATAATATACCCAGCTATGTTCATCAACCTGGGCGCCATAAGTAATTGAATCGCCAAAACAAACTATCTGGCCCTGAATGTTTCTAAATGCCGTTATGGCAAAAGCGGTAATGGAGAAAATAACCAGGAAAACGAAAAGTTTCTTTTTCATTAATAATACATTTTATTCAATCCTTTTCAACCACGCCGGATATTCTGAAGAAATAATTTCTTGCGGCCAGTAACCATACCATGCATAACCGGTTCTGCGTTCACGCGATACATCAGAAAGGTTGTAAACCTTTTTCCCATCACGGTTGGCGAATAAGGGACGATTGGTTTTCAATTCATAATAGCGTGTCCAGAGAGGAGGTGCAGCAGAATCATGGACGACGATTTTATCCGTTTTCGCTTCGTGGAATTTATACACTACATCTTTGGCAGGAATAATTTCAACACGTTCATCTTTTATAGCTACTTTTTGAAACCAGGCAATTGCATTTTTTACCGCATTAATAATTTCTGCATTTGGATTTTTTACCTGCATCAGTAGACGAACAATTTCTGCACTCTCTTCACTTGCCTTTGAAGGAAGTTCAAAGGTTCGCGCTCCTACCGGTTGTAATGTGACATGATCATGTTGCTGGCACCAAACAGTGGGTTTACCGTTTTCAACGATCTGGCAATTTAAAATGCAGCTAATGCCTTTTTGATATGCTTTGATTGCTTCATTTCTGAGATGATTATCCACGAACGAATAATAAGGCTGATCCTGAGAAATATCCTGAAGCACCTGCATGACGCCGATCATAGCGCCGTCATTAAAAGTTATGTATTTGCGGTAGCCACTGATATCAGGGTAAAACTGGGGCCAGCCACCATTGTCATATTGTGCTGTTAAAATAAAACGCAATCCACGCAAAGCAGCCTCTTTGTATTTTGTATCGCCGAGCAAAGTGTATGCTTTTGCCAGGTATCCTATTTGCGTGTACGTGGCACCGTTATCAAAAGTGGTATGAAGGGAATCGCGATGCTGCGAAAGAATTGCTTTTTGTTCATCCGTAAGAATAGCCAGCATATCGTAATTCTTGGGCCAGCCGCCATTGGGTTGCTCATACAGTAATATGTTATCAGCAATTGCCCGGATGTTTCCGGCTTCGTAGCGCGGCTGGTTTTTAAGAGGAACGATCACCTGTTCATGATCGGTAATATCCATCCAATGATGGCGGCTGTCCTGGAAACCGGACACATCTTTAATATGAAAATCGTTCTGCCCGAAAAGTAAAACAGGAAATGAAAACAATAATATTCCGACAAAAAATTTCTTTAAAGGAATCACATTGCCTGGCATTAAAGCTGTGTTCAAAACAGCACTATTTAATCTCCATTTTTTTTCCATTTACTTCGGTATTTTCCACGTTAAGGTTTTCAGCATCTTTTACGAAATATTCTTTTTCTACATTTTTGAAATTGCAATCAAGTATAGAAATATCTTTAACAGGCTTAGATTCCAGCCCTTCCACATAAATACCGTATTTGCTTTTTTGACTGGTTACATTTTTTACAAACACACCGGTTAAGGTTGGAGGAAAATTACATTTCGCCGCTTTTTCTTTTTCATACACCATATTTATTTTAAATACTGCCTCTCTCACTTCCCCGACTTTAATATTTCTGAAATAAAAATTTTTCATCATTCCACCACGGCATGCATTTGATTTAATCCTTATCGCGCGCTCAAGGTGGGGACTGCTCATCACACAATTTTCTGCATATACATTTTCAACGCCGCCTGATGTTTCACTACCGATGACCACGCCGCCGTGGCCATCTTTCATCTGGCAGTTTTGTACGAAGATATTTTTTGAAGGAATATTTACCCGGCGTCCATCCTCATCACGACCGCTTTTTATAGCAATACAATCATCGCCATCAGTAAATGAACAATTTTTGATCATTACATCGCTGCATGATTCAGGATCGCAACCATCATTATTTGGGCCGAGACTGTTGGTAGTAACTCCATCAATAGTTATATTTTGAGAAAGCGTTGGATGTATCAGCCAGAAAGGCGCATTGACCAATGTTATACCTTCTATGAGAATATTCTTACAGTTGTAAAATTCAACCATCGTCGGGCGCATATAATGTCCTTTTCCAAAAACACGGTCATTAACAGCAACTCCTTTCGCTGCCATATCCATTAATGCCGGTTCATTTTCTTTATCACTTTGCTTTTGCATTCCTTCTTTCCAGCCGAATTCTTTCTTTCCGGTCCAATTCCACCAATGGTTATTATCTGCTTGTCCATCCAGAATTCCTTTACCTGTTACTGCAATATTTGTTTGTCCATAGGCATAAACAAGTGGAGAATAATTCATCAATTCGACTCCTTCAAAACGGGTAAGAACAACCGGCAAATAATCATCATCACTGGTACTGAATTTAACGACCGCTTTATCGTCTAAATGCAGGTTAACATTACTCAGTAGATGAATCGGACCTTTTACAAAATAAGTCCCTGCGGGAATAACAACTCTTCCACCACCTGCTTTACTGCATGCTGCAATCGCTGATTTTACTGCAGGAAGACAATCAGTTTTGCCATCCGCTTTTGCTCCATAATTGACGATTGGATAATCGCGATTTGCAAAAGTTGGCGGAACTATTTTTTTCACCAGTATGCTATATTCTTTCCATCCTTGTTCTCCGGCTTTTTGTGCAGAACAGCCCATAACAAAAACAATAAGTGATATCGCAACTGAGATATATTTTATTGCAAACAAATTCTTTCGTTTCATAATGTTCATTTTTTAATTAGCGCTTCTTTTTAATTTCTATAATTCCGTCCTTCAGATCCAGGTTCAAATTTTCAATCCCCTGCAAAACCAATTCTGCGATATGCCTTGCTCCATAAGCATTAAAATGAGTATTATCATGAATGCCTGAAGGATAATCAGGATTCTCGCCCGGCGCCAATTGCATAAATAATAACGTTGAATTTTTTTCGCCAAATTGTTGCAATAACTTCAGACTCATTGCATCCAAATCAATCAATGGAACATTCAGTTGTTCAGCTACTTCATGTACAATTTTTGAATAGATTTCATGCGTTTCAAGGGCATTTCCGTTTGCAAATTTCCTCCGGCTTACCGGAGTTATCAAAACGGGAATGGCTTTTTTATCCCGTGATTCTCTGATGAATTTTATTAAATTATTTCTGTAATCATCAGGTGCCGTATATCTGTCCGGATAATTTTTTGCTTCATCATTATGACCAAATTGTATGAAAACATAATCACCTTCATTTAAATTTTCAACTACCTTTTGCCAGCGGTTTTCAGCAATAAAAGTTCGCGTACTTCTTCCTCCTTTAGCTTCATTTTTTATAGTAACAGAAGAATCAAAATATTCAGCAAAGGGCATTCCCCAGCCTGTTAGCGGGAAACGGGATGAATCATATTGACACATGGTAGAATCGCCGATCATCCAGATGGTCGTATGTTTTTTAATGGGCAGCGTAAATGAAACCAATCCCAGTAAACAAACAAATAATGCCTTTTTAAAATTCCCTTTAATCATAAAATTGACTGAAGTGTTTGTGATTTTCATTCACTTTATTTTTTCTGTTCCACTAGAACCACACGAATGTGATTTGCCAGTTCGAGGTTCAGATTTTTAATTTCACTCAAAACTATTTCAGCCATTTTCCTTGCGCCCAATTCACTGAAATGCGTATCATCTTTATGCCCTTCTGGATAATGCGGATTTTCTCCTGGCAATAAATAATTGTATAAATACTTAGAAGATTCAGGACCAAACTGCTGCACCAATTCCTGGCTTTTCGCATCCAGGTCAATTAAAGGAACATGATATTTTGCAGCTACATCTTTTACCAGTTGGGTATAAATTGCATGCGTCTCTTCTATCTTTCCGGATGAATCAAATTTTCGTCTTGCCACCGGAGTTATTAAAACAGGTATCGCTTTTTTATCTCTTGATTCTGTAACAAACTTTACCAGGTTGGCAGTAAATTGCCCGGGGGTTGTATAACTTTTTTTCGTGGGCACTTCATCATTGTGTCCAAATTGTATCAGCACATAATCACCCGGATTTAAATGTTCAACTACCGGTTTCCATCTTCCTTCCTCAATGAAAGTTCTTGTGCTTCTTCCGTTTTTTGCACGGTTATCCACTAAAACTGTTGAATCAAAAAAGTAATGAAACGGCATTCCCCAGCCGGTTTCAGGATAAGCCTTTACTTCTTTATCCGCCATGGTAGAATCGCCGATGAGATAAACGGTTGTCTTTTTATTCAGGGGCAATGAAAAGGACATTATTAGAAATAACATCACCAGGCCAAGGTGATTTTTGATCCTGTTTAATTTTTTTTTCAAGTGTAATGCTTTACAAAAAAGTGTTTAATCTTTATATCAAAATGGATTCAGCATTTTTATAATTAATATTGCCAAAGCCTTTTAAACTTTGGCAATATGTAATATCTTAATTATCTCCACCTGGGATCACCGGCAGTACTTTTCCCTGCAAATGAATTGTCCTTTATGGTAAAATTGCCATTGGCAGGATCTGTAAATAAATCACTTGCAGTTCCTGGATAAGAATTGGCACCGGTAACAGGATTGGCACTAAATACACAATCAGAAGTCATATAAGTATTCGACAACACTGCATTTCCTGACGATTTAATTCCATTCGCATTTGCCGGATCTATAGTGCTTCCAAGAATGCTATTCATGATATTAAAAGCAGGTGGAAATGTTCCTGAATAATTAATAAAGTATCCGGCCTGGTTGATCATATCATTGAAAGTGCAATTGTTGATATTCAATGAAGTTCCAGTAATTCCATCCTGCCTGATGAAATAATAAAAAGAATAAAAAGTGCTGTTTTGAATGGTAATATTATCTATCAAAGCTTTACTGCTGGCGTTTGCATATATGACAGCATATTTAGCTCCTATTCCAAAACTATCAATGATACAATTATTAATAAGCAGGTTATTAATTTCTGCACCTGCTGTTTTCAACCTGATAAAAGAATTATTGAATACGCCGTTAGTTGTACAATTTTCAACCTTTACATTTCCTATTACGGTTGCGTGTCCAATATTCATAAAATAACTGGCGCTGCCGTCTGTTTCAATGGTAAGGTCAGAAAAATTTAAAGAATCTATATTTCCGGTAGCATCAAAATTACTTGAGAGCAACAGTTTTGCCGGATCACCAAATCCTAAGCCACTTCTTATGGAAACTGCCTTGTCAAAAATGTAAGTAGAAGGAATTGTATAAGTTCGTCCTCTTTTCAAAAGAACAATCGCTCCATCTGTGATCTGAGATAACGTATCGAATAAAACAGAAGGTCTGTCCTGGATCGGCCTCAAATCAACCACATTATTTCCAACTACCGGAGCCTTTGTAGTAAAAGTCAAAAGCCCTTTACTTTTGTTACCTGCAAAAATTTCGGCAGTATAATTTGTTCCTGCAGATAAGCCTTCTACCAAAGCTTCTCCTGCTGCATTTTCATCAGCTGTAACTGCATATTGCATCGTATCTCCGTTTGCTTTCGTAAAAACAATTTTATCAACTCCCTCCGTAGTTGTCCAGTCAAGGATCACTGCATCATCTATTATATTTGTGCTTTGAAGAGAATGAAATATTTGTACTCCTACCAAAGAAAATGGTGTAGTTGATGCTACCCACTCGGATTCTGCTGATTTAGCGGTTGCATTAGCCTTTACCCTCACAAAATACGGTGTCCTGTCTTTAATTTTATCATCTGTTACCACCGCTGTAGTTGAATCTACTTTTAAAGAAAGATCCCGAGTTGCCTTAAAAGCGGAATCCTGAGAAATTTCCAATGTATAATTTACACCACTACCTGCTGAAAATAATGATGCAGGCCAGCTAATAATCACTGACGTGTCGCCACTGGAAACGGAGATTGCTGTAGGCGTAAACATCTTGTTCGGTGTAAACCTTTTGAGTTCTACTTTCTTGCAGGAAAATACAACGACCGTCAACAGTAAAGCAACAATTATTTGATATTTTAATTTTTTCATGAGCTTTATCTCTTTAAAATTTTAAATTAATTAATACCCGTAATCCTGTGTCAGATTTGGATTGGCATCAATGGATGCCTGTGGTATCGGGAATAATTCACTATGATTGGGTTTAAAACCTTCCGCGTAATAAGCGAAATTACCTGTATTAACCGCACTGCTTATCCATGTAACTTTTGTAGAACCAGCCGGACCTGAAGAAGGTGCGGGTTGGTAAAAAGAAGTTGCCCAGTCAATGTTGTTTTTAGGATCCGTATTGGGATAATAATACATGCTTGTTGGCAGATTATCGTACGGAGCATCTAAAGCAGCCATCTTTGCGAGATTCTGTTTTGTTTCTGATAATTTCTCACCTAATAAATTCCAGCGGATCAAATCATATTTCCTGATTCCTTCAGAGCCAAATTCCAATGCTCTTTCATTTACAATTGCATTAAAAAATCCTGTCTTATCAGAAGGGGGAGTGCCGGCCAGATCTGCATTTCCAGCAAATGCACGAATTCTTACTTTTTGAAACGCATCAATTGCGCCCGCAGTAGGCCCGTTATTAATTTCATTTTCGGCTTCTGCATACATTAATAAAACATCCGAATAGCGAAGAATTGGCCAGTTGAGACTAAAGTTTTGTGCCTGGTTGCTGATATCTATATCGGGATTGGTAATCCAGTTGCGCCGGAATTTTCCATCAGCAAGATTGGTAATAGCAAGCGCTGAAAGAGTATTATCATTATTGATCTTAAAAGGTGCAATCGTTACATCTCTGCGTGTATCAGTTGAATCAAACTGATAAAAGTAAGTAGGCAAAACAATCAGACTTCCGTTAGGGCCATTATATTTTCCAAGTTTACTGTCGGTTGCGGAGGTGGCTCCTGCCATTGCCACCTGGAACATAATTTCACCAAAAGGATCAATCTGATGAGCATCTACATTATTTTGCCATAAGTCGCGGAAACTGGGATCAAGAGCATGTTCACCGGATTGAATAACAGATAAACATTCCTGGTCGGCAATCTGGTAATATTTTAAATAGTCACTTCCGCGCTCCATTTTATTATCTTTTCTCAAAGAATAACCGCCGCGAAATAATGCAATCCTTGCGCGCAAACCTTTTACGGCTCCTTTGGTAATTCTTTCATCATTGGCATCACCAAGTGCAGCAACACCGGAGCGCCAAGGAACCAGATCTTCAGCAGTTTTAAGGTCATTTAAAATGTGGTCATAGATACTGTCGCGATCTGTTTTTTTGAGAAACAAATCCGGCTGGTCGGCAGAAGGCTCCCATTGTGCAGGAACATCGCCCCAGTTTCTTACCAGTTCAAAATAATATTGTGCTCTCAGAGTTAATGCTTCACCGTATAATCTTTGTAATTCCCCTTTTTGTGAAGGCGAACCATTTTTATATAAATCCATTTGAGGAATGTATTTGATACATTGGTTCGATCTTTCAACTCCTTCATACAATTGGTTGAATGGCTTAGCCAACTGAAGGTTTCCGGGAGTAAGATTATATCTGCCGATATCCCTTCTGTCGTTATCTCCGTGCCCACCTGCGCCCATGATGCAATCATTGTCATATGGAAAATACATGCTTACACGAATGCCGTATCCCTGATCACCGGTCATTTCCTGGTAAGCGCCCAACACTGCCTTTTGCGCATTGGCAACTGTTCCAAAAACTGTTTCAGGACCAAAAGAAGAAACAGGATCTAACTTCAGGTATTTTTTACAAGAACTTAATTGAACCGCGGCTATTACAACCGTTAGGGCAATTAATGAATTATAGAATGATTTTATTTTCATAAACTAAATTTTAGTATTTTTTAGAATGTTACATTTAATCCAAAAATATAAGAGGTACTCCGTGGATATGCTGAAAAATCAACACCTGGAGTCATCGGTGTGGATCTTCTTGTATTCACTTCAGGATCATAGCCGGAATAATTGGTAATCACTGCCAGGTTATTTACAGTAACGTAGGCCCTGAATCTTTGCATTCTCATCTTTTTGATTAAAGAAGATGGCAATGAATAGCCAAATGTTATATTATTAATGCGGATAAATGAACCATCTTCTACAGCCCACGATTGAGGGTAGAATGCACTTCCGGTGGTAATTGGCTGCCATAAAGTAGCATTTTTATTTAAGTTGGCGAGGGCTTTCGGATCAGTTACGACATTTCCATTTGCATCAATGGTTTTCCAGCGATTATTTTCAATGGAAAGCAGGTTTGCATTTGGAGTATAGCCACTTCCAAATTCCAGCTTGTTATCATTATAAATATCATTGCCATACTGGAAATTGATGAAAATGCTCAAATCAAAATTCTTGTATTGAAATTGCTGATTTAATCCCCCGAAAAATTTCGGATTTGCGTTTCCAATAATTCTTTCATCTTTACTGTTGACCACGGAATCGCCATTCAAATCCTTGTATTTGATAATTCCCGGCTGTGGGTTAAGCCCCGTAACGCTTACATCATTTGGCACACCTTGTTTAAGAACGTAAACGTTTTTGGTTGCATCATAGTTAAAATCATCAACCGTATAATAGCCATCATTTACCAGGCCATACATACTTCCAACCGGTGCTCCTACTTTTATGATGTAATCTGCAGGATTGTTTGAGCCCGCCCATCCGGAGCTTTGGAGAAATGAAGTTTGTTTTCCGAGGCTCAATACTTTATTCTGATTGAACGAAATATTGAAGCTTGCGTTCCAGCTAAAATTTCTTTTTTGAATAACAGTTGCACTTACCTGTCCTTCAAATCCATTGTTGGAAGTTGCACCTACGTTTTGAATTTGTGTAGTGTATCCTGAAGTGGTGGGCACGGGTACAGAAACCAACAAGTTCTTTGTTTTATTACGGTAATAATCCAAACTAAATTGAACATGATTATTAAATAAAGAAAAATCAAGGCCTGCATTCCGGGATACATTAGATTCCCATGTTAACAGCGCATTAGATAATCCAACAGACCCAAATGCAGTTACCAATTGATTTTGTAAACCATAATAATTTTGCTGGGTATTAAATTGTGTCAGAAAAAGGAAAGATTGAATCCTGTTATTTCCTGCTTCTCCATAATTAAGTCGAAGTTTTACATTTGAAATAAATGGTTCAAGGCTTTGCATAAATTTTTCTTCAGACAATTTCCAGGCAAAAGAAGCGGCAGGAAAATATCCCCATTGACGACCGGGAGCAAATACCGAGGAACCATCAGCACGCATACTCAATGAAGCCAGGTATTTGTCTTTGTAGCCATAATTAAGTCTCCCGAAAAATGAGGAAATTCTTTGAACATCCTCGTCACTTGTCGGTGCCGGCTCTGCAATTCCTGTTGGGGGACTTGCAAGGTTCAGATTTCCTAAAGCTTTTTCTGCCGTTGTTCCCAGCGGAAAGAAACGTTGAATAATGGTTTTATCTGTATTTCTTGTTTCATAAGTTTCCTGACCTGCAATAAAATCAAAAGTATTGTTCTCATTAAAAGTTCCATTAAATCTCCTGTTGCTAAAAGTAAAAACATTTGAATTATCAAATGTCTGCCTGTTGCTTTGTTGCACAGTTGCGATTGGCATTCCAGATCCGTTGGAAATAGAATTAGAACTTAAACTATCATCGTAACTATTGGTTCTGTAATCATGATAATCGAAGCCAACAGTTGTTCTGAAAGAAAGAAAACGGGTTAATGTATAATCAGCGTAACCACTCAATCCGGCTAAGGTCTGATACTGCCTTTTGTATTGAGAATTGATCAATAAAAGTGGATTTACTATGTATAAGCCGTTACCACTTGTTTCATTGATTAATTCCGGATCGTAATTCGCCACTTCCTGTCCGGGCGATAAATAAGGAATATAACGAACAGCCTGTCTGAGGAAATTCAATCCGCTGCTTCCGGGATTGGATGTTCCTGCACCATTGATTACCTGGTTATCAAAACGAACATTAAAACCTACTTTAAAGTTTTTACTTACTTCATGGTTTAATCTAAAATTCACGAGCTTACGGTCATAATCTGAATTAAGCATTACCGCTTCGTTCTTGTTGTAGGTAAGGCTAAGATTAAATTGTGTTTTCTCTTCGCCACCTGAAATACTTATGTTGTGGGTTTGCATAAAAGCCTCTCTTCCAAAAACCTGGTTTTGCCAATCAACGAAAGGAGCCTGCTTATACAAAGAAAGATCATTCCACGTACCGTAAGTGTTTAAAAAGTTTGCTTCATTCTGGCTACTTCCGCGGCTTCTTTCATATTGATAGATTACAAAGTCGTATGGATTCATTACACTCAATTCATGAGGAACTTTTTGAACGCCTACAAGGCCATTATAACTAACAGTACTTTTTCCTCTGTGGCCACCTTTTGTAGTGATGATCACTACACCATTTGCACCTCTTGCACCATAAATTGCGGTTGCAGAGGCATCTTTCAAAACATCTATAGATTCAATATCCTGTGGAGATAAAGTAGAAAGTGCATTGTCAACAACAATTCCATCTACGACATACAAAGGCGAATTATCCTGTGTGATAGAACCACCACCCCTTACGCGGATTTGTACCTGCGCATCAGGCGAACCTTCAGAACCGGTAACCTGCACGCCGGCTAATCTTCCCGCAAGCGCTTCCTCTGCTGAATTGATCGGAATATCTTTTAAATCTTTTGCACTTACCGAGGAAACAGAGCCGGTAAGATCTTTACGTCTTACAGTTCCATAACCTACTACTACCACATCATTTAATGTAGAAGCGGTAGTTTGAAGAGTGATATTGATAACACTGCGGCCTGCAACTGGTATTTGCTGGGTTTTGCTACCTACAAAACTGAATTCAAGCACCGGATTTCCACTGGCAGGAACTGAAATAGAATAATCACCTGAAGCACCGGTTGCGGTTACTGTTTTGGTACCTTTTACAGAAACAGTTACTCCCAATAATGGTTCTCCTGCTCCTGATGTTACATGGCCTGTCACCGTTTTATTTTGGGACAAGGCCGTTGTAAAAGAAAACAGTAGCCCCACGAAAAAACAGAATTTACTTTTCATATTTTACAAGCTTTGGTTTTTGAAATGAATGATGATTTTTTCCATTTTGGAATAATACACTTGAAACATCTATCACTTTAAAGCAAGATGTTCCCAACTTTATTGTTTATTTTCTTTTAGAAATTCCAATTCATTAACGGCCCATCCAGCCTCCGTCAACAGTTAATATTTCTCCATGTACATAGTCAGATGCGGCAGAACTTAAAAACACAACCGGCTCGGTAAGATCTTCCGGCTTTCCCCATCTTCCTGCAGGAATTCTATCCCGGATTGCTTTATTTCTTTCCGGATCTTCTCTCAATGCTTCCGTATTTTTTGTTGCAATATATCCGGGAGCAATTCCATTTACATTCACTCCTTTTGATGCCCATTCGTTGGCAAGCGCTTTTACCAAACCCGCAACGGCACTCTTACTGGCTGTGTATGCAGCTACATTAATACCGCCCTGGAAAGAAAGCAATGAACAGGTAAAAATGATCTTCCCATTTTGTCGCCGCACCATTTCTTTTCCAAACTCACGGGCAAGCACAAATGCAGCATTTAAATTGATATTAAGAACGGTATCCCAGTCTTCATCCGTATAAG
>Ga0134128_10000572_pt1 | contig 50985 bp, 44 predicted proteins | sample KB31754_FD_96462 | JGI IMG/M metagenome (GOLD analysis project Ga0134128, IMG submission 96462) | Terrestrial soil microbial communities with excess Nitrogen fertilizer from Kellogg Biological Station, Michigan, USA - KB3-175-4 | ecosystem: Environmental > Terrestrial > Soil > Unclassified ... | reverse complement strand
ATTCCTTTATAGTAGGGAGTTTCAGGATTTTCTTTTGTTCAGAAAAAATAAAATAGCCCTTCTTGAAAAGCATCCTGTAGATACCGCGCAAGTTGTTCATAGTGACCCTCAGTTTTATGATGCCTATCGTATAGCAGGCGATTATTGCAGACAAAATAAATGGTATACAAGTGCTATTAGCTATTACCAGGCTGCTTTATCACACGAAGTAGCCACGATGAATGAGCGTGAGTCAATGTTGAAAAAAATTGAAGAATGCAAAAGAAAAATGAAACAATAAAACATCATATTATCTTGCATTCTGTATAACACTATGCCGTCCTCCTCAGTCAATTATCAGGAACTATTTGCTCAGCACAAAGTATGTGTGTTGATACCCACATATAATAATGGAGGCACATTGGCTAATGTTATTAATAGTGTTCTTGAATACACAAACAATATCATAGTAGTGAATGATGGCGCTACAGATAATACAGTTAATATACTGCAGCAATTCCCTACGATTCATATTATCAGCTATGCACCAAATAAAGGAAAAGGATTTGCGCTACGGACTGGTATAAAAGAAGCTGCAAGATTGGGTTACAGCTATGCCATAACAATAGATAGCGACGGTCAGCATTTTGCGTATGACTTACCGCGTTTTTTAGCACAATTAGAAGATACTCCGGGAACATTAATGATAGGAGCCAGAAACCTCAGTCAGGAAAACGTACCTGGTAAAAGTAGCTTTGGCAATCGTTTTTCAAACTTTTGGTATTGGATAGAAACAGGTAAAAAACTATCTGACACACAATCTGGCTATAGATTATACCCTTTAGAAAAGCTGTCCAAAAAAAAATATGTAACAAGAAAATATGAATTCGAAATAGAGATACTTGTGAGAGCGGCCTGGAGCGGCATCCCTGTCATTAGTATACCAATATCCGTTTATTATCCCCCTGCCAATGAGCGCGTTTCTCATTTCCGCCCGTTTAAGGATTTTACACGCATCAGCATATTAAATACAGTACTTGTACTAATAGCCTTTCTCTGGATCAAGCCTCGCGATTTTATAAAAATGCTATTTAGTAAAGATGGGTGGCAAAGACTATGGGATATGATATTTGTAAATCCACAGGAAAGTAATCACACTAAAGCAGCTTCTATTGGATTTGGGATTTTTATGGGCATTGTACCCCTATGGGGTTTTCAGTTAGCAATAGGCATTCCCCTTGCTATATTATTTAAGCTAAACAAAGGTCTTTTCCTTATTGCTGCTAATATCAGCATTGTTCCAGTAATGCCCATTATATTGCTGGCAAGCATCCTTACCGGTAAATGGCTGCTTGGTACAGATATAGCAATTCCAGATTGGCATAATATATCGCTGTCGCAGGTGAAACACGATGGAATAGCCTTCTTTCTGGGCGGCTCAGTATTGGCTATTGCTACAGGGATAATAGCATATATAGTTTCATATGTAGCTCTTTTGTTTATAAGAAGAAAAAGACAAAGAGTAATAGCATAAAAAAACCCGCCCTGCAATTGCAAGACGGGATTATTCACCTTTAATTTTCTTCAGCTTATCCTAGATAAACTTTTAGTGCGTTGCTATAGCGCGCTTTCTGCAAACGCTTAATAGCACGTTCCTTTATCTGGCGGATACGTTCCTTTGTAAGATCATATTTTTCACCTATTTCTTCTATTGTTGGGCCATCATCGCCTTCCAATCCAAAATAGGCTGCTAAAATTTCTGCTTCACGAATGCTCAATGATTTCAATATACGACGAATTTCAGCACGTAATGAATCTTTCATTACATCTTCATCTGTGTCGCTGCTACCTTCAAGCAGGTCGCCCATTGCTACATCTTCGGCTTCGTGCACAGGTGCATCAAGTGAAGTGTGGCGTGAGTTGCTGGTGAAAATATTGGTTATTTCGGTTTCGCTCATTTCCAATATTTCAGCCAGTTCTTCGGTAGATGGTTCGCGTTCATGCTCTTGTTCAAAAGCTATAAATGCTTTATTGGCTTTATTGTATGTGCCAATTTTGTTTTGCGGTAAGCGTACCAAACGGCCTTGTTCTGCTAATGCCTGCAGAATAGACTGGCGAATCCACCATACTGCGTATGAAATAAATTTAAAACCTTTGGTTTCATCAAAACGCTGTGCTGCCTTTATCAATCCCAAATTGCCTTCATTAATCAAGTCACTCAACGATAAACCCTGGTGCTGATATTGTTTTGCCACAGAAACCACGAAACGAAGATTCGCTTTTACGAGTTTTTCCAGTGCGCGCTGATCGCCCATATGTATTTTTTGGGCAAGTGTTGTTTCCTCTTCGGGAGTGATCATCGATATTTTGCTGATCTCCTGCAGATACTTTTCAACGGCCTGTGAATCTCGATTCGTAATTTGGGTGGCAATCTTTAACTGCCTCATAGACAAATAAAATTTAATTTTAAGAACGTAATATTTATAAGACGTAGAACCATTACAAAAGGTTTGCAGGCTTTTAGAATAATTCCCCTATCTTTATACTGCACAAAATACGTTCCATAATTTGGCAGGTTTTTGTTATATCTCTGTCAATATTTCTTTAAACGTTGGAATTTCAAGCCTGGCTTACCTTCTGTAGTTATGGATTTCCTTTATAACTGTATAACAGTAACGAGTAAACATTAAATCTTTGACAGATCGCATGCAAAGGTAAAATGGATATGTCAAAATTGCTACCTTTGCCGCCTCTAATATTGCTTTTTTAACATTTTATGCAAAAAGATTTATATCAACACCCCGATTATTTCTTGGTAGATGAACTGCTTACAGATGAACATAAATTGATTCGTGATACTGTAAGGGCATACGTTAAAAAAGAAATTTCCCCTATAATAGAAGAATATGCCCAAAAGGCACAATTTCCAAAGCAGATCATAAAGGGACTGGGTGACCTTGGTTGCTTTGGCCCTTTCATACCTCAAAAATATGGGGGAGCAGGCCTTGATTATATATCTTATGGTATTATGATGCAGGAACTGGAACGCGGAGATTCCGGGGTAAGGTCTACTGCATCGGTTCAGGGATCGCTTGTAATGTTCCCCATTTATAAATTCGGTAACGAAGAACAAAAAAATAAATACCTGCCTAAATTAGCCACAGGGGAGTGGATGGGCTGTTTTGGTCTTACTGAACCTGACCATGGCTCAAATCCCGCAGGAATGCTGACTAATTACACAGATGCTGGTGATCATGTGGTGCTGAATGGGTCAAAAATGTGGATATCTAACGCGCCATTTGCAGATATTGCAGTAGTGTGGGCAAAAGACGAAAGTGGGGAAATTCATGGCCTAATTGTAGAAAGGGGAATGGAAGGATTTTCTACACCTGAAACACATGGCAAGTGGTCTTTAAGAGCATCGGCAACGGGCGAATTAGTATTTGATAATGTAAAAGTACCTAAGCAAAATATATTATCCGGCGTAAAAGGCTTAAAAGGACCCCTTTCCTGCTTGTCAAGTGCGCGTTATGGCATTGCCTGGGGAGCATTAGGTTGTGCAATGGATTGCTATGATACAGCGCTACGCTATTCTATGCAAAGAGTACAATTTGACAGGCCAATTGCGGGATTTCAACTTACCCAAAAGAAGCTGGCAGAAATGATAACTGAAATAACCAAAAGTCAGCTATTAAACTGGAGATTAGGGGTATTGAGAAATGAGGATAGAGCTAATCCTTCCCAGATATCAATGGCAAAACGTAATAGCTGCGATATTGCATTACGGGTAGCCCGCGAAGCCCGTCAAATATTGGGCGGTATGGGTATTACCGGTGAATACAGCATTATGAGACACATGATGAACCTGGAATCGGTAGTGACATACGAAGGCACTCACGATATACATCTGCTTATCACAGGTATGGACATTACCGGAATTAACGCTTTTAAATAGAACGTACGATCAGAGGTTGTTTTTAGCAATACTATTTGTTTTCCAGCGTGTGTGCTTTAAAATAGCTGAAGATTAGTATCCCTGACATTATAATACTGGTTATTGATATTGTCAAGCCTATCCAGATAAGTTCTATCGGTACATCCGATTTCACTTTGGAGCTTGGATATTCGCTTGATGAAATAAGGAAAAACCATATTGAGAAAAATAATACTATAACACCTAGTATTAAGTTGGCCAATTTGCGCCTGAGAAACAGCTGAACGAGGAAAATAACCATCATTACAAAACCACCGTAGCTGAATTGTTCAGTGGTAAATAGTGCCTCAAAAAACCAAAAACCTCCTAACAAAACAAAATATATACAAGCTATAAAGACTGCAATACCATATCCATTGCCAAAAATTGCTTTATGTGAGCGTATTAGTTTCATCAGGTAAATGTAAAATTGATTATTTGCTTTTTATCTTATTCATCCAGGCTTCCATCCTTTCTTTTTCATTTAATGAGACAGAAAGATGAATCTTTAGATTATTGTTTTTATCTGGTTTTAAAATGTATTGGTAATCACAGTTATATATCGGTTGATTTTTTGAATCACAATATTGCCAGTTCACTTTAGCGTGAATAATTCTCTCACTCCATGGCTTTTTATTTCTCACATCTGCTTTTACAGAAACAATTCCGAATTGCTTATAAAACAAAACTCCCTGGTTAAACAACCCCTCCAGCTTACTTGCTTCGGTAAATAATGTGGTTGCATCATCTGATAAAAATGTGCATGGTATAAAATAATGATGAGCCATTAGCTTGGTATCATGGTGTTCCAAAGCTTTGGCGTATGATTCAAAGAAGTCGTCTATACTGAATAAAGGCTGAATTAATGTATTCATAATCTCTCTTTACAACCGCGCGAAAGTAGCATTTTCTATAAACCGAAAAGCAGGATGAAAAACATTTTTCATCGCTTAATTCGTAAAATAAGCGCAACTTTTTATTTTTGAGCTAAATATCGCAAATTGAAAACCCTGCTCGATCATAATCAACTCAATATAACGCTGCAGCGGTTGGCACATCAATTGGTTGAAAATCACCTGACTTTTCAAAATACCGCTATAATAGGAATTCAGCCACGCGGTGTATGGCTGTCTGACCGCATAGCGCAGCTTATAAAAGAAATTACCGGTCAAAAACATATTGATTACGGCAAGCTAGATATTACATTTTACAGAGACGATGTGCACCAAAGTGCAGGTATCCAGGTACCATCTCAGACTGACATTCCATTTAGTGTGGAAAAGTGTAACGTGATATTAATAGATGATGTATTGCACACCGGGCGTACGATAAGAGCTGCTATGGATGCATTGATAGATTTTGGAAGACCCAAAAATGTTGAGTTGATGGTGTTGATTGACCGACGTTTTAGTCGTGAATTACCTATACAGCCAGATTATGTAGGACGAACAGTAGATACGATAATTACGCAGAAAGTAAAGGTTTATTGGTCGGAAAAAGACAGTAAGGACGAAGTAGTGTTAATTGATTAAACAAGCAAAAAGAAACATGTCGCTTTCAGTAAAACATCTGTTAGGCATTAAGGAACTACAAACTGACGATATAGAGCAGATTTTTCAGACTGCTGATAACTTTAAGCAAGTGTTGCAACGGCCTATTAAGAAAGTCCCGACTCTACGCGATACTACTATTGTAAACCTGTTTTTTGAAAATTCAACCCGCACACGTATCTCATTCGAATTAGCAGAAAAAAGACTTAGCGCCGACACCATTAATTTCTCAAGTTCAGGATCTTCTGTATCAAAGGGTGAAACTTTGATAGATACAGTTAATAATATTTTGGCAATGAAGGTGGATATGGTGGTGATGCGACACTCAGCAAGTGGCGCCCCCTGGTTTCTATCCCAGCATATAGATGCAAGTATTGTAAATGCGGGAGATGGTACAAATGAGCATCCAACACAAGCATTACTTGACGCATATTCAATAAGAGAAAAACTTGGTTCGCTGAAAGGCAAGCGTATCACCATCATTGGCGATATAATGCACTCAAGGGTGGCATTAAGCAACATCTTTTGCCTAAATAAATTAGGCGCTGAAATAACTGTCTCTGGGCCGCCTACATTAATACCAAAATATATTGAAGACTTGGGTGTACGTGTGGAATACAATGTGAAGAAAGCTCTCGAGTGGTGTGATGTGGCTAACGTTTTACGCATACAATTAGAAAGGCAACATAAGCCTCTATTCTCCACGCTTAGAGAATATGCTTTGTACTATGGGGTAAACAAACAAATGCTCGATAGTATAAAAAAAGAAATATTAATCATGCACCCTGGTCCTATAAATAGAGGCGTGGAAATAAATTCTGATGTAGCAGACAGTAAGCAGTCTATTATACTAGACCAGGTGGAAAATGGCGTAGCGATAAGAATGGCTGTCATTTATCTGCTTTCTGGTAAGAGAGAGACAGTGGAATAATCATTTTACTTACAATGTAGATTTGACCTTGCAAATCGTCGTATCTTTGCAATTCTTCTTTAAAGGATTATTAAAATATTATAGAATATGTCATCAACCTGGTTTCGTCGAATCAAGAAGGGAATTTTGACTACAACAGAGGAAAAGAAGGAAGCACCCGATGGATTATGGCATAAATGCCCCGAATGCAAAACTACAAATACAGTAAAAGAGCTACAGGATAACCTTTACGTTTGCCCCAAATGCAATTATCATAACCGCATAAATGCAGAAGAGTATTTTGAAATACTTTTTGATGGTAAGTATGAATTATTGTTCGAAAATATTTTACCGGAGGATTACCTGGGTTTTGTAGATGTTAAACCATACGATGCCCGTTTAAGAGATGCACAACGGAGCACTGAACTGCCGGATGCAATGACTGTAGGAGTGGGAGAGCTGAAGGGTAAAAAAATAGTGATAGCAGCAATGAACTTCAACTTCATCGGGGGATCAATGGGGTCGGTAGTTGGTGAAAAGATATCGAGGGCCATAGATCATAGTATCAAGCATAAGCTTCCTCTTTTGATCATATCAAAATCGGGTGGTGCGCGCATGATGGAAAGTGCTTTCTCATTAATGCAGATGGCAAAAACATCAGCTAAGCTTACACAGCTTGCCAAAGCAGGACTGCCGTATATATCATTAATGACAGATCCAACCACGGGTGGCGTTACAGCTTCATACGCCATGCTTGGAGACCTGAATATTGCTGAACCTAAAGCTCTGATAGGCTTTGCCGGTCCGAGAGTTATAAAAGAAACAATTAAAAAAGATCTGCCTGCCGGCTTTCAACGCTCTGAATTTTTATTAGAGCACGGCTTCCTGGATTTTATTATAGACCGGAAAAACCTGAAATATAAATTAGCAATGGTGCTGGATTGGTTTATGAAGAAAAACTTGCATGCCAGCTAATTATTCCACTATTGTTTTAAAATGATGTTTTGCCAGAAAATATTTATATAAAAAATAAACCGGCAACTTTTGAGTATGCCATTGAAGACAGGCTCACGGCAGGTATCATGCTAACCGGCTCTGAAATCAAATCCATTCGGAATGGCAAAGTAAGCTTCAATGACAGTTATTGCTTTTTTCATAAAGGTGAGCTATGGGTAAAGAGCCTTTATATCGCAGAATATGTGAATGCGGGCTATGCTGGGCACGATCCTGTGCGGGATCGCAAGTTGTTGTTACAAAAAAAAGAGCTGATAAAGTGGACAAATAAAGTAAAAGAGAAAGGTTTCACAATGATACCACTTGCCGTATTTATCAATGAGAACGGCTATGCCAAAGTGGAAATAGGCCTTGGCAAAGGCAAGAAGCTGCACGATAAACGCGAAAGCATTAAATCAAGAGATGCGGAAAGGGAAATTAAACGCTATCTGAAATAGCTTCCCGATTATTTTCTTCCAGGTATCGTTATCCCCAGGTTCAGGATCATTTCATATGTGCCGAATGCCTGTTTAGCTCTGCCATCATACACTTGAAGATGAGAATATCTGGCATAGTCTAATTTATTACAGTACTCCAGATAAACATATTTAAAAAGAGTCACTTTTACTGTTCCTTCAATACCGGTATTCCAACCACCCAATTGAAAATGAGGATCGTTTGCCTCACCAAACAAACTATTTTGCACGTGTGGAACAACAGGCCCAATGCCTGCCTTGCCAAGTAAATCTATTTTCAGATTATTATCTTTTGTATTAAAAATATGCTTACGCTTTACAATATTTATCAGGAAAAAGTTTGCCCCATTATTCAAATAATAATAAAATCCATTTGATTGAGTAAATAGTATTGGACTGGTTGCCGGCTTATCGTTAATTGTTCCTTTCACCTGTATGTTCTGCGGATCGGATATGAGGTATTTAGTATGGTCAAAATTAATTTCGAGCGCAAGTCCCTTTTCTTCATTAAAAAAGAAACCAAGCCTGTAATTGTATTGAGGAATAGTAATAGCCGATCCGATAATCTTGTCCCAACCAATGTGATCATGAGATCTCACATTTTCCATGGTATAATCATTATTCAATGACGGTTGTGAAATCTTTACGTTACTATGCGTATACCACTCTTCATTGTAACCCCAAGAAAAATAATAGGAAGTCTTATGTTTTTTCTTTGCCTTAATAGTTGATGTTTGGGGCGCAGATTGTGCAAATATTACTACCGGAACAATTATATATAGTAAGGTGAATATGTATCTCTTCATTTGCGGAAAATTGCTGCAAAGCTAACTCAGCAATTTCAATTTGAATAGATTTAATTGATGAGAAAGATATTAATTATAATATAATTTTCTATTCTACCCTCTCCGTAAAGCTAACTCCGTGATGATGTAGCTCTGTTAGCACCGGTCTATAAACTGCAGGCATATTGGGTATATGTACACCCGCAGGTGGAAGTATTTTTTTATTTAACACCATTCTTGACAGTATTCCCATTGGCAAACCCACTGTTTTTGCCATTGCTGAATATTCGCGACTTTCTCCCTTTAATACTAAAGAGCTGCAAAGTTTTATCTTTTTCCCTTTGTGTAGGTACTCTACTTCGTGTTGCATTATCACCATATCCTTTTCTGTAGATGTCATTTTCCACTTATCAAGCAATAGCTCCAGCAAAATATCTGCGGAAGAACATTTTTGGGGAACTAATGGCTTATCTTCGAACAAGCCCAGCCATTCTATCATTGACAAAACTTTATCGTCAGGCTCAATTCCTAATTTCTGTGCGACATATTCTTTTAATGCAACATCGTTATTATATGCTGTTTTATTTTTCAACCAGGACGAGTAAGTAAAGCCTTGTGTATCAAATATGTCATTCTGGTTAGTCAAGCCCAGAGATACTAAAGCCTGCCAGCCTTTACAAAAAGCAGGATGACGAAGGGTAGCGCGCATAAATGTTTTGATGTCCGGCACATCATACATTTCCAGATAATGGAGAGAGTCTCTATTGGGATAAAAAGCCAAAGAACCAACCTCATCTACTTTTATTTTCTTATTCTTATCAAATATCCTTTCATAAGGCACATCAATTTTTTTTCCATTTTGCAAAAAGATTGCCCCTCCTAACCCTGCTGTAATTATATTCCTGGGGTTCCAACTGAATTTATAGTGCCATGGATTATCGTCAGATTCCGGAGCAATAAGCCCTCCACAATATGATTTGAAAGAAGTAATGACCCCGGCAACTCTTTGGATACTATGAATAATCTGATTGGCTGTCATATGATCGATGCCCGGATCAAGGCCCATTTCACACATGAACATAATGCCGGCATCTTTTACTTCTTTACTCATCTCCATTATTTCCGGAGATATATAAGAAGAAGTAATAAGGTTTTTTTTGTATCGCAGACAATCTTTTGCTAAGTGAATATGCAAATGTGGAGGCATTAATGAAACAACTAAATCAGCTTGTTTCACCAGAGGTTCACGTTCAGAATTATTGGTAATGTCTATTATGGCGGCTTCGGCAAATGGATTATTACCTATTTTTTCTTTTATAGCAGTTTCATTATCATCTGCAATAATTATTTTCCACTTATTGCGTGGTGCATGAGATAATAAATAATGAATAAGATAAATAGATGATTTACCGGCGCCGGCAACCAAAATTGTTTGCATAAGTATTGTAAAAAATATTTATAAAAGCAAAGAGGTTAAAATTATAAGGTTAGGTTTGCTGTTTATATTGGCTTATTCTCTTATTTTTCCTCTCTGAGCAAATGTAATAAAACTATAATCATATGCCTCAAATTTGGAAAAATAATAACGTGACTCTTACCACATTAAATAGCCTGAGTAAAAATACGATGGCAGAATTTCTGGATATTTCTTTCATAGATATAGGGGATGATCATCTAAAAGCCTCTATGCCGGTGAATAATAAAACACATCAGCCATATGGCTTATTACATGGTGGCGCATCGGCTGTGCTTGCAGAAACAATAGGAAGCGTGGCCTCATCGCTATGTATTGATACAGAAAGGCAAATTTGCGTGGGAATAGAGATAAATTGCAATCACATCAGAGGTAAAAAAGACGGTGTAGTAATAGCTACCGCACAACCCTTACATATTGGCGCCACTACGCATGTATGGGACATAAAAATAAAAGACGAAAAAGAAAACCTGATCTGCGTGAGCAGGTTAACGGTAGCGATACTTAAGAAAGTATAGTCTTTATTTTTCAAGGATTCTTATTTCCACCCTTCTGTTTTTATTCTGGTCTTCTGTTGTTCTTTCTATCGGCACTAATGGCCTGGTTTTGCCAAATCCTTTGTATTTCATCCGTTCCGGGTCAATACCTTTTTGTTCAAGATAATCATAAATGGCTTTTGCTCTATTTAAAGACAGATTATAATCATGAAGATCTATATCATAGCCATCAGGCGTATTGGCCTCACAGCAAATGTGACCTTCTATCTGTATTTTAATTTTTTTATTCTTATCAAGAATATTATACAAGGTATCGAGTGTAGGCAAAGATTCTTCTCTTACTTCATGGCTACCGGGAAGGAAATATATGTTATTTAGGGTTAAAGTTTCATTTACATTTAATTTAGTAATGTCTTTGGATTTTTGAACCACCGGGGAAGGAGAAGGCTTCTCCGCAGCTAAAGATTTCTCAATAACAACCTGCACTTTTCTATCGTCCGGGTAGCCAATTTTACCCTTTTCAGGGCTTCTTTCAATCTTACCTTTTCCTATTACCAATTTGATATTTTCTTTGGCAAAGCCTGATTGTTCCAGGTATGATTTCACATTTTCAGCCCTTGCCCGTGAAAGAGCAATATTATATGGCTTACTGCCTAAATAGTCTGCATAGCCCAATATAACCACGCTCTGGCCGGGAATAAGCACATTATTATAAATAAGTGAGTCAATAGTATGTTGCGCTGTTTTGCTTAAATTTCTGTCATTGAGCGGGAAATAGATCTGCAAACTATCCATTTTTTGCGCAATCGCGGCATGGAAAGAGACCAATAATATAGCAAATAGTGCTGCTTTAAATACGTGGTTCATAAGATAATATTTAGAGTGTTCTTTTAGTTTTCAAGAACCCTTATCTCAACCCGTCGGTTCTTGTTGGCATCTTCTTCTGTTTTTTCAACAGGCACAATAGGCCTGCTATGTCCATAACCTGCATATTTCAACCTGTCCGGATCAATACCCTTTTTTACCAGGTAGTCATAAATAAATTTTGCCCTGTTCACTGATAGGTTGCTATCTCCATTGTCCATATCATAGGCATCAGGAAAATTAAAGATGCAGCAAACATGGCCTTCTATCTTCACTTTAAGATTTTCATTTTGTTCCAGTACTTTATATAGCTTTTCTAATTCTGGTAGTGACTCCGGCCTTATGGTATGTCTTTGAGGCAGGAAATAAATGTTTTTCATTATAAAAACATCTCCTGGCTTATAGTCTTTTATATCTGTTATGTCATTACTGCGAACTGGCTTTTTCTCCATGGTAGCTACGGTGTCATGCTTAACAGGTATGGAAGAAGGCTGAGTTTTTTTTATTGCTGATGCAGGAATATCATGAGCTTTTTGAATAACTATATCTACTCGTCTGTCCAAAGGAAAACCTGATGGATCGTGCGGTACATTTCTTTTTACTTCACCTTTGCCAATGCAAACTTTAATATTTTCCTGGCTAATACCATAATTTTCTAAATAGTCTGCCACATTTTTAGCCCGCGCTTCGGATAGTCCGTTATTATATCGTTCAGACCCTAAATAATCTGCATAACCCACAATGAAAAGGTTTTTACCGGGAATTATTCTATTATAATAAATTTCGGAATCGATTTTCGCTTGCGCCTGTTTGCTCAGCGTCCTGACATTAAGGTCGAAGTAAAGCTTAATACTATCATTACTGCTTTGTGCAAGTACAGGAGAATATAAAGCAATAAACAAAATGATAAATGATATCTTAAAAAAACGGGACATGAGTTGTATGAAAGATAAAAAAACTAATTGAAAAATTTATGGCCTGATGTTTTATAAGTGAAATAAGTGTCGTTAAAAAAGATACATATAGGAACCTCTGGGTGGAGCTATAAGGACTGGAAAGGACTATATTATCCGGAAAAATTAAAAACAACTGAATGGCTGTCATATTATGCTAAGCAATTTGATAATACAGAGATTAATACAAGCTTTTATCATTTGCCTAAGAGGCAAACGGTATTAAATTGGGCTGAGAAAGTACCTAAAAGATTTAGATTTTGTCCTAAGATTAGCCGATATCTTACTCATATGAAAAAACTACACGAGCCTGATGAACCACTGGAACGTTTTTTTGAAGTATTCGATTTAATAAAACCTGTCCTTGGGCCTGTACTGATTCAATTACCTCCATCCTTGAAGTTTAATTACGATCTCGCCTTAAGCTTTTTTGATATCTTATGGAGAAAATACAAAGCCTATGATTTCGCACTGGAAGTGCGCCATAACACCTGGCTGGAAAACGATAGCCTGGATCTGATGACAAAATATAATATTGCTTTTGTGATTTCGCAATCAGGTATCGGATTCCCATATTCAGAAATGGTTACCTCTAAAAATATATATGTACGCTTTCATGGCCCAGGTAAGCTATATGCATCATCTTATACAGATGAAACTCTTAAAGGCTTTGCTACTAAATTTAAAAAATGGATAAAAGAAGGGCATGTTTTGTGGATTTTCTTCAATAATGACTTTTATGGATACGCAATAAATAATGCAGAAAAGCTAAAGGAACTAATGACAGAGGATGACTAATCCAACACGTGACGCTTATAGAAAGGAGAGATTAAAAAGCGAAATGCAATTTTTCTTTTAGTCAACCAGGCAATGTTCTTACCATGCTTTTTATTATTTAAGATGTTCTTTGCCAGCCAGGGTGTTACTGTTTCTACTTTGTCTGCAAGGATATTAAATATTCGTTTCATTTTTTTGCTGTTCCGGTAATGATTTTCATCTTCTCCAAGTAATAGATCGGTAATTACCATACCCGGAGAAATACTACCAATCAACACAGGTTTGTTTTTACTTTCTTTGATCAGTGCATCTGTCAGGTATTTAATGGCGTATTTGGTACTACCATATAGCGCCCATCCATCCACATGCATACCATTACTTCCCAAGCCAAGCATATTATATACTGCACCAAAGCCCTGATTTAACATATTGCTCACTGCTACTTTTACCCCAAACATTTCACCTAATAAATTGCTTTCCACAATAGACTTGATTTTTCCCTCTGATTGCAACCAAAATGGCGCTTGCGGATTGCTTTGCCCGGCATTATTTATCCATATCTGCACTCTGCCGAAATTTTCTTTAGCATTATCCCATAATGACTGTATTGATTCATAGCTACTAACATCACAAACCTGTCCCCAAACATCATCCTTACTATACTTTAATTGCAGGGAATTAACAGCTTTTGATACTGAATCTTGTGAGCGGCTGCTTATTGCCACCTTGCACCCCAGCGACAAAAAGGAATCAGCAAGTCCATAGCCAATACCATGTGTGCTACCAGTTATCACAACCACTTTCATTGTAATAGGTTTAATATCAAGTTACTGATAATTACACGAAATATAATTTTTAATCCTTGAAAATTGCACTTATGGCAGCTTATTATAAATTTTACTGAAATAAATTCAGTTCATTTTCAAATAATAAGACAGCTTGTCGTCAATTTTATTGTATAAATGTCAATTCTTCTCTAATTCTTTTTTGGAACGTTTTTTATGAATTAATAGGAAGAAGAAAAAGTCATTATGAATTTAAACAACTTTACCATTAAGGCTCAGGAAATTGTGCAGCAAGCGCAACAATTAGCCTTTAATAATCAGAATCCGAATATCGAAACGGCACATTTTCTAAAAGCTTTGCTGGAAGATACCGAAGGCCCAATCGCTTATCTTCTTAAGAAGAATAATGTCAACATCAATTTTGTTGAAACAAAACTTGAAGAGCAGCTTAACAGATTGCCTAAAATACAAGGCGGTGAGCCGGCACAAAATATAAGCAGGGAAGCTAATAGTATGATATTGCGTACCAGCAATGTTTTAAAGACATTTGGCGACGAATTTGTTACGCCAGAACATCTTCTTATTGGCTTATTACAGATAAATGATGATACAAGCAAAATATTAAAAGACGCAGGCCTTACTGAAAAAGGATTGGTGGCTGCCATTAAAGAATTACGTAAAGGAAATACCGTAAATTCTCAGACCTCCGAACAGCAATATAATTCGTTGCAGCGTTATGCAAAAAATTTGAATGAACTGGCAAGAAATGGCAAATTAGACCCTGTAATAGGTCGCGATGAAGAAATACGCCGTACACTGCATATACTTTCCCGCAGGTCTAAAAACAACCCGATCCTTGTGGGTGAACCTGGGGTTGGTAAGACAGCTATAGTAGAAGGTCTTGCTCATCGTATTATAAACGGAGACGTGCCGGATAACCTTAAATCAAAGATCATCTTTGCACTTGATATGGGTGGACTGATGGCTGGTGCCAAATATCGCGGTGAATTTGAAGAACGATTGAAAAGTGTTGTAAAAGAAGTATCTGAAAGCGACGGTGAAATCATACTGTTTATAGATGAGATACATACATTGATCGGTGCGGGTGCTATGGAAGGTGCAATGGATGCAGCTAACATATTAAAGCCCGCCCTGGCACGTGGGGAATTGCGTGCGATAGGCGCAACCACCCTTAATGAATATCAAAAGTACTTTGAAAAGGATAAAGCATTAGAACGTAGGTTCCAGAAAGTATTTGTTGATGAACCTACACCGGAAGATGCCATATCAATATTGCGCGGATTGAAAGATAGGTATGAAAGCCACCACCAGGTACGCATTAAGGACGAAGCTATTATTGCAGCGGTAGAATTATCCCATCGCTACATAACAGACAGATTTTTACCTGATAAGGCTATCGACCTGATAGATGAAAGCGCTGCAAAGCTGAAGCTGGAAATGAACTCCATGCCCGAAGAATTAGATGAGCTTGAACGCAGGATACGTCAATTAGAAATAGAAAGAGAAGCAATAAAACGTGAAAATGACGAAGAGAAAATAAAAGAGCTGGGCAGAGATATTTCTATGCTTTCTGTGGAACGTGATACATTAAAGGCCAAATGGCTGGAGGAAAAAGAAATAGTAGATAAGATCAATAAAGCTAAGAGCAGAATTGAACAATTAAAACTTGAAGCGGAGCAGGCGGAACGTGAAGGTGAATATGGTAAAGTAGCAGAAATACGCTATGGTAAGGTGAAGGAAGAGGAAAGCACAATAGAAAAGCTGAGTCAGCAATTAGATGAAATGGACAATCAGCATAAGAGATTATTGAAAGAAGAAGTGGATGCTGAAGATATTGCGCAAAATGTAGCTAAAGCAACAGGAATTCCGGTACAAAGAATGTTACAAAGTGAGAAAGAAAAATTACTTCATCTTGAAGATGAGCTGCATAAACGAGTAATTGGGCAGGACGAGGCAATTGAAGCTGTATCTGATGCGATACGCCGTAGCCGCGCTGGTTTACATGATCCCCGCCGTCCCATAGGCTCTTTCATATTCCTTGGAACTACAGGAGTGGGTAAAACTGAATTGGCCAAAGCGCTGGCAGAAGTGCTTTTTGATGATGAAGGCATGATGAACAGGATAGACATGAGTGAATACCAGGAAAAACATAGTGTTAGCCGTTTAGTAGGTGCTCCTCCCGGATATGTAGGTTATGAAGAAGGTGGTCAATTGACAGAAGCAGTTCGCAGAAAACCATATTCTGTAGTGCTGCTTGATGAAATTGAGAAAGCACATCCTGACGTGTTTAATGTTTTGCTACAGGTATTGGATGATGGTAGGTTAACTGATAATAAGGGTAGGGTAGTCAATTTTAAGAATACAATTATAATCATGACCAGCAATATGGGCAGCCATATAATCCAGGAGAATTTTGCTGAGCTGAAGGATAAAAACATTGATGAAGTTGTAGATGCTACAAAAGAACAGGTATTAGATCTATTGCGCCAGGTGCTGCGCCCGGAATTTTTGAATAGGATAGATGATGTGATCATGTTCCATCCATTGATGCGTAAAGAAATAAGAGGCATCATTAAGATACAATTACAAAACCTTCAAAAGCAGCTTTTGCAGCAAGGTATCGACTTGCAGTTTACTGACTATGCATTAGACTATCTCGTACAGCATGGTTTCGACCCCCAATATGGTGCACGTCCGTTGAAAAGGGTGATACAAAAAGACCTGATCAATATGTTGAGTAAGAAAATAATCGCCGGGGAAATAGATAAAACTAAAACAGTATTAATAGACGTATTTGATGGAGTAGTGGTGATAAGAAATGAGAAGATTGCAGAGCCTCATGTGGGTCAAGACAGTTAACGTTTAGAAAAAAATTATAAAGCGTCAGATGAAAAATTCTGGCGCTTTATTTATTGTACTATATCCTATCTTGTATAATTATTGATTGCAAAAAATTGTTTTTATATGCATCATTTTCCGGTGAAACTCCAATTAAGACTTGATTGGAGTGAAATAGATCTATTCGGTCATATCAATAATGTTCAATACTTTAAATACATTCAGGCTTCAAGAGTCAATTATTGGGAAAAAACAGGTCTTGTGAGTGAGTTTGAAAAAAACAAGATCGGTCCCATACTTGCCTCTACTGGATGTCAGTTTCTTAAAGTATTACATTATCCGGGCAATATTGTTGTTCAGGCGAGAATTGAATTTATGAAGAACACAAGTTTCGGCATTCATCATGAGATCTTGAATGCCGAGGGAGAAGTGGTAGCCGAGGCACACGATGTGATAGTTGTATATGACTTTAATAAAAATGAAAAAGCACCTATACAAAAAGAATTTAGGGATACCGTAGAAAAAATAGAAGGAAGGACGTTTTAATCAGGTTTTATTTTCAGCAGCAGTATCTTCCTGTAAGTTAAGCATGCGAAGCATAGGTGCAGCAAAATATGTTATCCCAACCACTACAAGGGTCATACAGCCGCCAAAAACCACAGCAGGGATTGTTCCCATCCATTTAGCTGTAAGTCCGCTTTCTGCTGCCCCAAGCTCATTAGATGAACTAATAAACATTGTGTTCACTGCTCCCACACGACCACGCATTGAATCCGGTGTCTTTAACTGCAATATAGTTCCGCGTATCACTACGCTTACAGCATCGAACATACCACCTAACACAAGCATTAAAAGAGAAAGAGTAAAGCTTTTAGAAATACCAAAAACAATGGTTACAAGACCAAATCCAGCGATACATCCTAATAACTTTAGCCCTGGTTTAGTTTTTAGCGGTGAAAAGGAAAGTATAAACAATGTAGCAATAGAACCTACACCCGGTGCTGCCCTCAGGCAGCCGTATGCAAAATCGCCAACTTTTAATATATCTATAGCATAGACAGGCAGCAATGCAACTGCACCACCAAATAAAACTGCAAACATATCTAGTGATAATGCTGCAAGTATCAATTGGGTTTTAAAAACAAAACGCAATCCTTGCTTTAGACTCTTTAAAACAGGTTCCTTTTCTTTTTTCAAGATCTGCTGTTTGGGGATCGTGAATATGGCAATGAGCGATACTATTTGTATTACAAATACACTAAATAAACTTATTTCAAATCCCGCAATACCTATTAATGCACCAGCCAATATAGGCCCAATTACAAATCCAGCCTGCCAGGCGGTACTGCTCCAGGTTGTTGCATTTGCATATTCCTTTCTTGGGATTAGCATGCTCATTAAAGCAAAACTTGAGGGGCTCAAAAAGGCCCGCAGGATACCTCCTATAAATACGCCAACATATATTAAATGGACAGTAAGGTTAGTTCCTGCATGATTATAAAAACCAGGGAAAGATAAAACCGTATAAAATGCAGATAGAAGCAGATATCCTATAATGCATTGTATCATCAATCCTTTCTTTTCTCTCAAGTCAACAAAATGACCTGAAAAAAGGGAGCAACCAATAGCCGGTATTACTTCCCAGAGGCCTAATTTTCCTAATGCCAGCACATCCCTTGTTAAATTTCTATATACAAAATAGCCAATGATGGCGGTTTGCATATTTAACGCTAATATTAATGAAAATCGGAGTATAAGAAATTTACGGAACTGCGGATATCTTAATGCTTTGTTCTTTAGTAAAAACTTTATTGCGAAGCTCAACTACGTTTTTATTTTTAGCAAACAAATTTACTTTTAAAAGAGATATAATAAGTAGGTAGTTTTACACGTCCAAAAAATTAACTTTGCCTCAATGAATTCTACTGCGCAAATTATTGTTACCAGTGTTACTCAGGCATTACAGGAGCTGAGAGTAAACAAGCTGCGCACTTTTCTTTCATTATTGGGTATTACAATTGGTATATTCTGTATTATAGCGGTATTAACCGTTTTGGATAGCCTCCAGGATAATATAAGGAAGAGCATGGCAACGCTTGGAAATGATGTAATTTATGTCAACAGAAGGCCATGGATAGCGGAAAATGGAGAATATAAATGGTGGGAATATTTGCAAAGACCGCCAATGTCTACCACGGAATTAAAAGCAATACAAAGGAATGTGGGTGGTGTGCAATACGCCACACTATGCTATGTAGATGCTAATCTGACATTAAAATCACAGGATAATGAGCTTAAAAATGTGGCCGGATATGGTGTTACGGCAAATTTTGACAAAATTCAAAATGTAGAGATCCAGGACGGAAGATATCTTTCACAATCGGAAATAGATGGAGGTGTGAACAGTGTTGTGGTAGGTCATGATATTTATGAAAATCTTTTTTCAGGTCATGTTACTGCTGTTAATAAAACTATAGCATTTTTAGGGAGAAAATTCTTGGTGGTAGGTGTGATGAAGAAGGTTGGCAAAAATATGGCCGGATTTGATTTTGACAACGCTATTATTTTCTCTTACAATTCTGTAAACTCATTGGTTGATACAAGGTCGATGGATTGGGGTAACGATCCTATTATCCTTGTAAAGGTATTGCCTAAGGCGAATTTAGAAGATGCAAAGCTGGAAATAGAAGGAGCATTACGTGTAGTAAGGAAAATGAGGCCGGGTGAAAAAGATAATTTTGCCATTAATCAGCTAAGTGAGGTGTCGCAGAGCCTGAATGCAATATTTGGAACCATAGATGTAATTGGGCTTGTTATCGGAGGATTTTCATTATTAGTAGGCTCTTTCGGGATAGCTAATATTATGTTTGTAACTGTAAAAGAGCGTACAAAAATTATAGGACTAAAAAAGGCAATCGGCGCACGCAGACGTAGCATCATGACCGAATTCTTAATTGAGGCAGTTACATTATGCATATTAGGCGGCCTGATCGGTATCATAATAGTGCTTTTATTAAGCCTGCTAATGACGTATGGACTTGATTTTGCAGTAACACTTTCTTTGAAAAACTTTTTGTTTGGTATTGGCATATCTGCATTGGTCGGGATATTGGCAGGTATTATACCAGCCAGGTCTGCATCCCGACTCGACCCTGTAGTAGCCATACGTTCAAATTAATTTTATGAAACGAGCATATCAGAGTTCAGATTTTGCAAATAGAAAGATGAAGATCTGGCAGCTATACCATTTTAATACGCAACTGCGAGCTCCATCTCTTAAAAAGATAATTATACTCAGATGAAAAAACAACGTATTCTCATTCTTGATAAAGAGCGCATTAATCGCAAATTACAGCGTATGGCTTACCAGATTTGGGAGTATAATAGTAATGAGTCCTGCGTAACATTGGTTGGGATTGAAGGAAGCGGGGCAGTAGTTGCTAAAAGCCTGATGCAAAGATTGCAGGAAATAAGTCCATTGAAAATAAAGTTGGTTCTTATAAAAATGAATAAGAAACAACCGTTGACCGATGAAATACAGATAAAAGAAAATCTTTCCGACTGCTCTGTAGTATTAGTGGATGATGTAGCTAATTCAGGAAAAACTTTGCTGCACGCACTGAAGCCATTGCTTTCTTTTGAGCTGAAAAAAATAATGATTGCTGTACTTGTGGATCGTAAGCACAAATCGTTTCCGGTATCACCTGATATTGTCGGACATTCAGTTTCAACTACATTGCAGGAACATATAGAAGTGGAAAGCAATGGAGATGAGATCACAGCAGCATATCTTCAATAGAACGAAATAAGATAATACCAGATATAAAAAGATAAAAAAATAAATGGCAATAACATTAGTCATACATGGAGGAGCAGGTAATATCACACCTGCTATAATGACAAAAGAACAGGAAGAACAATACCATAATGGGTTGAAGACAGCGCTTGATAAAGGGTATGAAATATTACACAAGGGTGGGAGTGCACAAGATGCTGTACTGGCAGCTATTGTATCATTAGAAGATGACCCACTGTTTAACGCCGGACGTGGAGCAGTATTTACGAAAAAAGGTGTCAATGAAATGGATGCTGCTATAATGGACGGTAAAACATTGATGGCCGGAGCGATTGCTGGTGTAAGAAATATAAAAAATCCAATTAAGCTTGCAAGGGAAGTAATGCTGCACTCAGGACATGTATTCCTAAGCGGAAAAGGGGCTGCAGAGTTTGCACTGTCACGCGGAATAGAAATGGCTCCGGATGAGTATTTTTTCAATAAAATGCGGTATGATCAGTGGGTAGAGATACGCGATAGCGATTTTTATCAATTAGATCATAAAGAAGATAATTTGAAAGGGGCTGCCCCAAATCCGGAATATAAATTTGGTACTGTAGGCGCTGTTGCTTGCGATGTAAATGGAAATTTAGCTGCTGGCACTTCCACCGGTGGCATGACTAACAAACGTTTTGGACGCATTGGCGATAGCCCTGTGATTGGTGCAGGTACTTATGCTAATAATGCTTCATGCGCAATATCATGTACAGGGCATGGCGAGTTCTTTCTCCGTGCAGTCGTAGCACATGATGTTTCCTGTTTGATGGAGTACAAAAGCATGTCTCTTTCTGAAGCCTGTGATAAAGTAATAAAGGATAAGCTTGTGAAATTAGGAGGCGAGGGCGGACTTATTGCTGTAGATACCAAAGGCAATTATGATTTCTGTTTCAATTCGGCGGGCATGTATCGTGCCATGCGAAATGATTCGGGAAAAGAAATCATTGCTTTTTATAAAGAAGACTAATCAAAAAAAATTAGTGTTGAGACTGCAAACTGATAAGATACAGTCGTGCTCTCGCAACATTTGGATTTCGGGTGTTACCATTTATTAGTAATAAATAGCTCCCTAAATCGGAAAGTAGCCAATCACTTTTAAGTGAATTATCAAAATACAGATACACCTTCTTAAAATGCAAATTGATGGGTATGTTTAGCGCACAACATACTTCAAACGCCTGTGTAAGAGAATTCTGTAAATCATTTTCATCATTATACCCAAACTCCTCCATTAGTTCGCTTGCCAGGTGCCTTAGCGGAATGCGCGAAAAGCGTTCTGAATCTATTATGTCATCGAGGTGGTCATAAATATTTACATTAAGCATGGTGATGTTCTTTAGTAGTATTAGCTAATTGGGTAATTAGGTCCTTTTCATGTTGGGAAAGATTTTTGGGTACCTTTATTACAACTCGCACATAAGCATCTCCTCTTTGCGAAGGATTATTAAATAAAGGCATTCCCATTCCTTTCAGCCGGAATGTTTTATCGCTATCTGTTCCGGCAGGTATATTTATATTCAATGTCTTATCAATAGTGCGTACCGGTAATTTTCCACCAAGTATTGCAGTATAAACATCCAGTGGCTCATCAAAATATAGATCATTTTCTTTTCTCTCGAAATGTGGATGTTTTTGAATACGTATAGTAATAAACAGATCTCCATTTTCGCCGCCATTAATTCCTGGATTGCCTTTCCCTTTCATGCGCAATACCTGCCCGTCAGGAATACCTGGCTTGATCTTAAGATTTAGCTTTTCGCTCCCAATATTAATTTGCCTGGTGGTGCCATTAAATGCTTCCTCAAGAGTTATTTCTGTTTCTGCCTGCAAATCATCCCCCTTCATTTTATAAGTTCTGTGCCGCGTATTACCGAAACCGGATGCGCCATGGCCAAATAAAGTTTCGAAAAAATCAGAAAACTGGTTTTCATCTCCTGTAAAGTATTCAGTGCGGAAGTTGCCACCTTGTCTTCCTGTATTGCCTCTGTTTGCCCATTGTGAAAAATCAAAATCATTAGGATTGCCACCTTGCTGCTGATAATATTTCCAATTCTCACCTAACTCATCGTATTTCTTTCGCTTTTCAGGATCGCCTAGTACATCGTATGCTTCGTTTATCTCTTTAAATTTTTCTTCTGCTTTTTTATCTTCTGGATTTTTATCCGGATGATATTTGATGGCCAATTTGCGATATGCCTTTTTTATTTCGTCCTGTGTCGCTTTTTTATCCACCCCAAGCACCTTATAGTAATCCTTATAATCCATGGTATATCTTCAGATTCTCTATGAAAGTTACATAAAAGCAGAGAAAAAATTATTATGCAAAAAGTAAAAAATGAAGAGTTCATTGAAATTTCTAATGCTAATCCTCATAATAGACTAAAATCAACCATATTAACTAATTATTATAATATTGCTTTTATATTTTTAACTCTCTACCTTTGCTTTATTTTATAAAACCCTAAGAATGAAGCAGTTCATATTACTTGCTCTCATGCTTCTTGCCCAACAAGTATTTGGACAACGTACATTAACACTACAACCTCATTGGAATGGTGAGGATTGCACGTTGCAATGGTTGGATACTACAGATTGGGATTGGTATGGGACTCCAGTCCCATATATTGCAGACAGTCCTGGTTATTATCAGACGCAAATAGATTATGAAGCGTGGACCTTTCAAAGTGATCCCGGGTTATTAAGAGGTTTTATAAGATTTGTCGATTTAAGCAACCCGGCAGTTGTTCCATCTCATGTCCGTCTTGTTTCAGCTACATTAACACTTAGTGGAATTGATACTAGTGGTTATTGGAATGGCAATAACAATTTTCCCGGTACTCCCTGGCCTAACACAAACGAAGGCTGGCTGTATGAGCTAAACGATTCCTTTGATGCAAAAACGATGTACTGGTACACGCAACCGGGGGTGAAACATACTGATTCTGTTACCATACCCGGGTCTACTGTTAGATGGAATGAAAGTGCAACTCTTAACGTAACGGCGATGGTGAAAGATATGCTTCTGAATGGAAATACCGGGTTTGAAATTCGGGCGAAGATAGAGACTTATTACAGGAGCCGGATGTTTGCATCAAGTAAGTATTGGGATAGCACTCACCATCCGGCACTTACGTTGGTATATTATGATGATTATATTCAGGATACGGTAACCTGCAATACCGCGACATTTACACCATTTATTATTTCCGATTCTGCTATCAAATCATATAAATGGAATTTCGGGGATGGTAGTACAGACACAGGCAAAACGGTGAGTCACACTTATGATTCCAATGGAACTTATCTTGTAACACTCATTGCAAAAGATACATTAGGTAAAAATGATACGCTTTCAGATTCTGTAGTAATCCATGTATTGCCTATGAGCTATAATATTACCGACTCAATTTTTGATTGTACAGACGTCAGACTAAAGGCCATATATGTCAGTGGGGATACTTCTAAAGCATATGTTTGGGATCTTGATGATGGAAGCACAGGAAGTGGTATCTCGATAACTCATGATTATTCTAATACAGGCAACTATATTATTTCTTTGTTCCTTATAAACAGCCAGGGATGTCCTGACACTGTTCGTGATAATATAGCCATAAAACCAGCTGCTATGAGCTATTCTATTGTGGACTCCTTTCTAAAATGTAAAGAAGTTGAGTTCACAGCTATATCCTCAGGGTTTGATACTGCTGTTTCCTATGGATGGGATTTTGGGGATGGATCTACCGGAAGTGCTTATTCTATGAATCATATGTATAGCAACTATGGCACCTATGCCGTATCGCTTGTAGTGACTAATAAAAATGGTTGTACTGACACGTTTAATACCTCTATTATCATAGCGCCACCTGTTATGAACTATAGTATTACTGATAGTATCATAAGCTGTGAGACGGTTATATTGACAGGAAGCTACATTGGTGGGGACATAGCGATCTCTTACTTATGGAACCTGGGGGATGGCACTGTAGGAAACACGAACCCGGTAACTCATACTTACAGTAAAAGTAATAATTATAGTATATCACTAATACTTACAAATGGTATTGGATGTGTCGATACTATTAATACTATTATAACTTTGCCAGTACCTGACATCCATTATAATATTACTGATTCAGTCACCAGCTGCAAATCTGCAATACTAACTGCTGTGTACGATAGTGGAGAAAATGCAGCAAATTATAAATGGTACTTTGGTGATGGAAAAACAGAGTCTGCTAATCCCGTATCTCATATTTATCCCGGAGGTGGTAATTATGTGGTTTCTTTGATTATTATAGATTCTTTAGGATGTACAGACAGCATTAGTGTTCCTATACATCTGAATGGATATATCACAATACAGGCGACAGGAGACACCAGTGTGTGCGCAGATGCTCCTGCTCAACTACATGCTTATGGAGCAAGCACTTATTCATGGTTGCCTCCGTATAGCCTCAGTGACCCCAATCAAGCAGACCCTGTTGCAAAAACAGATTCCACAACAAAATATATTGTAACAGGAACAGATGATAACGGGTGTACTGGTAAGGATTCAGTAATGGTAACCATATTGCCTGGACCAGCCTTATCCTTAAGTACCAATGGAGCAGTGATAACCTGTAGCAATAAGGTCGTACAACTATTTGCCACAGGAGCTCAATCATATGTATGGCAACCAGGTGTATATTGTGATGACAGTATATCTTCATCACCCATTGTATCTCCTAATCAGGCAACAACCTTTTACGTAACAGGGACAGGAGTCAATGGATGTACATCAAAAAGCAGTATAAGTATTCCAGCAGACAGACAGCCTGATGTATTTATGCCGAGTGCCTTTACGCCAAATGGAGATGGTTTAAATGATAAGATATATCCCAGAATATATTGTGATTTTATTTTCGGAAGCCTGCATATCTACAACAGATGGGGACAAGAGGTATTTGAAACGAAGACTTATGGGGAAGGATGGGATGGCAGGTTTTATGGCGTACCCTGTGAGATAGGAACTTATTATTATTTCATAAAAGGTACAACTGATAGCGGAGATCCTATAACACTTAAAGGGGATATAACATTAATAAGATAAACTAATTACATTTATCTATAATATTTTAGGGAGAAATAGTAGAAACCATCATTTAATAGATATTCTATTAATATGTCTGGTGAAGTGAAATTATTTTCTCTTTTCTGATATATTATATATCTTTGCAGTCCCAAAAAATCTACTCAAAAGGAGGACTTAAAATTTGGAAGAAACTCAAATCCAACAACAATCTCAAACAGCTCACGATGACTTCGACTGGAGCGTAGACAAACGCAACGTTGCATCGTACCCAAAAGAAGAGCGCCAAAAGCTCGAAAACATTTACGAAAGTACATTCAAGGAAATTGATGAATCTGAATTGCTTCACGGCACAGTGGTAGGTCTTACCAAAACTGATGCTATTATTAACATCGGATTTAAATCTGATGGTCTTGTTTCTCTTAACGAATTCCGCGACACTCCTGAAGTAAAGATTGGTGACGAAATCGAAGTGATGGTAGTGGAAAAAGAAGACAGGAACGGACATTTGCACCTTAGCCGCAAACTGGCCCGCCAACTGCGCGCATGGCAAAAGATCGTTGATTTCTACAAAACCGGTGAAGTGGTTACTGGTACTATTACATCTAAGACCAAAGGTGGTCTTATTGTGGATGTATATGGCCTCGAAACATTCCTGCCTGGTTCACAGATCGACGTTAAGCCCGTTACTGATTACGATCAGTATGTAGGCAAAACTATGGACTTTAAGGTAGTGAAGATCAATGAAGCTATCCGTAATGCCGTGGTATCTCATAAAGCGCTGATAGAAAGCGATATTGAGCAACAACGTAGTGTTATCATCAGCAAACTGGAAAAAGGACAGGTACTTGAAGGAACTGTTAAGAATGTAACAGATTTCGGTGCCTTTATAGACCTTGGAGGTGTTGATGGTTTGTTATATATCACAGACATTAGCTGGGGCCGCGTAATGCACCCGAGCGAAGTGCTTGAAAATGGTCAGAAACTGAATGTAGTAGTTCTTGACTTTGATGATGAAAAGAAACGTATCAGTCTTGGTTTGAAACAACTTACTCCACACCCATGGGATAACCTGCCTGAAGAAATTAAGGAAGGTGCTCGCGTGAAGGGTAAAGTTGTAAATATAGAAGATTATGGTGCATTTCTTGAAATATTACCTGGTGTAGAAGGCCTGGTACACGTTTCAGAAATTACCTGGTCTTCACAGCCTATTAATGCGAAGGAATTCTTCCATATGGGCGAGGAACATGAAGCTGTAGTTGTAACTCTGGATAAAGACGAACGTAAGATGAGCTTATCTATTAAGCAGCTTACTGAAGATCCATGGGATACCATAGAAACAAAATTCCCAGTAGAAAGCCGTCATACCGGCACAGTGAAGAACATTACTCCTTATGGTGTGTTTGTAGAGCTGGAAACAGGAATAGGTGGTATGATCCACATCAGCGACCTGAGCTGGATCAAACGTTATAACCACCCAAGTGAATTCACAAAGGTTGGCGAAAAGATAGATGTAGCAATACTTTCTATTGATAAAGAAAACCGCAAACTTGCTCTTGGTCATAAACAACTGGAAGAAGATCCCTGGAATACTTTCGAAACTATCTTCCCGATCGGTTCTATACACGAAGGAAGCGTAACAAAGAAAGATGACAAGGGCGCAACTGTACAATTGCAATATGGTCTGGAAGCCTATGCTCCTGCACGTCACCTGCGCAAAGAGGATGGTAGCAATGTAGAGGCTGAAGAAACACTGCCTTTCATGATTATCGAATTTGACCGCAATGACAAACGCATCATGGTATCACATACCAAGGTGTGGGAACAAGCTAAAACAGAGCAGAAAGAAGCTGCTAACAAGGAAGCTAAAGCCGAAGGCGAAAAGACCAAGAAAGCGGTTAAGAACATCCAAAGCAAAGTGGAAAAACCAACACTTGGTGACCTCGGTGCATTGGCTGCTCTAAAAGACAAAATGAAAAAAGCTGAAGAAGACGGTAATAAATAACCTCTATTTAGTTTATAAAATATCAAATGCCACCTGTTAACAGGTGGCATTTTTGTTTCTATTAATCTTAAACTATTGCAGTGACTAAAAGTTGTAAATTGTATAGATTTAAAATGTGAAATATATAGAAAGCTTTTACGTTTTAAAGAAAGGCAATTCTATGAAAAGAACTATACAACTTCCGTTTTTACATATTTTTCTATTTGTTTTTATTATAAGCAATCTTATAGCTTTTAATTTATTAGCACAGCAGCAACAGTTTGAATCTCCAGGTATTATTCACCTAAAGAATATTTCATTACATACGGTTCCTAATGCTACACAATGGATAGATAGTATACAGAAAGTATCTGTCAATAATCCAATACAAGTGCTTATACAGTTTTCCACTATACCCACACAACAACAGAGAAGTACTTTACAGCAAAGTGGTGTTCAGTTAATGGATTACCTGCCTGAAAAAACTTTTGATGCAATAATTTATCCTCAATTCAACACAGCAAATATTTCAACGCTACCTATTGTTAGTATTGTAAATATTCAGCCGGATTGGAAAGCTGATAACTATTTCTGGAAGAAGGTACAAGATCTAAAATCAGAAAGCTCCATCACGGTTCTGGTATCTTTTCAGGAACAACTGGAAGACAGTATTATCCGGCAATTTGTAAAACAAGTTGGCGGTCAAATAGAACCTGGTAATCTTGAATTTCTGAAAGATTACAAAATAGTTATTGCAGCAGGTAAGGTAAAGGCATTGGCACAATGGTATGGTGTTAAATTTATCAATCCTATATCTAACTATGCTCTTTTGGATGTAGGCTCTAAAGCGGAGCATAAAGCAAATCTTGTACAGATACCCCAAACATTTGGCGGATTGGGATTATTAGGAGATAGTGTTACAGTTGGAGTGGGGGATAATGTTTCAGGTATTTACCATATAGACCTTAAAGACAGGATAATCAATTATAACCCGGCAGCTATCACACATCACGGGGTACATATAAATGGTATAGTAGGAGGTGCAGGCATAATTGATCCAAGAGCAGAAGGCATGGTGCCACATGCTACTTTGGTAGACCATCTTTATGACAACGTATGGATGCAGACCGGCTCTATGCTTAGCAATCATAATATGACGCTTACCAATAACTCATATGCACTGGAAGAGGGAGATTGTGGTTATGCTGGCATATACGATGTTTATTCGCAAGCGCTAGATCAGGTAGAAACACAATACAATTTAGTTCAGCACACATTCGCTGCTGGTAATGACGGATTATTGAGCTGTGGCATTTACCCTGCTGGTTTCGGTACCATTCCCGGTGGCTACCAGATTGCAAAAGATGTACTTACTATAACGAGTATCGACAAGCGATACGCAGATGCCATTGACGGATCTCGTGGGCCGACGAAAGACGGAAGGTTAAAACCGGAATTATCGGCTGATGGGGTAGATGTTTATTCATGTATAGGGGTAGATGTATATGAAACAGCTGGAGGAACAAGCATGGCTTCTCCTCAGGTTACTGGTTCACTGGCATTGCTAACGCAACGGTATAAACAATTGTTTGGAAATGTAAATCCAAGATCCGATTTATTAAAGGCATTAATTGTAAATGGAGCTACTGATTTTGGTAACCCGGGCCCTGATTTCAGATATGGGTTTGGATATCTGAACCTGAACAGATCAATGCAAATGCTGAATAGCCATCAATACACAACCAATGTAATTACTAATGGCGACTCGCAAACTATTACTATAACAATACCTCCGAATACATCGCAGGCAAAAGTGCTGCTTTACTGGCATGATGTCCCGGCAAGCATTTTGTCATCAAATCAGTTGGTAAACGATCTTGATCTGAGTGTGAAAGATCCATCAGGAAATATACATCTGCCATTAACATTAGATACTACTGCAGCAAATATTAATAATATCGCTGTAGAAAAGGCAGACCATATAAATAACTGTGAGCAGGTGACAATTAATAACCCTGCAACCGGAGTCTACACGATAAATGTAAAAGCATTTAATGTCCCTTCAATTACACAAAACTACGCAGTAACGTACGATTTCATCCCGGTAGGCATACAACTAACTTATCCTGCTACTGCCTCAGTAATTGCTGCAAACGACTCTTTCCAGGTTTATTGGGATGCTTCTACCGATAGTAATTCGTTCACGCTTCAATATTCTATAGACAATGGTGTGAGCTGGAATACATTAAGCAATAATATTCCTTCATACAGGCGCTATTACACCTGGAATGTGTCCAATATCAGCTCATCCAAATGTCTTATGCGTTTGTCAAGAAATGGAACAACTCAGGTATCTGCATCAGGTTCATTTGTTATTAATCCACAACCAACGCTGACGCTTGATAGTGTACAATGTCCGGGATATATCAGAATGTATTGGAATGCCATACCAAATGCAAGTGGCTATGAAATTCTTAAGAAATCAGGATTTTATATGCAGCCGTTTGATACAGTGACGGCGCTTAATTATACATTTTCTGGTTTATCATTAGATAGCAATTATTATGTGGCAGTTCGCCCACTGATAAGTGGCATCGGAGGTTATCGCAGTCTTGCTGTAAGCAGACAACCGGATAATGGGAACTGTATAGGCAACTTTTCAAATGGAGATCTGATGGTGCAGCAAATAGATAGCCCTAGTAGTGGCAGGATGTTTACCAGTACTCAATTGGGGACAGAAAATCTGTCTTTAGTAGTGCGAAATCTTTATGATAAAGCATGTGACAGTTTTACTATTTATTATAAAGTAAATACCGGTGCATGGCAATCAACAAAATTTATTACTATTATTCCACCTGATACAACCATAATTGTAAATATACCGGGATTGGATTTTTCAACAGTTGGTAATTATCGGATTATTGCTACAGTAAATAATTTATCGGCTACAGATCCTGTACAAAAAAACGATACTGCCACGGAAACAATTCTTAATATTAGTAATGATCCATTGGATCTTTCTTCCACTTATTTTGATGGCTTTGAGACGATGGGAATTATTACTCTTGATAATGACTCTATTGGCATTTCGCCCAATGGCCATTGGGATTATTCTCCGAGCACAGATTCCGGTAGATTGCGCAGCTTTGTAAATGACAGCATAACTATTACCGGACAACGATCAATAAGCCTGGATGCAAATCAGGCTGTGCCAAATGTTCAAAACTATCTTACAGGTACATTTAATTTGTTGGGTTATAGCTCACTGAATAATGAGCTGCGATTAGAATTCGACTATTTAGTGCATGGTACTCCTAAATTCTTCACAGGTAATCAGGTATGGGTAAGAGGAAAGGATACTGATCCCTGGTTGCCATTATACTCTTATATTACGAGTATCCCTGGTAACATTATACATAGTGGAACATTATCCTTAACTGATGCAATGATACATAGTCATCAAGACTTCTCTAGTAGCTTTCAGGTAAGATTTGGTCAGCATGATACATCGTTGATTGCGGAAAGATGGTTTGGGAATGGTGTCACTTTGGACAACGTGAAAATATATACTGTGCAGCATGATATAGGTTTAGCAGGTATTGTATCACCACAACCAGCCGATTGCGGTTTGGGAACTCACATCCCATTAACTGTACAGATATACAATGGTGTAAATCAGGTGCAAAACAACATCTATCTATTCTATCAGTTGGATAGTGGCACTATTGTAAAAGATACTTTGGCAACAATAGCAGGCAAAGACACTATATCATTTACTTTTAAGAAAACAATGGATATAGCCTCCTATGGTACACACAAAATAAATGTATGGACTGTTTCTGCTGGAGATTCTTATCTTCCTAATGATAGTATTCTGAATTATGTTTTTCATAGCGAGCCGCTTATTACTTCTTACCCTTATTTACAAAACTTTGAAGCAAGCGATGGGTTTTGGTACGCGGGTGGTACAAATAGCTCATGGCAATACGGTACACCGGCATCACCCAAAATACACAAAGCAGCAAGCGGTATAAAAGCCTGGAAAACTAACCTGAAAGGAAATTATAATGATAATGAAAGGTCTTATTTGTACTCTCCTTGTTTCGATATATCAGGATTGAAGAACCCTATGTTAAGTTTCAGTGTAGCATTAGATCTGGAAGATTGTGGCAGTTCTATACTTTGTGATGCTGCATACATGGAATATTCTTATGATGGTGTTTCGTGGCTGGAGCTGGGAGGGATTGGAACAGGGACTAACTGGTATAATGACACTTCTCACCAGGTATGGAGCATAGAAGGTTTTACAAGGTGGCATGTGGCTTCTGTACCTTTACCGCCAAGCACCCAACCAATACGTCTACGTTTTGCTTTAAGATCGGACCCCGCGGTAACATTCGAAGGCATTGCTGTTGATGACATCCACATTTTTGACGATACATATTCTGTATATAATGGTGAGACAACAAACCCAGTGTACCAAAATGTAAATGGTAATCAGTGGGTCGATTTTTTATCCTCAAATAAATTACTGGCACAGATACAACCGAACAATCAAAATATTGGTAATACAACTACCATATTATATAATCAGACGCAGCTTAGTAACCCAGACAAAACCCAATATTTCCTGCCTAAAAGCTTTACAATAAAAAGTAACCAGGCATTTTCAGATACGGCAGGTGTAAGGCTATACATTTTAGATAGCGATGTGGTTGCAATGCTCAATGACAGTAGTTGTATTTCATGTACAAAAGCTGAAGACGCTTATTCTCTCGGTATTACAAAATATAGTGATAATGATCCAGATATAGAAAACGGTACACTCACAGACAACATAAATGGCATATATACCTACTATCCACATAACAGCATTACGTGGGTACCCTATGACCAAGGCTACTATGCACAGGTGAATTTAAAATCATTTTGTGAGCTGTGGTTTAATGATGGGGGACCCACAGGAACATTTCCATTAGGGAGTGACTATCTGACATTCAATGCTCAGAAAGTTAGTTATCAAAATGTAAAAACAGATTGGGTATCTTATATTGATACCTCCGTAGATCATTATGAATTGCAAAGATCTATGGATGGAATAAACTTTTCTACAATAGACACCGTAAAATCAACCAAACAGAATTCGCCGGCTTATACTTACATTGATGCTCCTCCTGTGATATTGAATGGAATTATTTATTATCGATTGAAATGGACTATGCTAAATGATTCCGCGTTCTATTCCCCTGTAAGGCCTGTTAATTGGACTAATCCGGATCTTTTAATAAGCGTTTACCCTAATCCAAATCATGATGGGAATATCAATATTAACTGGACAGCGCAATTAGGCGAACAGATGGATGTATCAATAACAGATCTTAGCGGAAGACTATTATTTAGCACAACTATAAAAACAGGCGAATGGAATAACCTAACCACCTTGCATTTGCCACATTATAGCAGCGGTATTTATTTCATGAGATTTATTATAGGTGGAAATGCCTACGTTCAAAAAATAGTTTTTGATTAATGATCGGTTAATTTTAAAACTATCTGTTAATCAAAACCTTAAAATAGAAAGACGGTCTACGTAACTGGTCCCGTAAATCCATATCGGTAAACATACAGCTGATCGTATTTTTCAATGACACACTTTTGTATGCCTTGTTAACTACCAGATTGAACAGCCATCTGTATTTAGTCATGCGTTGCATTGCTGCACTGATCTTAAATTCATCTCCGAGCTTTTTGTAAAGCACATCATCATATTTTTCTTTTAGAAATGCTGCATCGTAAGTGCCTATTTCCAAACTTTGCTTGATTGCATCTGTAGCCAACATGCCACTATATAGCGCATTGCTTATACCTTCTCCGCTAAATGGGTCAACGAGGCTTGCCGCATCTCCGGTTAAAATAAAATTATTACCGGAAAGTGGTTGGCGTTCCATAGCCAATGGTAATCCCCAGCCTTGTATTTTATCAATTAATTTAGCATTAGCAAATCTATGGCTTATGTTTGAGTTGGTCTTTATGGCATTCAGCATTTGTTCCCGCAGGTTTATTTTTTTCTTTCTTACTGTTTCTGATAAAATACCTACTCCTACATTAGCCATGCCATTAGGTAAAGGAAATATCCAGAAATAACCCGGCAATACTTCAGGTAAAAAATGCAGTTCTATAAAATTATCGTAATGCAGATCAGTTATTCCTTCATAATATGCCCGTAAGCCTATAGCATAAGCTTTAGGAGATGAATTATCATTTATAAATGTTTTACGTACCTGGCTCTTATCACCATCGGCACCTACAATTAGGGGACTTATTATTTCGTACTCTTTGCCATTTTGCTTTATTGAAGTATATACTTTGTTCTCCTTTGTAGTAATTTCATTTATTTTTACTTGTTGTAAAACAGTAGCATAAGGCGAAGGGATCTTTTCAAAAAGAAAATTATCGAAAGTAAGCCTGGGGACGGTAAAGCCCGGAGCTTTTGTTTCTGGTGTTCTTTTAGGAGTAAAAGGTATATCTAATGGCTTGCCATTAGGTGCGTAAAAGGTGATACCGTATGAAGGTGTAAACCTTTGAGTGTCTCCTAATATTTCATCAAGCCACTGCGGGTTGGCCTTTCTCAGCACAAATGCTGTTTTGCCACTACAGGCATCCCCGCATACTTTATCACGTGGAAATGTTTCCTTTTCTATTATTACATGCTGTATACCCTTCTGTGACAAAAATATTGATGTTGCAGCACCAGCCGGCCCTGCACCCACTATCACTACAGATGTTTCTATTCTTTGGACACTCATAAGATCGAATGCTCAAATATAGTCTTAAAATAATTTATCAATGATTTGGAAATAAAAACTTAATACCTAAATTTGTTAGGTATAAGCAATGGAGTCTAATCAATTTATTAAAGGAAGCCTTACAGCGATCATTCTAAAGCTTTTAGAAGATAACAGCCGCATGTATGGATATGAGATGACAAAAGCTGTTCGCGAGTTGACAAAAGAAAAAATGAACATTACCGAAGCTGCATTATATCCAGCATTGCATAAGCTCGTAGATGAAGGCCTGTTAGATACAATTAATGAGATGGTAGATGGTAGGGTGCGCAAATATTATTCATTGACGAAAAAAGGAAAGAAAGAAGCTACAACAAAAATTGATGCACTTAATGAAGCCATCGCATCCGTACAAATAATTTTAAATTCAAAATTGGCTTATGAATAAGACAACCTTAACCAGGAATCAATTGCAACAGCTAACGGCATTTATCGAGTCCAGGGGTTTTAAAGAGCCATTCGTGGTTATGGAGATATTGGATCACTTCGCTTGTAAAGTTGAAGAGAAACTTGAAAATAGCCCAAATCTCACGTTAGAAGATGCAATGCATAAAGCGCACGCAGACTTTGGCGCATTGGGATTTTCTCCCATTTCATCTACTTATTATGCGTACTTAAAAAAGAAGTATAAGTCCATTTACAATTCTCAAAGAAAAAAGATATTTACGTCTTGGTTCTACATGCCGCTTTTAGCTGTTATAGGTATTATAATTTACAAAGCATTTGCATGGTGCGAGATTAATAATTATAGGCATTTATTTGAAATAAACGATGTTGCAAATTCGTGCTTTTTATTATTCTTTGTGAGCAGTGCTTATTTAAGAACTTATTCACAGGATTTTCCTAAAAAAATTGATCCTATTAAAAGTACCATTTTGGCTGTCGATGTTACATTACCGATAGGATTAGTATTTATAACTCCTCATTTCAATAAGCTTTCGGAAAGAGGCATAGCTATTCTAGGAACAATGTATGCTTTAGTCTTTGTTTACCTGTGCATCAGGCATATTTCTTTACATAGAACATTAAAGATCGCAAAGAAAGAAATTGAAGAAACAAGTAATAATTATAATAACCTGGTAGCATAAAAAAATCCCTTTAGCGCTATCTAAAGGGATTGTATAATATTTCAATCTTAGTTATTTCTTCATATACATTACTTCTTTTATCAGTTTCACTGTACGTGGTACATCTGGTAAAAAGGCTGCAACAAGGTTAGGCGCGTAATGCATATTGGCATCGGCAGTGCAAATACGGCGGATCGGAGCATCCAGGTAGTCGAACGCTTCTTTTTGTATACGATAAGTAATTTCAGAAGATATGCTCCCATAAGGCCATTGCTCTTCCACTATTACCAGGCGATTTGTTTTCTTTACAGATTCAACGATAGTTTGCCAATCGAGTGGACGGATGGTGCGTAGATCAATTACTTCCGCATTTACATTTTCTTTTGCGAGTTCGTCTGCCGCTCCCATCGCTATCTTCATCATCTTGTTGTAAGAAACAATAGTCACATCGCTGCCTTCACGTTTCACTTCTGCCTTGCCTATCGGGATAGTATATTCTTCTTCTGGTACTTCACCTACGTCTCCATATGCTACTTCGCTTTCCATGAAAATCACAGGATCATTATCGCGAATAGCTGATTTCAATAAACCTTTGGCATCATATGGATTGATAGTCGAAATCACCTTTAGTCCCGGCACATTTGCATACCAGTTTTCAAAGGCTTGCGAGTGCTGTGCAGCAAGTTGTCCTGCAGAACCATTAGGTCCCCTGAACACAATAGGACAACTAAATTGGCCGCCACTCATGGAGTGTATTTTTGCTGCATGGTTCACGATCTGATCTATTGCCAATTCAGCAAAGTTCCAGGTCATAAACTCTATAATAGGACGTGTATTATTCATGGCCGCGCCTACACCTATAGCCGCAAAACCTAATTCCGTGATAGGGGTATCAATAACACGTTTAGTACCAAATTCATCTAACATTCCCTGGCTCACCTTATAAGCGCCATTATATTGTGCCACTTCTTCACCCATCAGAAAAACAAGCTCATCCCGGCGCATTTCTTCTTCCATTGCTTCACGTAATGCCTGGCGTAATGGTATAGTTCGCATATCTAATATTTGTATTTGTTGCCTCCTTATCGAAAAGGCGCGTAAAGATAATAATAAGAAGATTAATTCTGTTCAGGATGAAATGTTACTGTTCCCATTGCCCCGTTTTCGACAAATTTCAATTTCAGCAAAGTATCATTCAGTTCTATTATATTCATTTTAATTCTATCTCCTGATCCTTTGAGCTTCAATTCATCCAACATTAAATTGCCATCATCATCAAAGTACCATTTTGTAGAATCTATGCTGCCGCTAAAATTCAGGATAGCAAGCCCGTTTTTCCTGAAATCAAACCATGTATCCTGAACATTTTGTACCTGCATTCCTTTTACACTATCCAACCTGCTTTGTAGCACATGGCGCACACTATCCATATTAGAGGTGCCATACAATTGTTCGTTAGTTTGAGCATCCGCAGTTTTACCTACGGTATCGATATATTCTTGTCCTTCTTTGAAATATTCATCCATCTGCGGATTGTCAAATGATATGGCGTGCCATTTTCTTATCAGCATCGATTGTTTATCTCTTTTGCAAGCAAATAGCACCAGAGTAAAAACGAACAGGAGTAATATTCTTTTATTCATGAAAGCTTATATATTTATGGCATTATTAAACGAAAGTATCCTTTCCATTCCTGTGTGGAAAGAAGGCTCTCTAATGATGCAAAGTTGTTTTGATCTGTAACACGCGAATAAGCTGCTTTTAAAAAAGCATATCTTTCCGGATCATTATCAAGTCCTCTCGCAAGCATTCTTACCTGGTCTGTTGTAAAACAGTTATCCAATTTGTCCATCAGGTATTTAAGTCTTGCTTTATCTCCTTTCTGAATCATCTTCTTATAAAGCTCATCATATTTCCTTGGATCCATAGGGGAGGGGCAATCACTGTTGGAAACAGCAATATTCGCACTTAAATTATTTTTCAGATCGCCATTTGCTACACTATTGTTTTCATCATTATTTTGAACAGTTTTCTGATTATTTAGCTCGAGATTGTTTATGAATTGAGGCTCTTTTTTTTGCTGGTTTTCACTGATCGTGGTTGTCGTATTTGTGGCTACGTTATCAGACTCCGAAGTCTGTGTTGTTTTTGTATTTTCTGTTGAAGCATTATTGTTGTCAGGTTGCGTTTGTTCATCAGGCTCCGTTTTTGTGGGGTGGGCAGTTGTTATGTAGCTTTCCTCGGGTTTGTTGGTGGGTACATGATCATCCTGTGCAGCATTCCCCTCAGGCAGGTAGAAATTTTGTTGCAGATCATACAACGAAAACGTTTCCCCTTTTTTTACCAGCAAAAACCCACGATAACTATCTTCCGGAACCACAATAGTATATTTCTGTGGAGGATAAGCATTTTGCTGAAACAGTATCTGTATATTTATAGGGCCAGGTGCTAATTGCGAGATAATACAATAGTTTTTCCCATATCGGGGCTGCATCTGATCTTCCATTTTTACATAAAATGGAGTTTCCTTGTCTCCTTGTATATATACATAAGAGAATCCCTGGGCAATTGTTTTAAATGATGTTAAAACAATTAAAAAGATAAAGCCAAAATATTTAATAAAATTTCTTGATTGCATTTGTTATTCCAATTCTATCAGAACAGTTCCTTTTTCTACTGCAGTACGTTCATTTACTTTTATTGCCTTTACTATGGCATTGCTGGCGGCCTTTAGAATATTTTCCATTTTCATTGCTTCCAGAATTACCAAACCATCACCTTTGTTTATTTGCTGACCGGGTTCAACCAATATTCTTAATACCATTCCAGGCATTGGAGCCTTTACCGGCTCTGCTTTTTGCATTGCTTTCAGATCCATGCCCATGCTGGCCAGCAATTGATCTATAGGCTCTTTTATTCCAATTTTATATACCTGCCCATCTATTCGGAGAGTTAGCTCCTTATTCTTTGCGTCTTTCTTTTCTATTAAAGCGGTATAGCTCTTATTATTATATAAAATGCTGATCAGGCCATTAGGTTGTTGTTGTATATCCACATTCACAGGCGAGTTGTTTAGATACCATTGTCCTTCTTCCTGCCTTACGTTGAATGAGTTATTATCATTAACCGTTATTTGCAACATGGATACTAGAAAGTTTTAGAACGGCAAAAATAATCAATTAACAATGGTTGTGCCCATTTTATCTGAAAGTTTATATGGTATATAATAAAATATAATTCTCACTCGTTTAAGGTGATGTAACTTCCTGCGCTTAATTTTACTTTTACCGACTACTTGCTATAAATATTAATTCAGGAATCCATAACTAATCATGAAGTATTTCTTCCCATTGGCGATCGTCTCTTTTTGCCTGCTTTTTTCGTGCAGCAATTTCAAAAAAACAACAAAAAGAAAAGACCAAACCCAATATGTATCGTTAGATACTGTAAAAATTACAGCTAAAAAGGCTGACACAATTTATAGAGGATCAGCCCCGCGCATTTGGGATATAACTCATACAAAAGTGGCTTTATCATTTAATATGCAGGAAAAAACTGCTGATAGCAAAGCATGGATAGATTTACATCCATATTTCTATGCCACCGATACATTAGTGCTTGATGCAAAAAGCATGCGTATAGATGCTGTAGAATTAGTAACAAATAGTGGCAATCATCCGCTTACATATATCTATAAGGGCGACTCATTAAAAATATGGTTGAATAAAGTTTACCAGGCAAGGGATTCTATTCAGCTATACATAGCTTATACAGCTATGCCATACGCTTCACAAACCGGGGGAAGCGCTGCAATAACAGATGACAGAGGATTATATTTTATCAATACCGATTATAGTATACCTGGCAAACCTGCACAAATATGGACTCAGGGAGAAACAGAGTCTAATTCACATTGGATGCCAACGATAGATAAGCCTAACGAACGTATGACTACCGAAATAGAGTTGACAGTGCCTGATAGCTTTGTAACATTAAGCAACGGCTATATGACAAGGCATATACAGCTTAAAAATGGTATGCGCAAAGACATATGGAAAATGGACTTACCCATACAGACATACGCGATCATGTTTGCTATTGGCAAATTTTCCATCATTAAAGATCATTGGAGAGATAAGGAAGTAAGCTATTATGTGGAGCCCGAATATGCACCATACGCAAGCAAAATGTTTAATAATACTCCAGAAATGATCGAGTATTTTTCTAAAATTACAGGCATTCCGTATCCATGGAACAAATATGCACAGGTAGTGGTAAGGGATTATGTATCGGGTGCAATGGAAAATACAGGCGCCAGCTTGTTTGGAGAGTTTATGAATCAGAACGCACGCGAAATTGCGGATAGAAATTTTGAAGATGTCGTTTCTCATGAATTATTTCATCAGTGGTTTGGGGATTATGTTACTTGTGAATCATGGTCAAATATAACCTTGAACGAATCTTTTGCTGACTATAGTGAAAAGCTGTGGAGACGATATAAATATGGTGATGCCTCTGCAGATAAGCAGGCAGATGATGCTTTGCACAAATATCTCAATTATGCTGAATCAACCGACCAACCTTTAGTGCGTTTTTATTACAACGATAGGGAGGCTGTTTTTGATCCAACATCTTACGAAAAAGGTGGAGCGATACTTTATTATCTCAATGAATTGATGGGAGATGATGCTTTTCACAAAGCAATGAACATATACCTTACCAAAAATGCATTATCTTCTGCAGAAGCAACCCAATGGAGGTTAGCCATAGAACAAGCGACAGGTCTTGATTGGAATTGGTTCTTTAATGAGTTTTATTATCATGGTGGCCATCCTTCTTTAAATGTCCAGTATAATTATAACGATAGCGCTCAACAATTGGTAGTTACAGTACAACAGACTAATGCAGATAGCCAATATAAATATCAATTGCCTCTAAAAACTGCTGTTATTTATGGCAATAATAAGGAAATGGTAAACTGGGACATTAATAATAAAATTCAGACTTATACTTATTCATATAAAAATGGTATGCGCCCGGTAATTGTTCCTGACGCACTGCATTGGCTGCCGGGATCAATAAAAGATGATAAAAAACTGCAGCAATGGTTTGTACAGTTTAATAATTGCAACGACTACATAAGCAAAAGAAAAGCGGTAGCGGCTGCATACCAGGCACAAAACGATAGCCTCGCAACTATAATTTTTCATAAAGGATTGAAAGATGATATTTACGAGATCCGTGAATATTCATTAAAATTATTAGGCTATATAAAAGATACCACTAAATGGAAAAAAGAATTTGTGAATGAAGTAGAATGGATGGTAAATAATGATAAAAATAATAATGTAAGAGCAGCAGCATACAATTTGCTTGGCAATTGGGATGTAAGGATAAATGCTCGCGATCTGCAACAGGCGATCTATGATAGCTCATATAGTATAGCTGGCGCTGCATTGTATGACCTGTCCATTGTTGATTCCGACAAGGCTTATGATCTGGCAAAGCAGTTGCTGCTTACCCATCCTGAAGCTGAGCTCAAAGCAAACATCTGGAATTTAATAGGGAAAAGAGGCAAATCGGCTGATGTCAGTCTATTTGAAAAGGAAGCAGATTATGTATATGGAGCTAAAAAGTTCCAGTTTGCTTATGGGCTTTATACCTATTTGCTAAACGTTCAAAATGATAGCTCATTTAAAAGGGGACTAAATGTATTTACACAGCTTATGGATAACGAAGGTGTAAAAACATATAAAAGTGGTCTTGCCTCTTATGTATTTTCATTAGCAAAAGTATATAAAGGAAGAGCTGAATCAAATGATAAAGAAAGCTATGAAACTATCCATGCAACCATAAGATACCCTGTTATAAAAAGCTACATCAAACACATGATGGATACCGAAAAAGATGAAAATATTTTGAAAAAATACAAAACTCAGAATGATGAGCTGAATAGTAGTGGTAGTGGGAACTAATAAGTAATCTTAGATAGTTACTGAGTCGCTTTTTGTAAAAAGTTTTGATGTAAGGTAATTATCTGTGGTATTATGGCTTTTGTTTCATCATTTACTATTACATAATCGCAGCGTTTCATTTTTTCATCTTCGTCCATTTGGTTTGCTATGCGCCGCATTATACTTTCCCGGCTATTATGGGTACGCTCTATAGTCCGCTTGATACGAAGCTCGGGTGGGGCATAGACTCCTACCATAACATCCATCTCTTTATAACTGCCACTTTCGAAAAAAATTGCGGCTTCTTTTATTATGTATCTGCTTGTTTGTTTTTCTACCCACTGCCGCCCATAATTGATAGTGGCCGGATGAACTAAAGCGTTTAATTGATGCAGCTTTTGAGGTTCTTTAAAAACTACGGAGGCAACTTTTATTCTATCTAATTTGCCATTTTGATATATACCTTCTCCGAATAGTTGCTTAATGCTATTAGTTAAAAGTATGTCATTATCCATCAGGTATTTAGCAGCATCGTCTGCATAAAAGATAGGTATGCCAAGTGTATTAAACACCTGGCATACCGTAGATTTTCCTGAGCCAATGCCACCCGTAATACCTACCTTAAGCATTGGATATAAGTTTATTTTGTAGTGGCAGCTGTAGTAGAAGTACTATCAGCGCTCTCTGCTTTCTTGCGATAAGCATTAGTTAGCTCCATAGAAATTGCTGAACGTTCTACGGTCATAAAAGTGCCGCGGCTTATTTCAATTTGTAATGTACCGTCTTCGTTAATACGATTGATACGGCCATGTATACCGGCACTTGTAACTATCTGTTCTCCGCTATTAATGCTTTCAGCAAATTTCTTTTGTTCCTTAGCACGTTTAGCTTGTGGGCGTATCATAAAGAAATACATCACCAAAAGCATACCTCCCATAAAAAGCAAACCAAAACTGGCACCGCCTGGCTGTGCTTGTAACATTACGTTTAAAAGATTCACAAACATTTGTTTTTAATTATTAAATATAGATTGAAAATTACGAATTATTATTTTTTGAAAGAACTTCGCCCTTTATATATAGTGTCTTTAAGCCATACTTTGAATTACTGTTCACTTCCACAGATTTTTCCTGATGTCCTGATTTTCCGGTAGAGTTAAATTTCACCTTTATCGTACCGCCCTTGCCCGGCTGGATAGGATCTTGTGGATAATCAGCCACTGTGCATCCACACGACCCTGTTGCACCGCTTATTAACAAAGGACTTTTCCCATTATTCACAAAATCAAAATCATATTCAATTGTTTCACCTTCATGTATAGAGCCAAAATCGTGTAAGGTATCTTTAAAATCCATTGATGGCAGCTTATCCATTTCAGCAGTATCTATTCCTGATGCGGTATGTGCATTACTTATCAGGCTGGTTGGCAATGCATTGCTATCCAATCCATGGGTGTCTCGTGTATTACCGCTATTATTACATGCTGCAAGGCATAAAATGCTGATCGCCAAAAAATACTTTTTCATCTTAAAGATCATATGCAAAGTTAAGGCTTACGTGTACGTTCCTGTTTCCTGACCATATTTTCTTTTTCCAGGTCCTTCAGAATGTTATCCAATACCCCGTTTACAAACTGGCCACTCTGCGGCGTACTATACAATTTTGCTATCTCTATATATTCATTGATAGTGACTTTAGTAGGTATAGTAGGAAAGTAAAGGAACTCGCAAACTCCCATACGCAACAATAACAAATCAATCAACGCCACACGCTCTGCATCCCAATTGATCAGTTTAGGTTGTATCAGGCTCATGCAATATTCTTCCTTATCCAGCACAGTATGTAATAACAAATGAGCATATTCATTTTTCTCAGGTGATATGGGACTTAGAAAATTTACTTTAGTACTGTTCTTAAAGAAATTTTCCATTAGCATTACCGTCATTTCTCTATCATCTTCCCATCCTGGCAATTCATCTATGAAATGATCACCTAATTCCTCATTTTGCAGTATCAGTTTTTCCCAGATAAACTGAATTATAGCTTTTTCATGTTTAGGTTCACGTTTCTCAGTAGCTATATATTCAATATATTCCGGAGACTTTTCCAGTTGCAGGTATATTTTCTTTATCCATTCATCGTCTATATACTGCTTTATCTTAGGTTCTTTTATTTTTTCGGCAAATGTGTTGTCAGATAATATTTGCCAAAGAAACTCATTGCCTGCTATTTTAGTGTTCACATTAAGATCTTCGGCCGTAGGTAAGTATTTCGAAGCTTTTTGATGTGAATTTATTTCCGAATATTGTGCTGCACGCAGTGTATATAAAATGGAAATGGTGAAAAGATCTAATGATTTAGCAAGCTTTTCATTTAGAATAGTAGAGCCAATCTTTTTATTCAATTCCGTTTTTCCGTTCTCAGTGGTACAAATGGTGTAAAGGGTTTGCATCACTTTTACCCGGATATTTCTTCGACTGATCATAGTATCTTAAAGAGCCTGTTTGCGGCGCAAAGGTAGCTTATTTTGCGCGATTTATGTACGTTTTGATCAATATTCTCTTTAAAAATTTAGCATTTTTATATTCTCTCTATTCTTAAAGATAGATAAAAAGTTTATTTTTGCATCGGTGCCAAACCTCAGAGATTGTAATGGATGAGCAATTATCTTTATTACAATACAAGAAAGCCTCCGCGTAAAGCAGAGGCTTTTCTTTTTCAATATCTACTATATATTAATGCATCCCTTCCGAGATATTAACTTTTTTATTTTTATTGCCTTTTACAATTAATACGAATGGAACACAAATGATGAATAGTATCCCCAGGTATAAAAAGACATCCATGTAAGAAAGTACACTGCTCTGTTTCGTTACAATGTAATCCAATGCCTGGTATCCGCTATTCAATGCAACATTCGGAGACATTCCTTTTCCGGCAAAGCTTCCTTGTAATCCTTGTACCCTTTGTTGCACGGAAGGCAAATTCCTGTTCAGGCTGGTAACAAGGTCATTTCTGTGCACCATATTTTGGCGAGCCATAAACGTGGTAATTAATGCCACACCAAATGATCCTCCTAATTGGCGCATCATACCGGTAAAAGCGGCACCTTCGCCTATCTCTCTTCCTTTTAGTGTAGAGAGAGATAGGGTAGTGATGGGGATGAATAGCATACCCATACCCATACCACGCACAATTAGCATCCAGAAAAATGCGTCCGCTCCGGTATCGGGGGTTAGTATTTTATATCCCCAAAAACAGAAAATTGCGAATGATATCATTCCTAAGGCAACTAAGTATTGCTGCTTAATGCCTTTTTGAAGCATTTGCCCGATAATAGGCATCATAAAGGCTGTCGTCAAGGCTGATGGAATCAAGAGCTCTCCCGCCTGCAATGCCGTCCATCCCAATGAGCTTTGTGTATACAATGGAATGATAAATGTAGACCCATAAAGCCCAAATCCCAGTATAAACGACAGGATAGTACCGACTCGAAGATTCGTGTTTTTTAACACGCGTAGTTGCACAATGGGGTTTCTGAACGTAAGTTCTCGCCATATAAAGAAATAAAATCCCAATCCGGAAACAATGGCAAGAATAAGTATCGCCTTACTGCTAAACCAATCATCTTCCTGGCCGCGTTCCAACACATACTGAAGCGCCCCGACAGCCATTGCCAGAAATGCAATTCCCCACCAGTCAATATCTTTAGCTAATGATTTCTCTGCATATTTTGGGCTGCGCACAAATTGCAGTGTCATTAATGTTGCAATGATGCCTATTGGTATATTGATGTAGAAGATATATGGCCATGAATAATTTTCGACAATATAACCTCCTAATGGAGGGCCTAATGTAGGTCCTATGATTACACCAAGTCCGTAAATAGCTTGAGCCATTCCTCTTTTTTCCTGTGGATAGCTTTCAGTGATGATTGTCTGCGAAGTTACCAGCAGCGCACCACCGCCAACGCCTTGCATAAACCAGAAAAACACAAATTCCCATATACCATGAGCATTTCCACACAAAAAGGAACAAAATGTAAATAGCATAATGGACGCAGCAAAGTAGTTGCGTCTGCCAAACTGTTGAGACAACCAGCTTGTCATCGGAACAACGATAACGTTACCGATAGCGTATGCAGTTATAACCCAGCCTACTTCTGTAAGTGTTGCACCCAGGTTGCCTTTCATATCGTTCAGCGCAACGTTTACTATCGTTGTGTCAACGATTTCCAGCAGGGCACAAAGAATAGCCGTTACGGTTACAATTACCCTTCGGAAACCATATTCCACAAGGAAATCTTGTTGTGGTTGCATTTAATAAAATTTTAAATATTGTGAATGAGCGATAATTACCACTCATTAATTCCAAAAAATAATTAGTCGAGATGTACGTCTACATCCACATTCATTCCCGGACGCAATTGTTTTACCATTGCAAAATCACTTTGATTAGTAAACTCGATCTTAACAGGTAGGCGCTGCACCACTTTCACAAAGTTTCCTGTTGCATTATCAGGAGGTAAAAGGGCAAACCTGGCACCTGTAGCAGGGGAGAATGATGTAAGCTTAGCTTCAAAGTCATGGCCGGGATAAGCATCTACATGCACTATCACCTTTTGGCCAACTTTCATTTTATCAAGCTGTGTTTCCTTGAAGTTTGCAACCACCCATGGGGTAGTAGCCGAAACTACGCTGAATAATGATTGACCAGCTTGCAGGTATTGTCCTGGTTGAACAAATACTTTAGATACCAGGCCGTCTTCCGGAGCTAAAATAACTGTATAAGAAAGATTAAGTTTTGCATTATCTACATCAGCCTGGCGTTGTTGTATTGTTGCGTTTGCAACATTCACCTGTCTTTCTGTTGCATTGCTCTGTGAAGATGCAAAGTTGGTTTGACGTGAAGCTGCATTTTTTTGATCAACTAATACCTGCAATTGCTTTTCTGCTGTTTCCTTTGCTGCCAATGCTTGTTCGTATTGCTGTTCGGTAATTGAATGATCCTTTATCAGGTTAGCATAACGATTATAATCCTGAGTTGCACGCCAAACATTTATTTTAGCAGTTTGTATTTGTGCATCTGCAATTGACACATTAGCTTCTGTGGATGCTATATTAGCACGTGAAGCACTTGTGGCAGCCTGTGCGTAAGACATGTTACTTTGTGCCGCTGCCAATGCTGCCTGTGCATTATTCAGCTTGATTATTTCATCACGGTTATCCAGGATAACCAGGGTATCACCTTTTTTTACCTGCTGGTTATCACTTACACGAACTTCAGTTACATAACCTGAGATACGCGGAATTACCGGGCTGATGTTTGCATCTATTTGTGCATCATCAGTTTCTTCATGATGTAATGAATGGATGTATTTGGTGATACCAAATGTGCCGCCAACAATTACAAGCAATATCAATACAATAAGGAAACGCCTGTTTTTCTTTTTGGGAGCCTCATTCTCAACAGCCGCCATTGCGGGTGTGTGATTAGTAGGTTTTATTTCTTCTTTTACCTGATTTGTAGTTGCCATAAAAGTGTTTATTGTTGAAACTGAGTTAATATTATTTGTTAGTTGTTTGGTTATTATAACTTAAAACGCCGGCTGTCTGCTGTAGCTTTTTGTATGCCACTATCGCATCCACCTTTGAAAAAGTATAATTAAGACTTGCCTGCAATTGTGCCACATCAGCGTCTAAAAGGTCAGTAGTAGTAACAAGGCTGTTATCATACTTGTTTTTAGTGATTTTATAGTTTTCGTCAGCTTGATCTTTTGCCTTGGCATATACCTCTATTTTCTTTTGGCTTAAAAGATAATTTTCGTAAGCCTGGTTAATTTGCAGACGGATAGCATCACTAAGTATATTTTCGTTTTGAATGATCTGCTGCTGTTGTGCCCTGGCTTGTGCTACTTTCGCTCCTGTTTTCCATAAAGATGAAAGACTGTATTGCACCCCAATACCACCATCAACCGCATTATATATTGTCAGCAGGTTAGAGATATCTGCTGCTACGTAACCTCCAGTTATCGCAAGCCCCGGATAATATTCGCCTTTAATAGACTTAATATTTGCACTACTTGCTTTTTCACGCATATTCAATGAAGCCATATCTTTCCTATTAGTTAGTGCCGTTTGTTCCCAATCCGCTATACTGCCTGCATCATTCATTTGTTCTACAGCCCCACTATCAGGGATCAAATCTGTCCCTTCCGGCAAGCCAAGCATCAGGTTCATATTTATTGTAGCTATCTTTAAGTTATTTTCAGCATCGAGCAATGTCAATTCCACGTTTGACTCGCCAAGCTCTGCTTTTAATAGATCATTCCTTGCAAGTATTCCATTCTTTTCCATATTGGAAAAATCACTTACTCTCTGCTGATTTTGCTTCAGATTCCCCTTCACAATATTTACAGTTTCACTTGCCTTATAAAGATTGTCATAGGCATTAATAGTATTTTGTATCACACCCTGGCGATCGCTTTCGGCATCCAGCTTAGAGGCCTGAGCAAGATATTTTGCTGATTCGATACCATAATGAATGCGTAAGCCGGAAAATATTGGCAAAGAAGCGTTTACAAGTCCATATAATGCCTGGTTTACTTTAATGCTTGAAGCAGGATTGGAACCGCTTTCTCCGCTGCTGCTTCCACTACTACTTCCGCCACCTAATTTTACTTTTAGGTCCACTGTAGGGTTGTCAACACGCAAGTATGCGCCAGATGCTTTTACATCCGGTAACTGACTTTCCCGTGCCTGGCGAAGTACAGCGGTAGCTTCATCTACTTTTGCCTGGCTTAGTTTTAATTGCTTACTGCTTTGCAGGCTTAGCTGTATCGCTTCATCCAATGATAAATTCCTGGCATTTTGTGCCATAGCTTGCTGAAGCCCTGCAATTAATAGCAGGCCTATGGCAAGCGCGCCGATCTGATAATATAATTTATGCTTCATAAGTCAAGGTTGCTTTAAACAAAGTTTTTAAATGGTGGCTTAATTTCTTTTTTAAAAGTTTTAGGAACTCAACATCTGGCATATTCTGCAGGTTATTGATTTCGCGATAAAAGTGTTGTGTGGTTATTAGTTGGCTGGCGGTGCCTATCATCGTCGTCATCATTAATACTATATCTATATTTTTTTTAAATTCTCCGCTTTTTTGTCCTTCCTGTATTAATCGCTTAATGTTTTCAAGGTTTCTCTTTTTCAGATCATGTATCAGGCAGGCTATAGCATTGTCTTTGTTGATCATTTGCTCTCTTGTCATGATCTTATGAAATTCCTGTTGCTGAATGATTCTGTCTACATAGTCATCTATAAGAATATTTACCTTTTGCAAGGCAGTTAGCTCATCATTTTGCAAAAGGGTCTCTACTTTTGATCGTATATTAAGAGTCCTATGTTCAAAAACGGCCTCCATTAATTTTTCTTTAGAACCGAAATAATAGGATATCATAGCAATATTAATGCCTGCTTCCTGTGCTATATCGCGAACAGAAGTGCCGTCATATCCCCGCGTCGCAAAAAGCTTTTCAGCGGCATCAATTATCAGCATCTTTTTTTCATTATATTCCATAAGTCAGTTTCTAATCACGGGCACAAAACTAAACAGTTGTTTAATTTTAAACAAACGTTTAATTAATTTTATTCCAACTAAAAACTTATTGCGCTATAACGAAAACCAATGATTAATATTTAATTAATATAAAAAGTACTGGAACAATCAACTGATCTTGCTCCAATGAGATTGATTAGATTGATGTAACAAAATGTTTTTCAAGGGTTGATGTTGTGGATGTGTTAACCCTGGATCTTCGGAAATGATGTTCATGGCTGCCTCCCTGGTTTGTTCTAAAATAGCGGCATCCGCCACTATATCCGCAAGTTTGAATTTAAGCACGCCGCTTTGTTTTGTTCCATATAGATCTCCCGGCCCCCTCATCTCAAGGTCTTTTTCTGCTATTATAAAGCCATTACCCGTTGAGCACATTATCTGTATCCGCTGCTTGCTCTCATTGGATAATTTATTGCCGGTCAATAAAATACAATAGGATTGTTCAGCTCCACGACCTACACGCCCCCTTAGCTGGTGCAATTGCGACAAGCCAAATCGTTCCGCACTTTCAATAAGCATTACTGAGGCGTTTGGTACATCTACGCCCACTTCTATCACCGTTGTTGCCACTAATACCTGTGCATCTCCGCTCACAAAACGCTGCATGTTGCGTTCGCGCAAATTTGCATCCTGTCTGCCATGTACCATAGCGACATTATATTTGTCTTCAGGGAACCATATTTTCACTTGCTCATATCCGGCCATAAGGCTTTCATAATCCATTTTTTCAGATTCCTCAATCAATGGATATACTATATATGCTTGCCTGCCTTTATTAATTTCTTCCTTTATAAATTCCATCACGTTGGCACGCCGCATGTCTATTCGATGCACTGTTTTTATTTCTTTTCTTCCTGGTGGTAGCTCATCTATTGTAGATACATCAAGGTCGCCGTATAGGGTCATTGCGAGTGTACGTGGAATAGGCGTAGCCGTCATTACCAATATATGCGGGGGCTTATCATTTTTTTGCCACAGGCGTGCACGTTGCTCCACACCGAAACGATGTTGCTCATCAATAACAGATAATCCGAGGTTTTTAAATTGTACGCTTTCTTCAATTAATGCATGTGTACCCACAACAATAGGAATTGTTCCATCTGCCAGGCCGGCAAGAATATCTTTTCTTTCGCTGCCCTTTATACTCCCCGTAAGCAATGCAACAGGGATTCCTATTTTGTCGAGTAACTTTTTTATTCCTTGATAATGCTGCTGTGCAAGAATTTCGGTAGGTGCCATCATGCAGGCCTGGAACCCGTTATCCATTGCCAGGAGCATTGTCATTACCGCTATCACTGTTTTCCCACTGCCCACATCGCCTTGCACCAATCTGTTCATTTGCTTACCGGTGGCAACGTCAACCCTTATTTCTTTAAATACTCTCTTTTGCGCATTCGTTAGCTCAAATGGAAGGCATTTGTGATAAAAGTTATTAAAGTTATCGCCTACCTTTTCAAACTTCCAGCCTAATTGTATGGAATGCTTCAGCCTCAATTGTGCGATTATCAATTGTGAGGCAAACAGCTCTTCCCACTTTAGTCTATACCTTGCCTGCTGCATATGCTCCTCGCTATCTGGGAAATGTATCCACCTCATAGCATAGAAGCGACTGCACAATTGGTATTTATTAAGGATGTGCGAGGGTAATATTTCAGGTACATCACCAGCCTTTAATTTCTCAAAAAGAGCTTGCGTGAGTTTAGCAAACGAGCGGTTAGTGATTCCTTTCGCTTTTAGCTTTTCAGTCGT
>Ga0134128_10000571_pt1 | contig 50991 bp, 48 predicted proteins | sample KB31754_FD_96462 | JGI IMG/M metagenome (GOLD analysis project Ga0134128, IMG submission 96462) | Terrestrial soil microbial communities with excess Nitrogen fertilizer from Kellogg Biological Station, Michigan, USA - KB3-175-4 | ecosystem: Environmental > Terrestrial > Soil > Unclassified ... | reverse complement strand
GCCTAGATCGATGCCAACTGAATGTATCTGCATAGCGATGATCCTCCTTGTTAGAAGCTGCCACCACCATCCTCCTGGCAAAGCGGAGGAATCAAGCGGCGGACCATCTCATTAGCCGAATTGTTGAATTGACGAAATCAAGTGACCGCGCCAATCTTGCGAACGGCAACGAACCGAATCCTAAGTCTCTTCCCGAATCCGACATTGCCGATATGGAGTTCTTTCTTGATCAGATTCAGCTAATACTTCCGGTTGTAGGATTTGATTTCCTACGTGGCAAACCGCTAGCTGAACTGAAAGCGGCTGTATCGTTACCCCAAGTTTATCTTCAGTACCTCTGGAGTTATTTTTGATCAGCCCGAAGTATGGCCTTGGGGCAAAAGCGGTCGAATTGGGTGGTGAAATAACGGTGTTGCAGGTTCTAAGGCCGTGAGCGGAGTGTCCCAAGGGAATAGTTACCAATCACTGCGCCAGCAATTGATTGAGGATGGCCGACTTAAGTTGTCGGATGATCAGAGCGATCTACTTGAGTTCAAAAATGATGTTAGATTCGCCAGCCCGAGCGCAGCTGCGGCAGTCATTTTTAATAGAAATACCAACGGTCGTACGGCTTGGAAGATTAAGAACACTGATCAGACGTTAAAAGAGCGGCAGGATGCGCAGATTCCGCCGCCTGATAATTTCAGCTAATTCCGGTGCCCGATCTTGGTTGCCCCTTTTATGCAGAAAAGGCCTCCGGCGTCAGTCCTGCGGTAGCTTCCAGATCAGCAACATGTTGGTAGCATCGTCAACCGCGGCAAACGTGGACACTCCATGCTCCGTCATCACGTTCAGGCCGAATGAGGCGCCGGCTGACGGATCGACGGATAACTGCTTCACGAACTTCCCTTCCACCGTAAACTCGACAATTTCACTCGGCTGATTGGGATCTGGATTGATCGCGTCGTTATTGCTCACCAGCAGATGTCCGTTCGGGGCCATCGCCATTGCCAGCGGTCCATGCAAGTGTTTGTTGTCCTCATAAATCACCCTGCCCGTGCCCTGGTCCTTGTTGATGGTGGCGGCATCATGCAGCGCATAGATTTTGTTGTCCATTGTGGAAGCAACGAACAGGTCGCCGGACCGCCAGTCGTAAACCAGACCTGTCGGCGCATCGACAAAGGTCACCGCATCGCACTGGTGTTGATATCCCGAGCCGATCTGCAGGGAGCTCTTAACGTAAGGTCCACTCGGTCCCTGGGCAAGCACAATGCGGCTAACCGTCCCGCTTAGCCCATTGGCGACGAATAGCGTCACCTCATTGCCGCGGTCAATCACAGTCGAGTCCCACGGCCCGTTGATATTCGGGTCGACAATATTGGCGAAGACCTTTCCATTCGCAGTCAGTGCCAGGATCGAGCCTGCCTGGGCATTCGCGCAGGTGCCGTTCGCTGAGGGAAAGTTGCCGACTAAGACAAATCCGGCCTTGAGAACCTGCAATGCGGTCGAAAGACCCAGGCCTGTTGCGCCGTGAAAAAACGCCGTTGGATTCCCCGCACGCGGCACCTGAACGATGGTCGTGCCTGTCCCCTGCAGGTTCGATTTCGCGTTGAAATTGGAGACAAGGATATTGCCGGGGTGGAGTTTTCCCGCATTCAGGGTGTCGGGCACAAACGCCACGCCATACGGGTTCACATCTCCATTCGAAGGCACGGTCGACACGCTGCGGACGGGGTTGGGAAGAAATGCGTCGTCGTGGTCTTCCTGTGCCATCAACGTGGTAGCGGAAAGACAAAACAGCGCAACCGTGAAAAGGCCAACAGCGCGGGCAAAACCGCGGCGCCAATCGGTGCTGGGGATGTGGAATTTCTGGGGGCCGGCTTGCAGCATTGAGACGCACTTCATGGCTCTACCTCCGCGCAGTAACCGCTCAAGCGTTTACAAAGCGAGAAGCACTTCGCCACCGCCTACGGCTGCTGAGACGGAACTATAGGCCCCGGCAATCACTGCCTTGTCCACCCAATTGTCATTTTTAAAGGTCTGGAACGATGCAGGTTTTGCCTAAATCGATGCGGACATCCTGGTCCGGCACAGACCGAACCAGGGCATTTGGATACCCGCTTTTGGAAGGCAATTTCGACTGTCAGATGCCTCCCGGCGTCAGCGGCTCCTGCGCGAACTTCGCAGTCCGCACCTTCGAACCGCGGAAGCCGAAGTAGCAGATGTACACATAACAGAGTGCAGGAAGGAAGAAGGCATGCTGAATCCCGATGCGGTCGGCAACATAGCCCTGCAGCAACGGAATCAGTGCTGCGCCGATCACCGCCTGGACCAGCAGGCTTGATCCCAGATTCGTCAACCGGCCCAACCCGGCGAGGCCAAGCGCGAAGATATTCGGCCACATGATGGAGTTGAATAGCCCTACCAGAAGAATGCTCCACATGGCGAGATGGCCCAGGCTCAGCATTGAGGTCAACACCAGGCAGAAAGCCACAATCGCCGCAACCCCCAACACCGGACCGGCGCGCAGCTTCTGCGTGACGCCCGCTCCGGCGAAACGGCCGATCATCGCGCCGCCCCAGTAGAAGCCCAGATAGCCCGCTGCCGCCTTCTGCGTCAGGCCGCCAATCTCCGGCTGGCTCAGGTAGTTCACCAGAAAGCTGCCGATCGAAACCTCCGCGCCGACATAGACAAAGATCGCCACTACAGCCAGCAGCAGATGGCGCTGTTGCCAGATGGTGGGAGCATTCTCACCGACGCCTTCGGCAGGGAGATTCTCTGCATGGATCTTAGGCAGACGAAACATCGCAAACGCAACCGCGAACAGCGCGAGAATGATTCCCAGAACGACATACGGCCCCTTCACTACCGAAGATTGCGTGACCCGGTATGCATGCAGCGCCGCTGGAGAAAGCCGCGCCATCTCAATCGCTGTCAAAGGCACGGCAGCCATGATGAAATATCGGCCGATGTAGGGCGCCACCGTCGTTCCCAGCGAATTGAATGCCTGCGCCAGGTTCAGCCGGCTGGAAGCGGTTTTCGCGGGGCCGAGAACGATGACATACGGATTGGCCGCAACCTGCAAAAAGGTCATGCCCGCGGCCACAATCGCCAGCGCCACCAGAAATAGCGGGAAGGAAGGCACGGTGGCTGCTGGAATAAAGCACAATGCCCCGGCGGCCATAATCAGCAGGCCGGCAACCATGGTCGCCTTGTAGCCAATCCAGTCGAGCACCTTGCCGGAGGGAAGCGCGAAGACAAAATATCCTGAAAAGAAGAAGGTCTGCACCAGCATGACCTCCGCGTAGGATAGGGTGAAAACGCTTTTCAGGTGCGGGATCAGGATGTCGTTCAGGCAGGTGATGAAACCCCAGAGAAAAAACAGGGTGATGACCATCGCCAGCGCGCCCTTACCGCCGGAGGTCATCTCTGTTGCCGCCACGGTGGAGCTTTGCGCGCCTGAGATCGCCATGAGTTTTGCGGATATCCTGTCTTGAGAAGATTCGTCCTGTCGTTTTGTCTCTCTTAAGGTACCCGCAAAAAAGCGAGCCGGCAAAAGGTGTTTCGCCACGCCACAACATGGAATGGAGAATGGATATGCAAACCAGACGAAATTTTTTAGAGATGGCGAGTCTGACCGCGGGGACGATCCTGCTGCCGGATTCTTCCGCATGGGCGGCGCTCGATTCGCATCCACCCAACGTTAGCGGCTCGGCCTCACTGCGGGCACACGCAAAAGCGCGCGGCATCCTGGTGGGGTGCGCCGTAAACCCAACGATGGTAGCTAACGATCCCGCTTATAGTTCGCTAATCGCGGATCAATGCTCGATTCTCGTGGCCGAAAACGCGATGAAGTGGGGGCCCTTGAGTCCCGCGCCGGGAAAATACAATTTTCATGAGGCCGACGCGCTGATGGATTTCGCTGCCCGCAACGGGCAAAAAGTGCGCGGGCACAATCTGATCTGGCACGACGCCCTGCCGAAGTGGTTTCCCGGCTCCATTACCAAAGCCAATGCGCGGCAGGCCATGATCGCGCATATCCAAACGGAGATGCGGCATTTCGCGGGGCGAATTCACTCCTGGGACGTAGTCAATGAAGCCATCGAGCCGAAGGATGGCCGTGCGGATGGGTTGCGCAAATCGCCATGGTTTGAACTCGTCGGTCCTGATTATGTCGATCTGGCGTACCGCACAGCTCGCGAAGCGGATCCGAAGGCGCTGCTGACATATAACGACTATGGCATTGAGTATGACCATCAGGAAGAAAAACGCGCGGCAGTGCTGGCAATGGTCCGGCGCATGAAAGCCAACGGCGTGCCGCTCGATGCCATAGGGGTGCAAAGCCATATTGATGGAGATGCTCCGCCACCTGGACGAGAATTGCAAAAATTCGTGCGCGAAATGGCGAAGCTGAACCTGCAGGTCTTCGTAACTGAGCTGGACGTAAACGACGGCAAGGTGCCCGGCGCCATTGCGGACAGGGATGCTGTCGTTGCGAAGGTGTATCGCGATTATCTGGGGATGATGCTGGCCGAACCCAACGTAAAAGCTGCGTTGACGTGGGGCATCACCGATGGGCACTCATGGTTGAATGAGTGGGAACATATCAGACGCACCGACGGAAAACCTCTGCGTCCCCTGCCGTTCGGTCCTGACATGCAGCCGACAGCAGCGTTCTATGCGGAGCGCGATGCCATCGATACAAGGAAGATAGCGAGAGTTTAGAGCGCTGCCATCAAAAACCTACTGCGCCATCTGCCAGTTTTCTCCGTTCATCACCAGCGTCGCCTGGGCGGGCTGGCTCCCGGCCAATGCGCCGTTGAGCTCCGGAAACGCCGTCTTCATCTCCGCCGGCTTCGCCCAATCGGCAACACCGCTCATCGTAAAGTGATAATTCACCTGAGCCGTCTTCGTCCCCGCCGCGTTGGTCGTGGTGTTGAAGCTGTCGATCGACGAGACCTCCCGATGGGCATAGCAGAAGTTCCCATAACCCGGCTGCGTCGGGTCCTGCGTCCACACCGAGCGGCCCTTGTCGGAAATGTCGTAGTTATTTACCTGCTTCGAGGCGACGATAAAAACCTTCTTCTCCGCAGTGGTCCGGGTAAGCAGACCTGTATCCGTCAAAGCATCGTATCCCTGCGTTTTTGAATCGTCGGCGGTGGCGGCCTGCACGGGGAATTTCTTCGCGTCCTGCCACAAGCAGGCAGGATGGGTCTGGTAGTAGTTGTCGATGGCGGTTTTGAAATTTGCCTTGCTATTGTCAGTCTTGCTGCAACCGGCGGCGAGCAACACCACCCCGCACACAAAGCCGATGCGAAACCAATTGCGCTGAATCATCTGGGATATCTCCTCCAGACTCGTAAGATGCAGAAATTTCAGAGACGCGATCCGTAGGTCAGATGGGGGTACCCCAGGTTCGCCTAGCGAGTTGGGAATACGCAAAGTCGGATAATAAAATTCAGATCAGCTTTTCTCCGGTCATTTTTTCCAGAACGCCGAGCGGCGAATGTTCCGGGGTCACCATCGCCTCGGGAGAAATCAAATACGTCTGCTCGAGCGCATATTGGCCGGCCAGCACCGCATGCGGCACCATGTCGGTGTAGACTATCCAACTGGAGCCCGGCGGAAACGCCGACGCCTCGCGCCAGCCATGCGCCTGATATTCCGCATTCTCTTTTAGAAAATTGTGGAAGCGCATCATGAAGTCGTCATACGGCGAGCGTTTCAGCGCCGGGATGGCACGCCCCAGTCCAACAGCACAGGCCGCCTTCGCGGTGATCCGTGTCAGCATGCCTCGTTCACGCGGCAGCGCAATCTGCTTCGGAGCAAATTGCGGCGCGAGCGCAGCAAACGGCTGGCCGGTAATCCAGTCGCGTGTGCGCGTGGGATGAAGGTTGTTGAAGAACCGTAGAATGCGCGCGCCGTGCGTGGGGCGGGTCGGAAATGCATCCGTATGCATCAGATCATTGCGGCGGCGCGGCGGCAGATCGCGGCCCTGCTCCTCCTGCGGACGAAAACTGCCGTAGTCCAATTGCCAGCGCGACCGATAGGGCGAAAGAAATTCCGTAAGGAACGCGGTCACGTTCTGCGAATATTGCCGCAGAATGCGGTGCAGCCGTTCACTCGCCGCCGAATCGGCGCCATCGACATCGGCCCCGGAGATTCGGTCAAGCGAGGGCTTATAGGCCAGGTTTTTGTGCAGGCCGCTGCTGGTTTGCTGCAAAGTTAGCAGAAAATTCAGGTCGTCTTCCGGCAGCGGAATCGGCGTCTGGGGAAAAAAGAGTATATTCCCTTCTTCCAATTGCCGACACCATACTTCTGCTGCGTCGTTTGAGGACGGAGTCGATCTCAAGGAAGCGGTCTGCGGTATGGTGACGATGCCCATGCGGAATGGTCTGCGTCACTCCCCAGCGGAAATTTTGCTGCGCACCCAACCGCCGACCAGATAGATCAGGCTAGCGAGCATCGCCAGCACGCCCACGGGAGCAGCGATATCCCGATACGCGATGTCCAGATTAGTGATCGAAATGCCGTGCGCGGAATCGTAAATGGCCACGCCGATGATCGCCAGAACAAACGTACCCAGAAAAGCCATGAAGGCGCACGCGCCGGAAATCAGCAGTCGGCTGAACAGTCCCAGCCTGCCTATTGGGATACTGAAAATCGTGGCTTCCTTTTGCTCCCCAGCCATGAATGGATGTGCGTTAGACATAAAATTATGCGTTTCCTGATTGACGCTTGGGACTGATCGGCGAAAGCTTCGTCCCTCAGCTAGAATACAGCTTTATGCTTGACCTCGCTCCGGTTGACTTGAAATCCGCGCCTGAAGTCGCACGCGCCTTCCCAGCCCAGCACGCTGCTAACGGCATTCGTTACGCCAGCTTCGGAGAAACGCAGATCTCCGGCGAGAATCTCGAACAACTCGTGCAGGCGGTGCCACGGACAATCGCGACAGCTCTCGCCCGAAAGACATATTATTTTGTACCGCTCACGCTGGGCGAATCTCTTTCGAGCGAAGCGGATGAAGCCGCATTCAGCGAGACCAATCCCGACCGCGTCATGATCGCTGCAGGCTATTCAAGCGAACTGAGCGATGCCGCCATCTGCCATCGCAATGTAAACCTCGCGGGAATGGAATGCACCTTTATTTCCACCCGGCTTATGCAGGATCGTTTCGCGCTTGCATTCGAGTTCTACATCAATGCGGGCCATCAATTTGTAGACGCCGCCGGCGTACCGGAGAGCTTCATGAAACTGGCCTGGTCACAGGCCGAGTCGGGCGTGCGCGGCGAGACCAGTCAGGATGCGTGGGAATATCGCATGAAAGCCGGCGGCCAGGCGAGCATGGATCCGCCAGAGAGCCGCGGTCTTGCGCCTCGGCCAAAGGTGCGACGGCTCAGGACGCAGACGGAGTCACCCCTTACCAGCCTGCCGGAAGAAACTCGTCCTCAGCAGAACGCCGTGGATGAAAAGGCCCGCAGCGATTACTTCAATGCCGCCTTTGCCGACGCCATCGCCATCTACCTGCTTTCGTTGACGGTCGACTTCGATTATGCCGAACTGCGCGAACGCGAATATCCATTGCTGGCCGCTCCTGCATTGGCGGAACGCCTGCGCTTGATTGCACAGATTTTTCCTCCCAACAACGGATATGAATTCTCGCTGCGCTATCGCCGTCGCGAACGATAATTGGGCGGGTGTAGCCCATCCCAGGGTAGACGCACATCTGGCCAAGTTCTTCGCAGCCAAAGTGTTCGCAGATTGAATCGGTATAAAATCGGCGCATGATTGCGCATCTCCGCGGACGCCTCCTCTCGAAAACTCCCCAATCTGTCGTGGTAGAAACCGGAGGCGTCGGTTACGAAGTCGTCATCAGTATTCCTACCTTTACCGCGCTTCCAGCCGAAGGCAATGAAGTGGCTCTACTGATCCACACGCACGTCCGGGAAGATACGCTGGCGCTGTTTGGATTTATGAGCGCCACCGAGAAGCGGCTGTTCGAAAAGCTTTTGACTATCAGCGGCATCGGGCCGAAACTTGCCGTCACTGTGTTAAGCGGCCTGCCATCGGAGCGCCTCATCGCGGCTATCCATGGACAGGATCACGTCACACTGACGCACATCCCCGGTGTCGGCAAGAAAACCGCCGAGCGCATCGTGCTGGAGTTAAAGGACAAGCTGCAGGAGCTCGCATCCGCTCCTATCGCGGGGGCTGCTGCGCCGATTTCAGAGGACGTTCTATCGGCGCTGGTGAATCTGGGCTATCAGCGCGCCACCGCCAAAAAAGGAATCGAAGCCGCTATTGCACGCGACCCCTATGCGGGCAAAGATTTCGAAACACTCTTCCGCGCCGCGATGAACACCATGAAGTAGCCGGGCTACCCTCGATTCGCGCGTTCAATCACTGCGTTGATCTCCGCGCCCAGCAACAGCATCAGACCGCTGACATAAAACCAGGTCAGCAGAATGATGACTGTGCCTACGGAGCCGTACAAGAGCGCGTAGCTGTTAAAAAAATGCAGATAGATGCGAAAGCCGATCGACACCGCCAGCCATCCGGCGATTCCAACGACGGAGCCGGGAGAAATCCATCTCCATTTGTGCCCTTTACGATCCGGTCCCCAATGATAGGTGAGGGAAAAAACCAGGGACATGAAAAAGAGCGCCGCAACCACCTGCACCACCTTCCAAGCAATCAGAATGGACTCGTTGAACAGCCAGTCGCTGGTCCCCAGTTTGATCAGGTAATCCCCCAGCAGCAACAGCAACATCGAAAAAAATACCAGAATAAAAATCGCCAGCGTGAGGCATAGCGCAATCAGCTTTGCCTTCCAATAGGCCCGGCTCTCTTTCACCCGAAACACGGAATTCAAAATGGTTTGCGCCGAGGACATCCCATAGGTTGCGGCCCACAAGGCGGTGATGGCGCCAAAAAATATTTTTCCCGTAGTGGCGCCTTTTGCGGTGGTCGTAAATGCGCCCGCCACGATTCCAAACGCGCCCGGCGGAATCACCTTACTCAAATACAGCGTCAGCACTACGTTGGACTGGGTTCTGGTGGTGGCAAACAATCCAAACATCGCCGACAGGAAAATCAGCGCTGGAAATAGGGAAAACAGGAAATAGTAGGCCAGTTCGGCAGCCCGGTCAAAGATCTCATCTTCAAATGAACAGATCCAGACTCGATGGATCAGCTGACGGGGCGAATGCCCTCCCAGGGAAAAGCCAGTGCGGGCGACCCGGGATTCTGAACGCGGCGCCGTTCCGCCGATCGGCTCAATCTGTTTTTTGGTGAGTTCCGCCACGTAGTCGACCCGATCCGGTTGCTGCATCGCACAAAATTCTAACCTAATTCTGTGGGATGACTCCCGGGACGGTTCAGGATGATCCGGGAAAGAACAGCTTTGTTCATTCAGCCAAACTCCGGACCGGCGGCGGCCAACACCTGCGTAGGTGTTCCCGGCAGAACCTTCAGATCCAGCGCCATCCTCGTAAAGCTGCGCTGCGATCGAAATCCCATTTCTTCAAGCTTCGGGATGATCTCATTTCCGGCGTCCAATACATCGATCACCATGCGTCCCGAAGCTGCATGGATCGCATCCGCCACCATCGCAGCCGCTTGTGTCGGTTCCCCTAGGATCGGGCCTAGTTGAGATGTGATGTGACCCTGGCGCAGCATTGCGAAGGAACGCGCCCTTTGAAAGAGGAAGCTTCCCGGGCGCGATAGAAAGTCTTCGAGCAGGAAACGTCGGTCCGCTCCGAATGCGATTCGATCCTGCGCGGCAAATTCTTTCAGCGCGCCGTTCGGCGAAGTTGGGGAATTTCCGTCGCCGCGTCCCTCGCCTTCCCAGCGCGTCATCGAGCAGAGCGGCACAAAACCGAGCGATGCGTAAATATTCGTTGCCGCCGGGGCGGCGTCGAGCAATGCCGCCCGTCCGCTATCGCGCAAGGCCGATATGCAGGCCGCGACCAGGCGGCTGGCAAGGCCTCGCCGACGCCATTCGGGAGTGACCAGCACCATGGAAATCCAGCCAAGATCGTCGCCAAACGGAAGGGCAGCGGCGGTGGCCACCAACCGGTCGCCCGCGATAAAACCGAAGACTGTTCCACGCGTAAAAAAAATGGACCAGTCCGCCGCGACCTGATTCCAGCCCGCCTCCTGGCTCAGCAGATTGGCGCCTTGTGCCCAGGTGGCGTCCAACAATATGGGGCTGCCTGTATCGGCAATCACGAATTGCAGCCTCGAATTTGTCCTTCCATCCACATCATAAGCTTCCGTTCAAACTCCAGGCGTACATGACACCATCCACTCCGGTCACGACATATTGCGTTCCGTCGAGTTCATACGTAACCGGCGCGGCATCATTCTCATTGCCACCTGGGCGTGTATGCCAAAGCACGTGGCCATCCGCGGGGTCCAGAGCCAACAGATTCCCGAAAGCATCCGACGTAAACAATAGATGTCCGGCGGTGGTTAAAATTCCGGCGTTGTTTACCCTTGCGCCCGCTTCCCGACGCCAACGAATTTTCCCGGTTTTATAGTCCACGCCCAGTAGGGCTGCAGTCGTCTTCAACGTAAGAACTTCGCCACCCTCATGGGTTTCCGCATGGCCGTTTTTGTCCAATACGAGATACCAGTAGCTGTATCCCTGCATGGCATTCACGTAAAACAATCCTGTTTGCGGATCGAAACTGGCGGCTGCCCAGTTTGTTCCTCCGACTTCAGCGCTTGAAACCAGTGCGCCATCCGGCTGCGGTTCCTTGGCCGGGTTTGGGATTGGACTTCCGTCGGCACGAACTCCTTTGGCGAAATTCGTCGGCACAAACGGAGCACTCACCAGATTCTTTCCGGTAGTTCGATCCAGCACAAAAAAATAGCCGTTGCGGCTGGCCTGCGCCAGCAACTTGCGCGGCTTGCCGTCAAAGTCTGCATCGAATAGAACCGGCGTTTCCACCGCGTCCCAGTCGTGGGTGTCGTGGGGAGATGCCTGAAAGTACCAGACCATTTTTCCGGTATCGGCATTGAGCGCCAGGATGGAACAGGTGTATAGGTTGTCCCCGGGACGCACGGTCCCGGCCAGTACCGGATGCGGATTGCCGGTTCCCCAGTAAATTAAATTCAGTTGCGGATCGTAGGTGCCTGTCATCCAGGCTGGGCCGCCTCCATCATTCATGGTTTTGTCGTTGGGCCAGGTCCGCGCAGCGGGTGTTCCCGGCTTCGGCAACGTAGGGGTCCGCCAGACCTCCGCTCCCGTCTTCCAGTCATACGCGATGATGAAATGCGGAATGTTCTCATCATCGCCCGATGTGCCGATGATGACCCGGCCTTTGATGATCAAAGGCGCAACGCTAACGTAATAACCGGACTGAACTCTGGCGACGGTGATCTCCCAGATTTTTTTGCCGGTCCGTGCATCCAGACAGAACAGATGCGCGTCCGGCGTCCCAAAATAAATTCGGCCATTATAAAAAGCCACTCCCCGCTGTCCAATGTGGTCGCCATCCGAAGGTCGTTGGAACTCCCAGACTTTTGCTCCGGTTTTTGCGTCCACCGCCCAGACATAATCCGGTACGGTGAAATACAAAATTCCATTCACCTCGAGCGGAGTCGATTTCAGAGTTACGGAATGGGTTTGGAAAGCCCAGGCAAGTTTCAGCGACTTTACGTTGGTTCGGTTGATCTGCGTCAAGCTGCTGTAACGCCTGCCGGAGTAATCTCCATTGAAGGTCGGCCAGGATGCGCCAACCGGCGACATGAAATCTTTTGCGCCGGAAACCTGCGCCAGCGAACATCCGGCACCGGCCAATAGCAAAAGCCCAGCGATCCCCAGGCTATTTGAGCGTTTCAAGATACGAAAAAACGTCATGGATGTCCTTGTCGGTATATTTTTGCAGCAGATCAAGATGTCCTGCGAGCGGGTTTTCAACCTGAACTTTTACCGCTTGAACCGGCCAGGAGTGATAGCTCCCGTCCGTGTCCGTAATCGCTACGATAAAGGCATCGAGATGCTGCAGCGTTCCCTTCATCTTTTTTCCTGAAGAAAGCGTCACTGTAGCCATTTCAGATTGGCCGGGCGGATATAGAAAACGAGCCTCAAGCTCCCTGGGCGGATATTTTTGGGCAATCCCGGCCAGGTCGCCCGTAACCGAGTGGCAGGTTGAACACTTCCCTTGTCCGTTAAAGTAACGCTCGCCCGCATCCGCATTTCCAGTCAGCAGCCGTTTGAGCACGTCCTGGTTCGATGCTCCGGAGCTTTCCGCCACTTGAACCCGCGCATTTAGAAAGGCGGTAATCTCTGAAATTTCGGTTGGGCTCAACGTCGGAAACGCCGGCATTCCTTTTTCCGGGCGTCCATCCTGGATCACCTTTGCGAGCAGGTTGTGGTATTTCCTCGGATTGGTCACAACCGCGGATTCCAGCAGGTTCGGTCCTTCTCCCCCCGTAGCCTGCGCACCGTGACACATCGCACACGACTTTTGAAATTGCGCTTTTCCACGCTGCACGTCCGGTGCCGACATAGGATCTGTCTGCGCACTGGCCGTAAGGGAGACCGTAAGAAAAATCCCCAATCCGATAACAAACTTCAATGCCAAAAAACCAGGGCTACGTTTTTGCCGGAGATGCATGATCCGTTTCAATATCGACTCCAATGTTGAAGAATCCAGCCGCTGCTTCTTCCTACTATGATTGTAAAGACGCCTGCTTTCTGGAATCATACCTTTAATGAAGGCTACATTTCCGCTGGCAAAGAGCGGCCCGAAGGTAAGTTCCGATCCCGCTCCTCGAGTTTTTTACGGCTGGTGGATTGTGGCGGCTGCATTTCTCAATCTATTTTTTGCTGTCGGCCTTATTTTTTATGGCCTTCCGGTGTTCTATCCCGCATTTGTCGCCTCCCTGGGGTTTGACCGGGCACAGATCACACAAGGATTTGTATATGGATTTTTGTCCGTCGGATTGCCTGTCGGCTTTTTGACCGGCTGGCTGATCGATCGTATCGGCGCGCGATGGATCATTTTATCCGGGGTGGCCTTCATTGGATTCCCCCTGGTTTTGATGGGTTTCATGACCCGGTTCTGGCAGTACGAATTGTTGTGTATTGCGGAGGTAATCGGATATACGCTCGCTGGACCGATTGCGAATCAGGTGCTGATCGCCCAGTGGTTTCGCGTACGGCGTGGCCGGGCCATGGGATATGCCTATCTTGGACTTGGACTGGGCGGGGTGGTGTCACCGATCCTGGCAAGTTTTTGTATCGGTCATTTCGGCTGGCGTCACGCATTGGAAATTGCCGGTTCGATTATTTTGATAGTGCTGTTCCCGGTGGGACTCTGGATCACGCGCTCCACTCCCGCGGAGATGGGCTTGTTTCCGGATGGACTTCCGTTCTCCATCCAGCATGGTCCTAATGGCGAATCTTCCTCGATGCGAATCTCGACAGCGGTTCGCAGCGCCAATTTCTGGCTCATTCTGGTGGGAGCCACTCTGGTTCTTGGCGTGATCAATGTGGTGATCCAGCATTTTATTTTGTTCCTGAAAGACCAGGGGTATTCAACCGCAACCGCTGCCCACTTCCTGTCCATTCTGCTGGCAGCCAGCCTGTGCGGCCGAGTGCTGGTTGGTTATTTTGCCGATCGCTTCAATAAAAAGAACACGATGGCGCTCTATTACTTCATCATCGGCGGCGCGGTTCCCTTACTGTGCATCGCCCGTCAGCCAGGCGCGGCTTTGGCCTTTACCCTGGTCTTCGGCTTCGCCATGGGCGCGGACTATATGTTGATCCCCCTGGTAACGGCGGAATGTTTTGGCATCGAATCCTTGGGAATGATGTTGGCCCTGATCATCAACGGATATTCCATCGGACAATGGGTGGCGCCGTGGATGGCGGGGAAAATTTTCGACCATTATCACAGTTACAACTTGGCCTGGATCATCTCGACCGTAGCTGGATTGCTGGGCGCGGCTGCGATCTATGCCATTTCCGTCCCCAAGGTTATTTCCCTCCCCAAGATGCACAGGGAATAGAACCTCTCTGCCGGCTCTCTCCTTGCATGCTTTCCGGCGGAGGTCCGCGCTGCCACTCGACCTGGTATCTATTTGCTCCCGGCGGCCACGTAGTTTAGGTTCAAAGTATGGAGTTAACTTGCCACCGCTGCAGCGCAACCGTGGAACCAGATGCGTATTACTGCCCCAATTGCGGTGCTCCGCAGGTACGTTTTGTACCCCAGGATGAGAAGCCGGAATCTGCAGCCGGGGATGCAACCGGCGCGACTCCGAAATTGTCCGATTCAGAACGGGACAACAATGTCCATTGGAAGCTTGCGATCCGGATCGCCGCGTATGTCGCCGTTGGCGTGGGTATTTTATCGACGCTGCTGGCGGCGGGAAGCGTATTGTGGGTAGCCGTGGGCGCAGTCCTCGTCATAGGGATTTATCATCGCCGCCAGCCACACACCTTTCTCGCGCGTCGCACCGGCGCCCGCATCGGAGCGTTGGTAGGACTGCTGGCCGCCTCTGTCTCTCTGGCGGGAAATTCAATCTTTCTTTTAATTCAGCGTTACGGTATGCACCAGGGTCACTTGATCGATACGCAACTGACCGGGATCGTTAAACAGGCTGCGAACCGGGCAGCGTCCATGGACCCGCAGGCGCCGATTGCTGGGTTTACCAGCTTCTGGCTATCCGCTGAAGGCCGCATCGGATTGATTCTGCTGACCATGGGATTTCTTGCCACGCTGATTCTGTTGTTCGCCATTGCGGGTGGTGTTCTGGGCGCGCAGATATATCGTTCGCGCAGCCACAAAGCGCTTTCTTAAAAGCGCTCTCTTTCCCAACCCGTAAGCCGTTGCTCTTGTACGTCTGGAAAACGATTTGTATGATCAAGCGAAGAATATGATCCCGCCTCTGGAAGAACTCCATCCTTCACCGAATTTGCGGGAAAAATCCCGCCTGATGTCTGCATCGGAAATTGAGCGCACGCTGATCCGGCTGGCCCACGAAATTGTCGAAAAAAGCAATGGCAGCGAAGGTCTTGCCCTGGTCGGCATTGAGCGGCGCGGTGTACCGTTGGCGCGACGGCTGGCAAAACTGCTGGAGGCGATCGAGAAGAAGCACATCGACGTTGGAACACTCGATATTCACTGGTATCGCGACGATCTTTCGACGCGTGACATCCGGCCGGTGGTCAAGCCCGGCGCGCTCGGCTTCGATGTCACCGGACGCGATGTCGTGCTGGTGGACGATGTGCTCTACACCGGACGCACCGTTCGCGCCGCGCTCGATGCCTTGATGGATCATGGCCGTCCGCGACGGGTGCAACTGCTGGCGTTGATCGACCGCGGCCATCGTGAGTTGCCCCTGGAAGCGACCTACGTTGGACGAACGGTGCAGACCACGCCCCGCGAAATTATTGAATTAAAGTTGGAAGAGGTAGACGGGAGCGAGCAGGTTCTGTTGATGGAACGGCTCAATTGAATATTGCTGCCTCATCCTTTGCGCGGGCCCCGATCTCCAGCCTGTGAGATGTCGATCCACGACACACCGAAATACATGCGAACAAACGCAAAAATAGCGGAAAAGAAAACTCCAGAGAAGAACTATTCCCCCTTCCATCCCGGCTCCGCGTTGTCGGTAACGCATTTCACTTTGGACGACGTTGGTTGCATTCTGGAACAGTCCGCCAAACTGGAATCGATGCCGGTACATCGACGTGCGCAGCTCTATCCCAAGCGGCGCGTGGCGCTATTGTTTTATGAGTCCAGCACACGCACCCGGACCTCCTTTGAGCTGGCGGCAAAATCCCTGGGCATGGATACCGTTCTGGTCAGCGCGCTTTCTTCCAGCATTGAAAAGGGCGAATCTCTTAAAGATACTGGCATGACTCTGCGCGCGTTGGGAGCAGAATGTATTATTCTGCGCCACCCGAATTCGGGTGCGCCCTATTTGCTGGCGCAGGCGACTGGTCTGCCCATCCTGAACGCGGGCGACGGAATTCACGAACATCCTTCTCAGGCACTGCTGGATTTGCGAACCATTCTGAGCCGGCTGCGGAGAAAGAATAGTGCTTTGAAACATGGGCTGAAAATTACGAACCGTACTCTCGCTGGCGTCACCGTAACCATTGTGGGCGACATCCTGCACAGCCGGGTGGCCCGGTCAAATGCTCTATTGCTGCCCAGGCTGGGAGCGCGCGTCTTGTTCTGCGGGCCGGAAGCCTTGTTGCCGAATGCAGCTGCGGAGATCGGCCCGGGAGTATCGATTGAGCGAAACTTCGAATGCGCGCTGGCGCAGTCCCAGGTAGTGATGATGTTGCGCATCCAGCGGGAACGTCTCGCGGGGCTGGATCTCGATCTCGAACCTTATATGGAACAATATCAGTTACATACAGAGCGATTGACGGCCTCGGCCCCAAAAGCGCTGGTTCTGCACCCTGGTCCTATGATTCGCGGTCTCGAGATCACCAGCGAGGTCGCGGACGGTCCAAATTCCGCGGTTCTCGAACAGGTGCATCACGGTACCGCGATTCGCATGGCGCTGCTTGGACGCGCGCTCGACACGAGACCATCAAAACTGAAAAGGCCGGGTAAGAAACAATGAAAGCAATCTGGATCCATGGCGGACACCTGGTCGATCCTTCCTGCGGAATCGATGCAAAACGCGATCTGCTTGTGCGCGACGGCCGCGTAGCTGCGCTTGACTCTCCCGGCAAGCTGCACGCCTTAGCGAAAAAAGAAAATGCGGTGGAGATCGATGCCGCGGGAATGATCGTTGCGCCCGGCCTGGTCGATATCCACGTCCACCTGCGGGAGCCGGGTCAAAGCCATAAAGAGACCATCGCCAGCGGAACACTGGCGGCGGCGGCAGGCGGATTCACCAGTGTTTGCGCCATGCCCAATACTTCCCCGGTGAATGACTCGGCGGAGATTACCCGCTGGATGCAGGCTCCCGAGCGAAATGCCTCCGCGCACGTTTTTCCAATTGCGGCGGCCACCCAGGGCAGTATGGGAGAGATCGTCAACGATTACGACACACTGAAAGCGGCGGGAGCCGTAGCTGTCTCCGACGATGGCAAACCAGTGCTGCACGACGACGTGATGATGGAGTGTCTTTCCGCGGCGGCTCGCGTTGGGCTGCCGGTCATCCAGCATGCGGAAGACACCCGGCTAACACATGGTGCCAGCATGAATGCCGGCGCACTGGCCTTCCGCCTGGGACTTCGCGGCATGACTGCCGAAGCGGAAAGCGGAATCGTTGAGCGCGATATTGAATTGCTGAAAAAGATTGCCGGTAGCCGCGCTCATCTCCACATCGCTCACCTATCGACGGCAAGCGCACTGGAGGCAGTCCGGCGCGGCAAACAGGCAGGCCTGCATGTTACCTGCGAGATTGCGCCGCACCATTTCGCATTGACCGAACAGGCCATCGGCGATTACGATACCCACGCTAAGATGAATCCTCCTCTCCGCAGCGATGAGGACCGCGCCGCGTTGATCGAAAGCCTTCTGGACGGAACAGTGGATGCCATCGCCACCGATCACGCGCCGCACGCAATTCACGAAAAGGAGCAGGAGTTCGAGCGAGCCCCAAACGGCATAACCGGGCTCGAAACGGCGCTTGGTTTGGCTCTGAGGGTATTGCATCAACAGCATGGAATGCCGCTGGCCCGCGTTCTCGCGCTGCTGAGCACACAACCTGCGACCCTGCTTCACCTGAAAAAGCGCGGCGAGTTGTCGATCGGATCGTATGCGGATGTGGTGTTGTTTCAGGCGAAAGAAGAATGGCAATTTCGCGTCGCGGAATCGAAATCGAAATCAAAGAATTCCCCCTTCGATGGATGGACTTTCCCAGGGCGTATCCAAATGACAATTTGCGAAGGAAAGATCGTTTATCAAACGCGACACCAAAAAATAAAGCGAATGCGATCTAAATAGTTACAATTGCAGTCGCCTAAAATCGCATATTATCGTCGACAGACGATTTGTTTTTAACGATTGTTTCCGTCAGCATTAACTGTGTATGCGACGAATTTTCTTTGCTGTTCTCCTTCTTTTTCTTGTCGTTCCATCTCGAAACCTTTTTGCACAAACTTCGTGGACCGCGCGCTGGATGGCGAATGTGACCCGGACTCAAAGCCAGCAGCCCCATTGGATTACGCCCATCGTGCTGGTCACGCCCCGGCTGGAACAGGAATTCCGCGCGGACTTTGTGCGACAGTTGCTCCCCGCCGGCGCGCATGCTTGGAACCTGGATAGCGGCAAAGGGCTTGAAATAATTCCGCAGTCTCACATTGAGCTGCTGTTCAACGTGCCACCGTATATTCGGCACAGCCCGAACGACGCGGTAGATGGACTGGGCGATGTCAGCTTCGTTATGAAGTACCGCATCCTGTCCGCCAATGAACAGAAGGGCAACTACATTCTGACCGCATTTTTTGGCGGGAGCATTCCGACGGGGAGCTACAAGAACGGCAGTCCGAGTTCCATTCTGACTCCCACGCTGGCAGGCGGCAAGGGCTGGGGTCGATTCGATATGGAATCCACTTTGGGCGGTACGTTGCCGGTTGATAGTGTGGATAAGATCGGCAGGACAATTGTGTGGAATACCGTCGCGCAAGCCCACGCCAGACGATTCCTGTGGCCAGAACTGGAAGCGAACACGACTTTCTATAAAGGGGGCGCGAATGACGGCAAACAACAGCTATTTCTTACTCCGGCCCTGGTCACTGGGCGCTTCCCGATCCACAACCGCGTTGGACTCACGCTGGGCGCGGGAATGCAGATCGCAGCCACCCACTTTCACACCTACGATCATGCCCTGATTTTCTCAGCGCGGCTGCCCTTCTAATCAGATGGCGCTTACAGATCTTCGCGCAATACAGGCCATTTCTTGTACTCCGCGATTGAGCCAAATAAACCTAAGCAAATTGCAACACTTCCGGAAAGAAACAGCAGCAGGAGATTGACCGCTCCCCGCGTGCTTTGGAGGATCGACTGTCCTACGCCTGCGGCGATAAGAAGAGTCGCTCCTCCCAGCAGAAGCATCCACGCCGCGAAAAGCCTCCGATAGAATGCCCCGATGGAAGCGCAGAACGTGAGCAGGCCCCCGGCAAGAATGATGATGCCTTCAAACCAGGAGCTGCCGGCGACGCTTGTGATCGCCGCGATGGGAAAGTAAACCAGATTGGCGGCTCCCCATAACACTCCAAGGGAAAAAACCGCCACTCCCCAGAATTGCTGCAATCGGAGCTGCTGCTTTTGGCTTTTCATGGGAAACTCGCTGGAACGCATTCCAGATGCAATGGAAGTTGGCTTCATTTACATCAACCGGTTCAAAAGACAAAGGCTCCAGGTCAGGTGCCGGGAGCCTTCCATTCCAAAAAAACATACGAGGTTTGCGATCTACCACATGCCCCAGGCGCGGCTGATGTAGTCCGACATGGTCAGCAAAATCAAAACGATGAAGGTAAACAGGCCAGCCCCCACGGTCATCTTCAGCAGGCGCGAACTGTAGTGAATGTGCATAAAAAAAAGAACGACAAGAGCGGCCTTGATGCAGGCAATCGCCAATGCAACCACCGCGTTGTAAACGCCCATGTCAATGAAGGCAACGCCGGTCGTGGTCGCGGTGAGAAGCAGCAAAATTCCAAAAACCGTGCCGTAGACTTTCGGTCCGACAATATGTTGTTCCGCGTGTTCCGGGTCGTTTCGCTCAGACATACTTTGTACTCCATGTCCCGCCCGCAGCGGGGAAATCTTCATCGGCTTGCCGCCGCAACAAAACTATTGATACCGGCTGATCAGGTAGAGCAACGGGAATAAAAATATCCAGATGATATCGACGAAATGCCAGTATAAGCCGAAGTTTTCAATCGGCATGATGTGGCCCTCGGTGTATGCTCCCCGCGAAGCCCTCCACAGCAAAAAGAAAAGCAGCGAAACCCCGATGACCATGTGCAAGGCGTGCATGCCTGTCATAAGAAAATACAGCGAGAAATAGATCTGGGTCTTTTCTGCCATATCCGGCGCCAATGCGACAGCCTTGGGGTTCGTCGGATGAACAAATTCCTGGATGGAAAAACCCATTCCCGGAATGTGATGATCGACATATTTTTGATGCCATTCAACGCCCTTGATACCAAGAAACACCAGTCCAAGAAAGATCGTGAGCACGAGAAACAGCATCAGCGCGCCCTTACGGCGCATTTCCGCGCTGAAGACCGCCATCGCCATGGTGAAGCTGGAACAGATGAGCACTGCGGTGTTCGTCGTTCCCAGGGTGATGTCGAGCGTATTGCTGCCAGCAACAAACGCGGGATGATACCAGTTCCGGAAGATCAGGTAGGCGCAGAACATTCCTCCAAAGAACATGACCTCCGTCAGCAGGAAGACCCACATGCCAAAGCTGGCCGCTTCCCGCTGTTGCCCGACGGTTTCGAAATGATGCCGGAGAAACGATGGGTGTTCGTGCCGGCCCACTCCTCCGGGAAGCTGTTCTTCGGGAGCCGTCGCAATCGTTTGGCTATCCAACGGTTTGTACCTCGTGTTCAATCTTGTTCGCCAGCCACTCGTAATCGTATGCTTCGTGATCCATGATCGGGATCTCGACGAAGTTTTCTGTCAGCGGCGGCGACTGGATCTGCCATTCCAGACCGGTTGCCTGCCATGGATTGTCGCCTGCGATTTTTCCGTATTTCAGAGACCACGGCAGGTAGAGCATCGGAAGCAGATAACCAATGCCAAGAATGGAAGCGCCAGCGGTCGAGAAGACGTTCAGCACCTGGAAGTCCGCGGGATAGGCTGCATAGCGGCGGGGCATTCCAAGATAGCCGAGCAGAAACTGCGGAAAAAAGGTGACGATAAAGCCGATAAAAGTGACGATGGCGGAGACTTTCGAAATTCCTTCCGGATACATCCGTCCCGTCATCTTCGGCCACCAGAAATGGACGCCGGCGAGATAGGCCATCAACATTCCGCCGACCATGACAAAGTGGAAATGGGCAACGATGAAGTAGGTTTCCGTCAGGTGTACATCCATGCCTAGCGTCGCCAGAAAGATTCCCGTCAAACCTCCAATCGTAAAGAGGCCTAGAAATCCGAAGGCATACAGCATGGGAGTTTCGAACGTGATTGAGCCCTGATAAAGCGTCGCCGACCAGTTGAAAATTTTAATGGCGGAAGGAACGGCAACCAGCATCGTCAGCAGGGAAAAGACCAGAGCGGAATACTGACTGACGCCCATGATGAACATATGGTGTTCCCAGACGAAAAAGCCGAAGACTGCGATCGCCACCGAGGAGAACGCGACCGCCGTATACCCGAACACCCGTTTACGCGAGAACGTACTGATGACTTCCGAGATCACTGCCATTCCGGGCAGAATCATGATGTACACAGCGGGGTGCGAGTAGAACCAGAACAAATGCTGGAACAGGAGCGGATCGCCACCCTTCGTTGGATCGAAAACGCCGATATTCAGGGTTGCTTCAAGAGCCACCAGAACCAGAGTGATGGCCAGCACCGGCGTTCCCAGAATCATGATGATGGAAGTGGCGTAGTGGCCCCAGGCGAAGAGAGGCAGCCGGAACCACGTCATACCCGGACAGCGCATGCGATGGATGGTGACGATAAAGTTCAGCCCGGTAAAGATGGATGAAAAGCCTGCGAGGAAAATCCCCATCGCCGCAGTCACCACATGGGTATTCAGGTAGTGGGTGGAGAGCGGAGTGGTAAACGTCCAGCCGGTATCGACGCCGCCCAGAATCATGGCTCCCAGGATCACCAATCCACCCGCTACGTACAGGTACCAGCTCAGTAGATTGATCTTGGGAAATGCCAGGTCGCGCGCACCCACCATCAGGGGAATCAGGAAATTCCCAATCGTCGCCGGCACCGACGGCACCAGGAACAGAAAGACCATGATGATGCCGTGCATGCTGAATACCTTGTTATAGGTATCCGTAGCCATCAAATCCGCCGTGGGCGTCAGCAACTCCAGCCGGATCAGTCCCGCGAGAATGCCTCCGATCACGAAGAAAAAGGTGATGGAAACCAGATAGAGGATGGCGATTCGTTTGTGGTCGCCGGTCAGCAGCCAACTCTTCAGCCCATACTCCTGGTTCAGAAAGCTCTTGCGCGGCAGCGTCGCGGTAGCCTGGTCCGGCAGCGATACGATGGTGGCACTCATGGCTTGGGTACTCCTGGCAGCGGGGCGGCTCCGGCGCCCTGGTTGGCTCCCCCAATCGGGGCAGGTTGAGCGGAATCCAATTCAGACTTGTTCATCATCTGGGTAAGGCGGTAATTGGAATCCAGACTCTTGATATATTCTACGAGGTCGATCAGCCCATCTTCGCTGATCTGTCCCTGGTAGGTCGGCATAATCGGAACGTAGCCGGCAGGAACATGCAGGGACGGATTTAGTATCTTTTCCCGAAGATAAGCTTCATTGGCGATCATGGTCGAGCCGTCAGTCATGCGGATGCGGGAGTTATAGAGTCCGTAAAGATTCGGTCCGCGTGCCTGGGAATTGCCCGCGTGGCAGGCGTTGCAGCCCATCACCGCGAACAGCCGTTCTCCATTTTGCGCAAGCGACGCACCACTGGTATTTCCGGCCGCCCATTTTTTGTATTGATCGCGCGGCAATACGTAAACCCAGCCGCCCATTCCGGAATGATCCGTGCCGCAATACTGCGTGCAAAACAGATGATATTTTCCCGGCGTCGTGGCCTCAAAATACACTGTCGTGTAGCGCCCTGGAATTGCTTCTCGCTTTACCCGAAATGCGGGGATCGAGAAGCTATGAAACACGTCCTGCGAAATCAGCGTGACCTGGATCGGCACTCCGGCTGGAATATGAAGGGTATCGATCTCATGCTGACCGCCCGGATGCTCCACCTTCCACATCCACTGCTTGCCGACCACATAGATATTCATCGAATTGGGCGGAGGATTGTAAATGCGGAAATAGAGCAGCGCTCCCCAAACAAAGAAGACCAGAAAGATTCCCAGCGGGATCAATGTCCAGGTTGCTTCCAGCAGCGTCGAACCCTCGATCTGGACCGCCTCCGGATGCCGCGTTTTGCTGTAGCGGATGGAGAAGAATAGTACCATGCAGCCAACCAAAATCAGGCCAGTGATGGTCATCCCGATCAGCGCGAAATAGAGCGCATCCGCGTACGGAGCAATCGTGGACGCCTCCGGCGGGAAAATCGCGAAATGCTTAAGCCAATTGACTAAAAATTCCCAAAGGACAGGACTGATGTGCGACATTTATATTTACCCGTTCGCCTTTTTAGCAGCTCCGGCGCTGCCGCCATTCAATGCATCCTGCCGGAGCGAAATCAAAATAAATGCACCGAGAGCCAAAACCGTCAGTATGCAACCGAGCTGCACGATGCGGACAATCAACATGCTGTTCCGCGCCGTATGCGGATCGTACCGGTAGCAATAGGTATAGATAAGATCGACCGGCGACCCGATCGTACCGTGCGACGCCTCGACCAGCCCGGCGCGCATGTCCCGCGGGGAATATTCCACCCCCAGATAATATTGCGAGATTCGGCCTTCAGTCGTAATCAATTCAATCGAACTCGGGTGCGCATACTGATCCATTTTTCCATCGGAACCCGGAACACTGACGTACCCAAAACCAACTGCTTTGGTCAGCGCATTGATCGAATCTGCCGGTCCCGTCAAAAAATGCCATCCGGTCGCGGTATCCGTGCGGCCATAGCGCTTCAGGTAGAGAGCTTTCTCCTGCGCCGCCAGCGCGGGGTCTTCCCTGGGGTCGAAGCTGGCCACGATAACGTCGAAATCTTTTCCCGGAGTGAATTTCAACATCTCCAGCGCTCCGACCAGGCCGTTCAACTCTTCTGAACAGAGCATGGGGCATTTGTAGTAGACCAGTGCGAGAATCGCGGGACGGCGGCCAAAATACTCTCCCAGATGAACGGTGCGTCCCGTCTCATCGCGAAAATCGGCAGCCAGCGGCAGTTCCTGCCCTAAATGCTGTTCGATGGTCGCCTTCTTCAAGATGACGGGCAGCTTCGATCCGGCTGGATCTCCCATCGTTTTCTCCCCGATCGGGGCCACCTGTGCGGGCGCCGCCACCGGCAGCACGCAGAGGACTGCGCAGGCAAACGTTGTTCCCAGCGCCCTGCGGAAAAATCGGGTTGGAAAAAGTGTGGTCATTATCTTTACTTCAGCGAATCGTGACGTTGTTCCGCTCCAGTTCCTCTAATGCGCGCCATCCAATTGCGCATGCGTCGTGCGCGGAGTCTCTGTTTCCATTTGCTGCCGTTTTGCAGTCATCATCTCTAGCTCCGGTCCGGTGCGGGCAAACCCGTCGGTCAACGGAGCCGTTACCACCTTGGAACTATCTCCAAACATCGCTTGCTGCTGGCTTGGGTTCTGACCCGCATTTTGATTCTGACCCTCCGGCTGTTCTCCTTCGACCGGCAAACCACGCTGCGCAATTAACTGCATCGCCCGCGTGATGGGAATCCTGACAATCTGCTTCTGCTCGTCCGCCCAGGTATAGTGATTCAGCAGCATATCCTCGCGCGCATGCATCTCGGCCACGTCAACTGCACCATCGTCCGTCTCAAGTCGCGGCGTAGGGAATTTCTTGACCACTTGCTGCAGCTGCTGCTGCTTGATCCCCGGATCGGATACCAGATTGGCCGGCTTTCCGCTTTCCAATTGGCTCCACTTGTTGGGCGGCCCGTCCTGGCGCGCAAGCTCCATGTTGATCAACTTCCCGATGCCAAAGGCCAGAACAAATACGACACAAACCGTCGACAACAGCACGACAAGAAATATCGCCGTCTCTTTCACGTTTGCGTCGGTGGTCTCATACCCCGGGCCGCGCTCTACTTTGCCGTTCGTTTCAGGATCATGCGTGGGCATGTTCAGACTCCAGAATCTCCGCCAGATGCGGATCGTTCAACGGCACCAGGCCGCGAGTCCGCAATGTCGTGAAGTAATAGACCAGCCAAACCGCCGTCATTGCCGCCGGCACAAAGATGTACTGCAACATGCCCGCGGTGAAGTGAAGGTTGCGGCGCTCATCGGCAAACGATGGTGCGATCAACCACCAGGTGTCCCAGAACCGGGCAAATAGCATGATGCAGCAGACAGTCGCCAGCTTTCTCTTGTTGCGTTTGATGCTCCGCGAGAGCAGCAAAAAGAAGGGCAGCACCCAGTGGAACAAGAAATCGAGTCCCGCCACCGGACCCCATCCACCGGAAATGCGATCCATGTACCAGCGGATCTCCAGCGGCAGGTTGCCCGACCAGATGATGAGATATTGCGAGAACGCGATGTAAATGTTCAGCATGACGAATGCCAGGCACAGGTTGCCCAGATCGTGCTGTTCCGTGACCCGCAAAATGGAATGGATCGGCTCGTATTGGGAGAGCGCCAGAGTAACCAGGATCACCAGGGCGAAGGCTGCATACCCTTGCGACACCAGAAAAAGAAATCCGAACATTGAGGAAAACCATGTCGGATCGAGCGACATGATCCAATCGACGCACATTCCCGTCAACACCAGAGAATAGATGACCAACCCTGCGCCACTCAGATTTTCAAAACGTTTCTGCCAAAACCAATTGCCATGTACTGTGTCCGAATCGCGCTGGAGCGACCAGCGGTTCAGGAAATATGCAAAGATCGCGAAGATGACGAAATAGACGATCCCGCGCGTCCAGAAGCCGGCGAAGCCATAGAGGTGCAGCCACGGCCGCTTGTAGGCAATCGCGTGGGCCTGCATGGCGTCGATCAGGCCGGATTGCAAAGCTGCCTTGGGATCGGCTATGCGCGCCCAGATATACAGACGCTTGGCGAAGATCGCGATCGGCAGGAACATAAGGAAGACCAATGGAATGGTGCGGCTCATGGCCTCGAGAGGACGGCGGATCAACAAGCCCCACTTTCCGCCCGTCGTCCATTGCAGCATCAGCACCGCCAAACCGCCGATGCCGAAACTGAGACAGATCATCAGCCCCATCAGCCAGCCACGCAGCAGATAGTCGAAACTGCGGCTGACGATCAAATCGATCACCGCAAGCGCCGCGAAAACCACCGCGAAGACAGCGGCGCGACTGCGCCAGCGAAGAACCGCGGCGGGGGCGCTCAGGTCCGCGGGCAAACGATTTTTGTGATATCCCAATTCCATACTTGTATATTCCGTTCCGTCTACTTCGTTCCCTTGGCAACTGCTCGTTTCCCGGCCACTCCACGATTCGGGGCTTCCGGTCCCTTTGGCTCATTCGCTCCCACGGTCTTCGACGGGAACATATCGCCCGCGCTGGGAACATTGGTCACGTCCGGCAAAGTCCAGCCCTCAGGAAAGTTCGGAGAATATCCCATCTGTTCGGAGACTTCGGCCAGCGTCTGCACATTGGCTCCCGGAGAGACATCTTGAAGCGTCGCCGACTGACTAAGCTGCAACGCCCGAATATAAGCGGCAATTGCCCATCGATCTTTGGTCGAGACCTGCGCTGCATAATCCGGCATAGCGCCGTAGCCGTTGCTAATCACCGCAAAATAATGACCGAGCGGCTCCTGCTTGATTCGAGGCTCGATCAAATCCCCGGCAGGTTTATAGCCGCGCTCGACGATCATGCCGCGCCCATTCCCGACCCTGGAATGACACGGCGTACAGTAGATATTGAATTGTTCCTGTCCGCGGAGAAGCACCGTCATCGTCACCGGAAAAGGCATCTTGTCCTGCTCCTGGTTGGCGATCAGTCCAGTGTGAAAATAGTCGTCCTCATCTCCCTCATTGCGGGCAACCGTCCCTTCCACCTGGGGACGGACCGAACGACCGCTTGCGAAGAAACGGGTTCCGCGCTGCGGGATCATCTTGGGTTCATCCTGCATGTCCTGGCGGCAGCCCGCTGCCACCACCATCAGCGCCACGGCGGCGGAGGCAAGTGTCCAGCGGAAAATCGATTTTGGCGAATGCGTATGCATGGTTTAGTGCTCCACCTCGATAACGGAAACCGGATTGAGCGACTCCAGCAAGGAGCGGGATTCCGTAATGGAAAACCGCGGGTCGTCCGCCTCCAGGCAGAGAAAGAACTTGTCCGACGAAGCGCCGTTGCGAAAATTCGGGGCGTTGAATACAGGGTGATACGGCGCGGGCAGCCGGCACAACGCAAGCATCCCAAACCCGGCGGAAAGTCCCGCCCAGAGAATGGTCCATTCGTACGCCGGAATGATGAACCCGGGCCAGGCGAACTTGCCACGTCCGGCGATGTCTAGCGGATAGGCCCAGACCGAGATCCAGGTCTCCAGCAGGAACATCGCCAGTCCGCCGAGGATGCCGCCAATCAGGCAGACCATGGAAACCGCCCTTTCCTTGTGCTCGTCGAATCCCATGGCCTCGGCCGCTTCTTCGACCGGATACGGCGAGTAACAATCCATACGCCGATAGCCGGCGTCGTGGGAGACCTTCGCCGCAATGACCAGCTCCGTCGGCGTGTTGAACTCTGCAAGCAGACCGTATATTCCTTCGCGCACCGGCATTAGTCCACCACCTCCGGTTTTCTGTGATCAATCTCCGCTCCCGGCAGAAGCTGGCGAATTTCCGACATTGGAATCATGGGAAGCAACCGGATGAAGAGGAAAAACAGGAATGTAAACAATCCCAGCGTGCCGACAAACGTCATGTAATCCCAGCGGGTCGCCTTATACGTTCCCCACGAGGACGGCAGATAATCGCGCGTCAGGCTGGTGACGACGATCACAAACCGCTCAAACCACATTCCGGTATTCACAATGATCGAGAGGAGGAACAGGAAGGTGACGTTCTGCCGCAATTTCCGCGACCACAGTGTGCTCAGCGGAATCGCAATATTGCAGGTGATCAGCACCCAGTACGACCAGCCCATGGGACCGAACATGCGGTTCCAGGCCATAAAGAACTCCCATTTATCCGCCGAGTACCAGGCATACGCAATGTCTGTCATGTAGCCGTAGGCCACAATAAACCCGGTCGCCAGCATCACCTTGCCGCAGTTGTCCAGATGCCGGATCGTAATCAAATCTTCCAGGTGGTAGAACTTGCGTATCGGAATCGCCAGAGTAAGCACCATCGCGAACCCGGAATAAATTGCGCCGGCAACGAAATACGGCGGGAAGATGGTCGTATGCCAGCCGGGCATAATCGCCACCGCGAAATCGAAGCTGATGACCGTGTGCACGGAAAGAACCAGCGGAGTCGCCAAGCCGGCCAGCAGGATCGATGCGCTTTCATACCGCATCCAGTGCCGCGCCGAACCGCGCCATCCAAGCGCCATCTGCCCATAGATAAAGCGGCCGAATTTCGACTTTGCCCGGTCGCGCAGCGTGGCCAGATCCGGGATCATTCCGATGTACCAGAAGACCACGGAAATCGTCGCGTAGGTCGAGACCGCAAACACGTCCCATATCAGCGGGGAGCGGAACTGGGGCCAGTAATTCATGGTGTTCGGATACGGGAACAGCCAGTAGATGGCCAGCCACGGACGGCCCGTGTGGATGACCGGAAACATCGCCGCACATAGCACGGCGAACAGCGTCATGGCTTCTGCGAAGCGGTTGATGGAATTGCGCCAGCTCTGCTTGAACAGCAGGAGAATCGCAGAAATCAGCGTTCCCGCATGGCCGATTCCGATCCACCAGACAAAGTTCACAATAGCGAATCCCCAGGCCACAGGGATGGTGATGGCCCAGATGCCGACGCCCTTCAGGAACAGCCACGTAAGTGCGACCAGCAGCATCACGACGACGCCGCCAGCGATCGCGAAGCCCAGAAACCATCCCCACGGCGTGTGTGGCGTCAGTACGATCCGCGCCAGCTTCTCCGTAACCGAGCGAAACGTATGCCCGGGGGCAATGACCCGCTGCTCACCCGTCTCCGGATCGATCATTGGGTCTTGAGGCGAAATATCCTTGGTAGCCATGCTTTAAATGCGACCTCTTCAGTTCGCTGAGGTTTCCCTCACTGCGTTACCTTCGATAATTCTGTTACCACAACTTCCCCGTCAGGCCTTTTCCATCAGGTCCGGATTGGGATTGACCACCCCGGCGATGTAGGACGTCCGTGGACGCGTGTTCAGATCTGCCAGAACCGTATAGTTGCGCTCCTGCGCTTTGATCTTCGACACGCGGCTGTTTTTATCGTTGATGTTGCCGAACGTGATGGCCTGCGTCGGACACGCCTGCTGGCAGGCAGTCACGATTTCGCCATCCGCGATGTTGCGGTTCTCAATGTCCGCGCGAATCTTCGCTGCGCTGATACGCTGCACGCAATAGGTGCATTTTTCCATCACGCCGCGGCTGCGGACGGTAACATCTGGATTTCGCATCAGTTTGAGCGATGGGGTCGTGTAATCCGAGAACAACAGCCAATTGAAGCGGCGCACTTTATACGGGCAGTTGTTCGAGCAATACCGCGTGCCCACGCAGCGCTGGTAAAGCATCAGATTCAGGCCTTCCGGCGAATGCACTGTCGCCCCCACCGGACACACCTGCTCACAAGGGGCGTTCTCGCACATCTGGCACGTCATCGGCTGGAAATACGCCTTTGGTTTGTCCAGGTCGCCCTCAAAATAAGTATCGATGCGAATCCATTGCATGTCGCGGCCCACCTGAACCTCGTGTTTGCCGACCACCGCAAGGTTGTTTTCCGCATAGCAACTGACGATGCAGGCATTGCAGCCGACGCAGGAATTCAGATCGATCGACAACGCCCACTGATATCCTTTGCTGTAATCCCATGCCGGAAACAGCGTCGTGCTTTTCGGCGGTACTTCTTCATCTTCTCCGTCGGTGGCGAATCCGGGATTCTTTCGGTATTCCTCCAGCGTCGCGAACCGGATGATGCCGCGCTGCTCCCCTTCGCGTCCTTCGAGCGAATGCGGGGTCGCGTCAGGCTTCGCCTCTTTGGCCTCTTCTTCAAAGCCGTATTTCCGGGCAAACATGCTTCGCTCATCAATGTAATGGCTCTTCGTCGATGCGCATTCGTAGGCCTCGCCGGTCTTTTTCGCAGTCGCTCCCACGGCAAACAGCGGCGAACCGGCAAGCCGGATGGGAAATGCGTCGAATCCCGGTCCTGTACCCACCCGTCCGGAGTTCCGTCGGCCGTAGCCAAGATAGATGGTGATGCTTTGATCGGGATGACCTGGCATAACCATCGCCGAGGCCTTGATCTTCCTGCCCTGATAGTCGATCTCGATCACGTCGCTTTCAACCGCGTTCAGCTTCGCCAGAGTGCTGATGCTCATCAGCGCGGCATTGTCCCAGGAGAGATTTGTGATCGGCTTGGGTAGTTCCTGCATCCAGCCCAGGTTGGCGTAGCGGCCATCGTAGATGGTGGGATCAGGACGGAAGATGACCTCAAGCGCCGACGAATCCCCAGCAGGAGCGGCGGCCGGAGCGGTGTTCTTCGCCGATACCGACTTCGGAGCAAATGCCGTGTTCGCGATCCATCCATCATGCAGCGCCTTACGCCACTGTGGATCGAGGCCATTGTGAATGTCGCCGTTCTGATCGACGCTCTTGCCTCCGAGCTCCGCTTGCCAGGTCTGCTGCACAGCGGCATTCGGAGACATCTCCGGGTCAGCCAGCAGCCGTTGAACGATATGATGCGCCGACTTTCCGCCATAGAGCGGATCGATCATCGGCTGAACGATGCTGACCGTGCCGTCGTAGGCGCGAACGTCCGACCAAATCTCCAGATAATGCGTTCCGTTGATATGCCAGTCGGCGGCCTCTCCGGTCTCATCGACATACAGACCCAGGTGCGCGACCGTCTTGGCATGCCCCAGGGCCTTTTCAAATTCCAGGTCCGCCGGCGCGCTATAGACCGGATTGGTATCCAGGATGACCAGCCAGTCGACCTTGCCGGCATTTAGATCGCCGACCAACTGCTTCAAATCTTCAGTCTGCACGCTGGGCATGGGATTGACGGTTTCTGTATATACCACCGTCTTTCCCACATTGCCGAGAGCCTGATTCATGGCAATGGCCGCCAGATGAACCCCCGGTGCCGCCTGCTCTCCAGGAATCACCACACACTTGCCGGAATTCGCCTTGAGATCCTTGGCCAGCGCGTTCAGGTATGCGGTCTGCTCTTCGTTCCAGCTTCCCGTCGAAGCCCCTGAGCCTGCACCGATAGCCGATTCCAGCGCGGAGGCGAAAGCCTCCATCTGGCTGGCCCGCATTCTCAGGCGATGTTCCGCTTTGTATCCGGTGGTGGAAGGCGTGCTTTCGACCACATACAGTCGGTTCATCTCCACGCCAGGATTCAACGAACGGCGCTTCGAGTAATCCGCGGCCAGCTTCAGAAATCCTGGATGCCAGAGGCCCGATAGAAAATCCGCGTCGAGCGAAACGATCACGTCCGCCTGGTCGATCTTGTATTGAGCATCGACGTAATCGCCAAAGGCCTGCTTGGAAGCGGTTCGCGCCGAGTCCCGGTTCACCGGATCATATTGAATCCACCTGGCGTTCGGATATTTCGTGCTGGCGTTCTTCCACTGCGCTGCCAGCGTGGGCGACGTCACCGTGCCGCTCAGAAAATACAGGCCTTGGCCGCCGCTCGCCTTCTTCGATTCCAGCATGGCCGTAAAGTCAGCCACAAAATTCACATAGTCGCGGGTTTCTCCGCGATACAGCACCCGCTGAGAACGATCCGGATCGTACAACCCCAACAATGTTCCCTGGGTGTAGGCGTCGGTGGTGCCGTGGTTCATCGGATGTTCGGGATTGCCATCGACCTTGATCGGACGATAGGCATCGCTCTTCACCAGCAGCGGCACCGATCCCATCGGGAACGGGTGCGCCGTCGCGAAATAAACCGGCTTTCCAAGCACCAGGTTTTCCGGCTGCTTTACATACGGATAAATGGGTTCGTCGGGTTGCTTGGTGCAACCCGTAAGACCGGCCAGCGCGATGGAGGCGCCCATCAGCTTCATAAAACCGCGGCGGGAAACCGAGTCGACCCACTCCGAAGCGTGCTGCGGAAACTCGCGCTGCAAAGCATCCTGGAACTCAGGCGTGTCGGCCAGCTCATCGATCGTCCGCCAGTAACGTTTGCCGGTCTTGCCCGCCAGGCGGGCCTGCGCGGCTTCCATCAACTGGGCCGTCTTCGACTTCGCCTCTGGGTCTTTGATTACGGCCTCGTGTTCATTTGCCATCTTCGAATCTTGACCTTTGCGGTTGTTATTCCCATTGCGGTTGTTATTCATGGTCCTGCCAGCTTTGCTTCCCCAGGAGATCGCGGCATATTGCGTCGAGACCGCGGCTCATCGATGACACGTATCGCAACTGGTCAACTGACGCGGCGGACGAATATGGTACTGGACCAGAAGGTATTTTCCCAGCTCGCGCTGATCGGTAAATTTCACATAATGCTGATTGATTGGCACCTGCGCGTGGACCGATCCCGAACCCGGCGAAGACCATATTTTTTGATCGTTGAACTGCGGCGACTGTGGACCCAGCTTAGGCACGTCGAGGGCCGCGATCTCCGCGCCTTCATTGTCCGGATCGTTGGTTGTGCAGTTGACTAGCTGGGCCGTGGGAGTTCCAGGAGTGGTGGCGGAATTGGCGCACCAGACAGGATGCCGCGTCGAAGGACCTTCCCATGCCATCTGATAAATCTGCGATGTTGGACGAAGATTATTGGCGGGATTGCGATGGCAGTTCAGGCACCACTCCATCTGCAGCGTGCTGGCTTGATAGGTCAACGGCATGTTGTCGATGCGGCCGTGACAGGTGGAACAGCCAATTCCCTTGTTCACGTGAATCGAGTGATTGAAGTAAACGTAATCCGGCAGATCGTGAACCCTGGTCCAGACCACGGATTGACCCGTCGCCCAGCTATCGCGAACCGGTTCGAGTAGCTCCGCATTCGTCCAGATTTGCGCGTGGCAGTTCATGCAGGTCTTGGTGGGCGGAATGCCCGCATAGCTGGATTTTTCCACCGACGTGTGGCAGTACTGGCATTGCAGGCCAAGCCCCTGCACATGGTGCTTATGGCTGAATGGAACCGGTTGCGCCGCGCGCTGGCCCTGGCGGGTCACCCACGGAGACCGTTGCAGATAATTCAGTGTCACTCCCACAGCAATGAGAATGATTCCAGAAAGAACAAGACTGAAACGTGTCAGGGAATTCGAACTGCGGTCAAAAATCTGCGCCATTTAGATTTACTTCCCTACCTGATTGCGCGGCATGAATGCCATTATTGTGTGATCAAAACAGACCTGAATGAACAACGTCGCGTGGACTCGGACACAAAAAAATCCATTTGGGATTGCAAACGAAAGTATAGAGCAATACCCATAGATCCCGTCAACTTTTCGTACGATCGAATCGATTGAATCAGCATGGCGCGCATGAAAAATTGCTCAGAATTTTTTCTTGACATATCCGCGGCGTGCCCATTCCATACGCTTTTCGCGAACGTTCGGCGGAAATTTTTCGCGTCATCGTTTTGAATTCATAATTCCTGTTTTCTCTGGACACGAAAGTAATTCGAATCCCGCCCGGTTATAAACTGGTGCCATGACCAGCGGCCTTCGCAAAGTTCGTTACAACCATGCGAACGCGTGTCACCACCTGTCGCGCGCCGATGCCCGGCTGAAAAAATTGATGGAGCGGGTGGGCCCGTTCGGGTTGCGGTTGCAGCCCACTCACTCAACCTTTGAGGCTCTGCTGGAAGCGATCGTGTACCAGCAGCTTCATGGCCGGGCGGCGAAAACCATCCATTCCCGCGTGCTTGCATTGTTTCCAGACGGGATTGCCACACCGGAAGAACTCGACAGCCTGAACGATACAGACTTGCGCGCCGCCGGCCTTTCTGGCAACAAGCTGGCTGCGATTCGCGATCTTGGTGAAAAAAGCCTCTCGGGAATTGTTCCACCGCTGGCCGCGTTGCATCGAATGCCGGATGACGACGTGTGCGCGCGACTGACCGAGGTACGCGGCATCGGCATCTGGACCGCGCAGATGCTTCTCATCTTCCGCATGGGCCGGCCCAATGTATTGCCGGTTTCAGACTATGGAGTGCGCAAAGGATTCGCGCTGACCATCGGCAAGCTGCGTCCCGGTGTGCCCGTTACGCTGGCCGATCTCCCGAATGCCGCAACCATGGAACGGCGCGCCATGCGCTGGGCGCCCTGGCGCTCGGTCGCCAGCTGGTATCTGTGGCGCGCCTGCGACCTTGCCGTCGATGCGGAAAGTAAATCTTCGCGGACGGCTCGATGAACGATTGCAGCCGCTTCGTCTGCGTGCACGGCCACTTCTACCAACCTCCACGCGAAAATGCCTGGTTGGAGGCGATTGAGATCCAGGATTCTGCCGCGCCCTTTCACGACTGGAATGCCCGCATCAATCACGAGTGTTATGCGGCGAACGGCAGCTCGCGAATCCTGAACCGCCAGAACAAAATTGTGCGGATCGTCAACAACTACTCCCGCATGAGCTTCAACTTTGGCCCCACGCTGCTGGCCTGGATGGAAAAAGCCGCGCCGCTTAGCTATCAGCGCATACTCGACGCCGACCGCGTCAGCCAGGAACGTTTTGGCGGGCACGGATCGGCCATCGCCCAGGTCTACAACCACGCCATTCTGCCGCTGGCGACGACCCGCGACCGAGCCCTTCAAATCCACTGGGGAATCGCCGATTTTGAACACCGCTTTGCTCGCAAGCCGCAAGGGATGTGGCTGGCCGAGACCGCGGTCGATCTCGAAACACTCGATCTTCTCGCACAAAACGGCATCCTGTTCACCATCCTCGCCCCGCATCAGTGCGCGCGGGTCCGAATCCTTCCGACGGAGAACGATCCCGAAGCGCCTGCCTGGCACGAGACTTCCCGTGCGGATGTGGACCCGACGCAACCATATCTCGTGCGCACCAAAGAAGACCGCAGCATCTCGGTATTCTTCTACGATGGCCCCAGCTCGCGTGCAATTGCATTTGAAGGGCTGCTGGACAACGGCGGCGACCTGGCGCATCGCCTCCTCCACGGATTTCGCAAAAACGACCGCACCGGTCAGCTGGTGCATGTTGCCACAGACGGAGAAAGCTATGGGCACCACCACCGGCACGGCGATATGGCGCTGGCCTATGCTCTTCAAGCGATAGAAAAAAACGGTGATGTCCGCCTGACCAATTACAGCCAATTCCTGGAAGCGTTTCCTCCCACGCAGGAGGCGGAGATCTTCGAGAACACTTCCTGGAGCTGTTCGCATGGCATGGAACGCTGGCGCTCCGACTGTGGCTGCGGCACCGGCGGCAATCCAACCTGGAACCAACGCTGGCGCACGCCATTGCGGGCTGCGCTCAATTGGCTGCGGGACTCCGTGCGGCCGCTGTGGATGCAGGCCGTCGCCCAACTTCTGAAGAACCCCGACGTCGCGCTCGATGACTATATTCACGTCGTCCTCAACCGCAGCCTGGAATCGCAGCAACAATTTTTCGCCGCCCAGTGCGTGCGCCCGCCTGCGCCGGAGGAGCGCATCCGCGTCCTTAAGTTGATGGAGCTCGAACGGCATCTGCAACTGATGTACACCAGTTGCGGCTGGTTCTTCGATGACCTTGCCGGCATTGAAACCGTGCAGATCATTTCGTACGCTGGCCGCGTGCTGCAACTGGCAGCGGAATTGTTTGCTCAAGAGGGCCACTCACTGGAAGCAGAGTTTTTAACGCGACTTGCCGAAGCGCACAGCAACGCAAATTCCTCTGAGGACGGCGCGGCCATTTACCGGAGAACCCTGGCGTCGCAGAAGATCGACCTGGAGCAGGTGGGCGCGCAATATGCCATCACTTCGTTATTCGAGTCGCACCCCGACAAAACCACTCAGTATTGCTACGACATCGATCGGGAATCAAGCGAATTGCAGGCGACTGGACGCGGACGGTTTGCCTATGGACAGGCGAAGATATGTTCGCAGATCACGCTCGAATGCCTGCCGCTCGATTACGTCGTGCTTCATCTCGGCGATCAGAATCTTTCCGCTGCCGTGCGAAAAACCGCGGCAGTCAACAAAAACAGCTTTCAGAATTTTGCCCGTGAGATTCGTGAGGCTTTGGCCGCGGCCGACCTGCCGGAAGCCATGCGACTTTTTGTCCGCGACTTCGACTCCACAGGCTACTCGCTCCGCAGCCTGTTCCGCGACGATCAGCACCGCATTTTGAAGTTCCTTCTCGACTCCACGCTGAACGAAATGGAAGGAACGCTACGGACCATCTACGAAGAGCACATTTCGCTGCTGCGCTATCTCAGCGTGACCGGGATGCCCAAGCCCACATCGCTGATGCTCGCCGCCCAGTTCAGCTTGAGCGCGGATTTGCGCAATCTCCTCACAGGCGATCCTTTTGAAGCAGCGCGCGTCCGCCAATTGGTAACTCAGACTCGCACCGACCAGGTGGCGCTCGACGATGTCGATCTCTCGTATCTTGCCAATCAGCGAATGTTGCAGGCCATGGAACGGCTGGAACAAAGCCGCCGAGAAAGCGACTTGGATTCGGCCATCGAGATTCTGGAAGCTTTGCGCGAGCTTCCTTTCGAAGTGGATTTCTGGGAGACGCAAAATCGCTGGTACAAGGTCTGGCAGCAAAGCCTTCAGGCGGAAGCAACGAATCAAAAATGGATGGACCTGCTTCGCGAGCTGGGCAGCCGCCTGGACATTGAAGTGGATCAGCTCATCGTGGACAGTTGATCTAACTCCGCCATTTCAAAGTCACCGGCCCTTTCAACGGATGATCGAATCTTCCCCCATTTGATGCCATTTGTAACCGTGCCTGTTTCAATGCGAAATACCACTTCGCCGGGCGGTCGGCATCGTCAATCAGCATTAGCGAAGGATTGAACCGTAGCCCTTGTGCCTGTTGGACCATTGTCAGCCGGTCCTGCTCGACGAACCTGCGGCCAAACGCTCTGGCAATCGCAGGGACAAATGGCACGCGATGAAAAATATTCCACGCCGCATATACATCGATGCGACTGGCCGCCGCTGTCACCGGCGTCACTGTAGTGAGACTCGAAAACCATTTGTCACCGCATCGAATCGTCTCATAGCGGCGGTTGGGCAGAACAAAATCAATGGTTGTCGTCACCGGTTGACCATACACTCCCAACAGCTTGTAGGGTGCGCTATTTACCGAAGGCGCATGCGCCGTCATGCGAAAACCCTGCGGAATCGGCTCAAACTGTTTTTCTTTCACGTGGATGCTGCTTCCGCTGCGCCACCACCAGGACTGATGCACGAACGGTCCATGCGCCGGGTCCATCAGTCCAATAATGCCGTGGTCCACGTTGCACGGCAGGTCCGCCGATAGATGAGCGGAGCGAAATCGCGGTCCAAACTTCGGTAGCTCCGGCACCGGGACCAGTTTAGAAATATTTTCGGCGGAGATACGTCCTGATCCGAGAGCGGGAACATAAACCCACGCGTACCCATCGCGTTCCACGCAGGGAAACGCACTGGCATAGATGCGTGTGCAGTCAAGCGTATCGGCAGGCGTCAGTGAAGGAATCTCTTTGCACTGCCCGCTAACCGGATCGAATCGCCAGCCATGATATTTGCAGGTAACAAGCGACGCATCGAAGGAGCCGTACGACAGTGGAATGCCGCGGTGCGGGCAGCTGTCCCGCATGGCGAACAACTCACCGACTTGTGTGCGCCCCAGTAAAAGCGGAATGCCGAGCAACAAGATCGTCGCAGTCTGGCGGCCGCGCAGTTGATCGCTGCGCAATGCCGGATACCAGTCGTCATAGATCAGCGTCGCTGGCGGCGGTGCGGGTGTGTTAATCGGCGCTGTCCCCTCCGCGGAATTCATCATCCATTTGAAAATACCACCGGAGTAAAAAAGATTCTGGATGCCCCGGGTTCGCGCAGCTAGTCTGGGATTGCGAAAGGTTCGGATTCACTTCGCCGCGCGAACCAGCTTTCCTCCGCGCAACAAAAATCGTTCTCCTCGCCAGACGACATGGTTTCCCGCAAAACTCCAGAACCATACCCCAAGCGCCACCAAATCGCGCAGCGGCAATAGCCACAGATCGCGTACAGTCCCCCGATCTCCCAATATCGCGGCGCCTACCGTCAGCGCCACTGAGACGCGGACGCAGATCATGACGCTGAGCAGTGCAATGCTTTCGAGCGACGCAGCGGAAGCAATAACATTCGCCAACGCCCACGGCAGACCGAAGGTGATCAGCAATCCAAAATAGCCGAGTGGCCGCGAATCCCGCACGCCGCGCGACCACCGCAATTGATGCTCCAGGAAGGAAGAAAACCGGTACGCCGGAACCGATGTCTCGACTACCTCGCGGCCCAGCTCCACGCGATATCCAGCTCGAAAAATGCGAGCGCCGATTTCGTAATCGTCCGCCAGATGATCGGCCAGCTGGGCGAAGCCGCCGATTGCCTCCAATGCCTCGCGGGTTACGGCGAGGGTCGAACCCAGCCCGAACCGCAAGCCTTTTTCCATCCATCGCGCAGTCAGAACGCCAGGCATAAAGTCGGTCGCGATCCCCAGCGCTTCCAATCGCGATCCCAGCGTCCCATGCGAACGTCCTCGATAGAGCGCCGTGACTACGCCGACTGGTCTGTGTGTCTTGTCCGCGGAACCAAGCACAGGCATCGTGTGACGCAGATATCGCGGACTCACGCGAATATCGCTGTCGCTAACTAGAAGATGGTCGTACTTTGTCTCCGGCAGCATCTGGGTCAGCGTGCCGACTTTTCCGTTCGTGCCCAGAATCTCCGGGCAAAGAATGACCCGAATCACTTGCTGCGGAAACTCCCGCTGCAGTTTTTCAATGGCCTCAACCGCAGGATCGTCCGCGGTGTGCACCCCGAAGAGAATTTCATATTCTCCGGGGTAATCCTGTGCGCAGTGGCTGGCGAACGCAGCGTACATCTCCGGGTCTACGCCTTTTACCGGCTTCAGAATGCTGACCGGCGGATAGAACTCGGGCAGCGAACCACGAAGCGAGCGGCTATAGGAGCGAACGGCGCGAAAAATAAACAGGCAATAAACCAGCGCCGCCAGCGTTAGCAACGTAAAAGCTGCGGAAATAAGTTGGGCGGCCAGCGGAAGCGCGGAAAAATTGAAAATTGCAATCATGGGCGATTGTTGTTATTTATTGTCGCCCAGAAGCGGTCTTATAGTGGGGCTCGTGCTCTTAGCCCCAGCGGAAAAGCATATATACGATCGTTTCGGGAAAGGCTCCGGTTCGGGCTCAATGCTTTCCCTCATAGGGAACAAATAGATCGGGAAACTCCTGCTTGAGGGTCGCAATCTTGGGCCGATCGCAGATCATGATGTAGGGGTTGTCTGGATTCTTCAGTGCGTAATCCTGATGGTAATCTTCGGCGCGGTAGAAGCCCTTCAGCGGCACAACCTGGGTCACGATGCGCTTCGGAAAAGCCTTGGCGGCATCCAATTGCGCGATATAAGCTTCGGCAATCTTCTTCTGTTCTGAGTTTGAGTAGAAAATTGCCGAGCGATAGGACGTCCCCACATCCGGTCCCTGACGATTCAGTTCCGTTGGATCATGGACGGAAAAGAAGATCCGCAGAAGCGTTCCGTAGCTGATGCGGGAAGGGTCGAAGATCACCTTAACCGACTCCGCATGGCCTGTGGTTTCCGTTGTTACTTGCGGATAGGTTGCTGACGAAGCAGACCCGCCCGAATATCCCGCAGCGGTAGAAATAACGCCTTTAACCCGCTCGAAAACCGCCTGCGTACCCCAGAAGCACCCCCCGGCAAATACCGCTGTCTCCCGGCTCGACTTGTGCGCCAACGAAATGTCCGTGGCCGGAGCGGGGATTCGCGGGCCAGAAGCCGCGAAAGCGAAACCTCCAACACCGCCGAAGCAGAAAACCAGAACAATCAACGAGCGGAAATAACGTGGGGGCATAAATGTCTCCTGGATGAAAACAATAAGCTCACCGGCCAGTGGAGGACTGTGGTGGTGGAGCCGCGGTCTGAGCCGGCGACGGTTTGCGATGTTTTGCTTTGTGCGTCACGCGATTGTCGACAACGATCGTTTTGTTATGCTCGCTCGAGGCTTCGCTGGATTGGGCCGCTTTCAGTTGGGCCTGAAACTTCGCCACCTGCTGGTCCTGCAAAAGAGCCGCTTGCATTAACTGCATCGAGGCAGCTTTCCGCGCGGCCTCCAGACGCTCCAACGCGTTTCCCAATATGAAGGCGTCCGCTTTACCTCCGGTCAGATTTGCGGCAGTGGCCAGGCGTACCAGCACGTCATACAACGCGTCTACATTGTGCATCACCGCATATTGCGGCTGCAGCGCATTGGGCGATTGTTGCGCAGTCTGCAACAACCCCGGAAGAGTTCCGTTCAGGTCCTGCTGAATCGAGTTGGCGTCGCCGCTGAATTGACTTTTCCAATCGCGAGAAACCTTCCAGCGCTCAATCTGTATCTGTCGCAGCGCCGCATCCACTTCGTCCAATGCGGGATGAAGAGATGCAACCGGAACCGTCTCGACTGCCGGCGGGCTCGCTGCAGCCGCCGGCATTTGGATCGCGTGGCCCGATCCGGTCAATCCCACAAAAAACACCAGCGCTGCGCTTACGGGAAAGAGCCGCGCCACAATCTTAGGGCGTGCCGGATTTTCCCAACGTTTGTCCATGTTTTGATCCACTCTCTTCCGGATGCCTTCCGATGTTTCGCTGTTGCCCTGTTGTTTGACTTGCGAAGGAGAGGATCGTTAAAAATTGAACGAACTGGTTGCAATTTTAATCCACAAAATTAAAAAAGATCTGTGGCGCGCCCTTTCCCACAACCAAATCGACCCATCTGCGCCGCGCCAATTCATGTAAACTAGCAACAGTTTTTCTGTGGGCCTGTGGCGCAGCTGGGAGCGCGCTTCCATGGCATGGAAGAGGTCGTCGGTTCGATCCCGACCAGGTCCACCAATAAACCCTTTAAACTAAATTCTTTACAAAGACGAGCACTTCTGGCCAAAAGCTTTTTAGGGTGCTATTGTCTTTCCGCACCGTCGGAGAGCAGCAATTCCACAACCCTTTCGTTCGCTTCCCGCTTCCGCTCCGAAACCGCACGAGTGTAAATGTCCAGCGTTGTTCTACTGTTCGCATGACGCAAAAGTTCCTGCGCCACTTTAAGATCGACGCCCATCGCTCGCAGGTTTGTCGCTAGCGAATGACGGAAGCTGTGCCACCCGATGATCTTCCCTTCAATGCCCGCCCGTTTGAGTGCTAGCCGGGTACTCCTCTTGAGCAGGTTATCTGGACCCAAGGGTTTTTCCCATTGAGCCGGATAGAGGGAATAAGAAATCCGCATCCGTTTTATAGAGAGACTGTTCCTTCAATTCCAGAAGTGCGGCGAGCACCGGTAGATGGAGCGGCACCGGACGCCGTGGAAGCATTCGGTCTTCGTATCGTCGAAACGGTTGCGGACAGAGGAACGCATAACATTGACTTCGAGCGTCAGCGTGCTCACATCCCTCCAAGTCAGCGCGATCATTTCGGACCGTTGCAGACCCATGCTCCCGCCAACAGGACCGTCGTCCAGTCCCGGACGGAAAGCTGTTCCAGCAACGCTTGGAACTCTTCCGGGCTGAGTACGTCCTTCTCACACAAGCTTTTTGACGAGGTACGGACTTTGCTGATCGGGTTGAAAGTAAGCCATTCGCGCCGGATAGCGTGAGAATAAAGAAGCTGACGAAATGGCGGCATGTGAGGTCTTTCACGAACTCAAGGACAAACATTGTGGTCCGCAGTCCTGCAGCAAATGTTCAAGCAGGCTGGCTGCTGGACAATGAGACGGACCAATGAGCCGAGGAAAACAGTCTGAAGCGAAGGGTCGGTATTCTGGTTCAGTAACAAGATGCCGATTTCCCGTTACTAATCCAACCTCGATGAGTACCTCGGCGATTATGTATAAAACCGAGCCAAAGATAAGCCAACTTCCGGTTGGTCGACCATCCACCCGGAATGCGCCACTAGGCCCGCTGTCTAGCGCTCAATGAGTGACTAGGTTGTTCTCGGCAACTGACAACTTCTCGCGGCTATTGGTGGCCGCTAATGCTGGGGTATCAGATTATTTCGTTCCGATTCGGGTTTTACCTGGAAAACGGAACGCGTCGCTGGCCCGGAGTTCGGCCATGTGACGCAAAATCTCGCTCGTCTTTTCTTCGTCGACGCCGGTGGCTGTTGAGAGGTATGTCAATCGGGCGGGGGCTGCGAACCCAGTACCGGCAGCCTCAACAATATCAGCTATCTTCAGTATGACGTCCTGGCGAATGGCGGTGAACCCGGTCCAGTCGCCCGTCTTGCCATAAGCGAACAACTCCAATTCGAAAGCGGCACCGGCAAAACCAATGACTCGAACTCTTGAACTTCCGGATTCAATTGCGGGGTGTTCGTCCAGCATGCTCTTCACGCGGTCCAGCACGAACCGAAGTTGTTCGACTTGTGTTTCAATTCGCAGCGAGAAGTTTTGGTTGATAAGCAATTTGGTGCGGGCTCTCATATTCTCGAACTGCATTTGGGCAAGTGCTCCATTGGGGACAACGAGAAGATTCTGATCGAGTGTTCGCAGCTTCAGAGAGCGGAGCCCGATATCTTCGACAGTGCCAGTTCGATCGCCGATCTTGCAGAAGTCGCCGACGTTTACAGCCTTGTCTATCAGCAACGAGACCCCGCCTATAAGATTCTCAAGTGTCTTTTGTGCACCCAGCGCTATCGCGAGCCCCCCGATGCCGAGGCCGGCGAGCGCCGCTTTCACGTTTAGCCCAAATAGAGCCAACGCAGCGATCACGGCGATGATCAGCATCGTGACATGGGTGACACGCTGCATCAGGATCAGGATCGACTCCCCGCCTTGGCTACGCGTTCGCGCGCGTTCCACCACGAGGTGAAAACCCCGGTCAACGATCCTGCCTACAAGCCACGCCACACATCCCACCAGAAGGGCTGCCATTCCGCGAAAGTAGTAGAAGCGATACAAAAGGGGCGGCCCAAGCAGGTAGACGAAGGCGATGTGCAACAGAATCGCAATGATGCACCGAAGCGGCATGCCGACTGGTGTATCCCACACCGTTATGAAAGGAAGTCTTCGGAGTTTGTGCCAGACTCGCCTGGGCGTGCTCAGCACAAAGGCCAGCAGCCACGCAAGCACCCACGAGACCGGGATGGAGAGCAACCATCCGAGCCACTGCCGGAGGGACATTCCCATCACTTGTTTACCGCTCAAAGCAATCGTTGCGATTCGATCGGTTGCCGTCGGCGTTTCGTTTTGCATTTCGGCGTAGAGCTTGGGGAATCTCGCAATCGTATCTTGAGAAATTAACCAGATTTTCCCTGAAGTCGGATCATCCACCCGCACCAGGACAACATCCGCGGTCGTGCTACCTACCGTCAAAACGCCCGCACGCACCTGGCCGGGCGGAAGTCCCGGTTCGACCGTGCCGTGGGGGTCATCGCTCAACAAGCCGACGTTGCTTTTGAACCTTGGGAGCAACGCATTGAGTTCCCTGGCGAGTTGTGCCAGGTTCGTTTTCTGGTCCGGTGGCAGTTGCAGGTAACGGACGGCGGTCGCGAAGTCCCTGCGTCCTTGAGACTTGAGAAAGCCCACCACTGCACCACGAGGGGTTTTACGTCCGAGTGGATCGATTGGAACTGCAGGTTCGGCTGTAGTTGATGGAGGTGTTGCGGGCGCAGAAACCTGAGCTGGCGAACGCGCAGCTAAGCTCGCGAACAGGAAAATAGCGAGGGCCGCGCCAGGAGCCAGCGTCCGGCTAAGCGACTTGCTTATCCCTTCTCGTTTCTCCATGAAGAAGGACATCTGTTTATCCGGTAACCCAAATAGTTCGACGTTGTCCTCGTCAAATCAGGCAGCAGAACGGGTTTCTGCCTCCTGGATTCGTTCCTTCGCAAAGGCCCCTGACTTGCCGGCATCCAGAAGTTGCCGTCCATCAATGCGACCGAAAAGTTCGATCAGTTTTGCGACCAGGCCGGTCCATCCGGTTTGGTGGCTGGCTCCCAGACCCGCGCCGATGTCGCCGTGGAAGTATTCGTAAAACAGAATGTAATCTTTCCACTGGGGGTCGGTCTGGAACTTTTCCGTACCTCCGTAAACTGGCCGCCGACCGGATTTATCGCGCAGAAAGATCCGCTCCAGACGCTCGGCAATCTCCCGCCCAACCTCGAACAGGTTCATCAACTTGCCGGACCCGGTCGGACACTCGATTTTGAAGTTGTCGCCATAAAAGAGATAGAACGACAACAGAGCGCGAATCAGCAACGCGTTCACAGGCATCCAAATGGGTCCTCGCCAGTTGGAGTTGCCACCGAACATGCCCGTGTCCGACTCGGCAGGAAGATAATTAACCCGGTATTCCTGGCCCTCCACTTGGACGATATAGGGATGCTCGTTGTGGTATCGAGAAAGCGCTCGTATGCCATAGGGGCTAAGGAATTCGTTCTCGTCGAGCATGCGGGTCAAAATCCGGCGTAACCTGTTTTCATTTACGAGTGCGGCGATGCCGCGCTCGCCATACCCATAGTGGCCGGGCCCGGTAGCATGAAGGCTCTCGCGCAGTTCGGGCATGCGCCGCATGCGTTCGAATACGACCTCTGCCACTCGCGGCACGCGTTCGCGCTGCCACGGCTCAATTACGGTGGTGGCACACAAGGGTAATAGACCCACCATGGAACGAACCTTGAGGCGCCTGGCGCTTCCGTCGGGGAGGCGAAGGACATCGTAATAGAATCCATCCTCCTCGTCCCACATGCCTTCCTCTCCCGTTTGGTTCATGGCGTGGGCGATCCAAAGAATATGGTCGGCAAACTTGATCGCCATGTCTTCGAAGAAAGGGTCCTGAGCCGCCAACTCGATGGCGATCTCCCCCATGTTCTGGCAGAAGAGCGCCACCCACGCCGTGCCATCCGCTTGCTCGAGGTGGCCGCCAGTCGGCAGCGGGGAGCTGCGATCGAAGACACCGATGTTGTCCAGACCGAGAAAGCCCCCTTCAAAGAGATTTTTGCCAAAGCGGTCTTTGCGGTTCACCCACCAGCTGAAGTTCATCAGTAGCTTGGTAAAAGAACGTTTGAGAAACTCGACATCGCCTTTTCCGTTGAGCGCTTGTTCAGTCCTGTACAGGAAGATGGTGGCCCAGGCGTGCACCGGGGGGTTGACGTCGCTGAAGTTCCACTCGTACGCGGGGATCTGGCCAGTCGGGTGGATAAAGAACTCCTGCAGCATCAGGTCCAGCTGTTCCTTGGCGAAGTCGGGATCGACCGTCGTGAGAGCGATGGTGTGGAAGGCAAGATCCCACGCCGCGTACCATGGGTACTCCCACTTGTCGGGCATTGAAATAATGTGATTGTTCACCATGTGGAACCACTCGCTATTCCGGCTAAGGCGTCCGTGTCCGCCCGGCTTCATCGGATCGAGACCATGTTCTATAAGCCACATGTTCACGTCGAAGAAGAAATACTGCTTGGACCAGAGCATCCCGGCCAACGCCTGACGCATCACGAGGGCCTTATCTTCGCTGACACCTTCCGGAGTAATTGATTTGTAGAACATGTTCGACTCATCCCGGCGAGTCTGCATGATCGCATCGAAGTTCTTGAACGGGTCTCCTACGGCATCAGGCGCTTCGTCAGTTAGCCGCAGGCGGATGGTGGCTGTCTTCCCGACGCCCACGTTCAACTGGTAGTGCGCTGAAGACTTGGTTCCGGTTTTCTCGGGATTTACCAAGTCGCAATTTCCCTGAACGACGCAGTTGTTAATTCCGTCCTTGACGTATGGGCTGGCGTTGGGCGTGCCGAAGATCCGCTCGTTGTTCGTTTCGTTTTCCGTGAACAACAGGGGAACATCTCCTTCGCAGTACAGGTACCGGTCGCCCAGAGCTGAGTGTGACGCCGCAACAATCTGAGCGCCCTTCCGTCCAATCACCTGCTTCATGGACGGCTTGCCTGTTTCCGGCCACCATGTCCAGATGTTGCGGAACCAGAGAGTCGGTAGCACATGCAATGTAGCCGCCTCAGGTCCGCGATTGCTTACGCTGATCTGGATGAGGAGATCTTCCGGAGCCCGCTTGGCATATTCCACGAAGACATCGAAGTAGCGATCTCCGTCAAAGACTCTTGTATCCAGCAGCTCGTACTCCATATCTCCACGATTGCGCCGCTTGTTCGTCTGGATCAGATCCATATAAGGGAAAGCTGCCTGCGGGTACTTGTACAAGTACTTCATGTAGGAATGCGTTGGCGTGCTGTCGAGGTAGAAGTAGTATTCTTTGGCGTCCTCTCCATGGTTGGCTTCGCTGTTCGTCAGTCCGAATATGCGTTCCTTGAGAATGGGATCTTTGCCATTCCACACGGCCACGCTAAAGCACAGCAACTGTTTCTCATCGCTGACGCCGGCAAGACCATCCTCACCCCAGTGATACGCACGCGATCGGGCCTGGTCATGGGTGAAATAGTCCCAGGCATTTCCGTCCTGGCTGTAGTCCTCGCGAACTGTACCCCACTGCCGCTCGCTAAGGTAAGGTCCCCATTTTCTCCACGGCGTCTTCACCGTGCGCGCTTCTTCTAATCTGGCTGATTCCGGATCCCGGCCCATTTTTTGCCTCCTCTTCGCAAATATGGCTTCCTTGACGTCTTCGTTACCGTGCTGCTCTTGTCTCGGTGAGTGGCTTACGGCCGACCTAACCACGTCAACCCGGGATCATTCCCTCTGTACTTAAATTAGAATTCCCGGTTCGGTCGTCGTCCCGGTCGGCTCCACTATATACCCGATACCCGATCGCTGTACGGCGCCCAAAGAAGGTCCGGCGACCATCCCAGTCGCCAGTGAAATCCTTCCCGGGGAACGGACCGGCACGATGGATCATTTCCGATCTCACGCAACTCTTAGGGTCATGCCTCAAAAAACTGCACGAGGACTGTGATATCGTCGGGCTTGCGCTATTAGGGTGCTGGTGAAGTTCTCCGGGCGTTCACATCGCGTCCCCAGGCGCGAAAGCCAGGACGATCGGCCTGTCAATGCTTCGCCGGCTTTGTACCAGTGGCGCTTGTTGGCATTGACACTTCCAACAGCTACCTTGTTCCGAAGCGCCGCTTCCGTCGTAACATCGGACGTGAGTCGACCACCCAGCCTCGAAACCCTTCGTTTCACCGTCAATCTTAGTTTGGCCCGTCAGGAAGTCACGGAATGTCCCGCGTACGGTCAGCTGACTTAAGACGGGACCACTTTCATCACGGCCGTCGGTGTCGCTAGCACGCATAATCCCTGCGGATGCTCGGACTTAACGTTTTAGTTCCGAGAAGAAATCCCTTCGCACCTACTCCCACACCAATTGTGACCTTCGCAGTAAGTTGCGCCACCACGTCTCTTAAATCCTGCCAAGCTTTGTCCCAATCATGTCCATCCGGATCGATCCCGCTCAATGCGTTGTCGTTCAGGCAGACGTAGCGATTGAAGCTCGCGGATTTGCAAGATCGGCATACGGCATCGCCTCCGGGATCCTGTAGCTTTTTTCACCCCGACGGACCGTTTCAATGAGCGTTATGAAGAGTTGCACAATCACCCCGGCATACGATCCGGCGCCACGGAGATGTCCGGTGCCGTTTGTCATGATTCCGTCGCTCGCGATCATTGTTAATGGAGTGGCAATTGCGGCGCGCGCATCGGCGTCTGGAATCGCATGGCTCACCACCAATCCTCCCTGTTTGCGATATTTATCAAAGGTGGTTTCAGTCAAGCGTTCGCCGGCTCCGGTCCACTGCAAGTCACCGTAGCTGATTGCCCACATTCTCTGCCAGCCTTTCGAAAAAAGATCGGAGGAAATATCGGTCATTGCCGCGTCGTAAGGGTAACATTCCGGCGTGACATCAAGTCCATGGTGACGTGCTTCCCCGACAATTCGCAGCAACTGCGGCGTCATACTTAATCCTGTGCTGGAAATGTGAACAATGTGGAGTGGGGTGCCACTTATCTCGGCATCGGCAATCGCCTCCTGGACGCCGTCTACTCAGCCATTTGTATCTCTTGGTCCCATGCCCCGAACATGGATAAATACCGGCGCTTGGTATTTGGCGGCGACACGAAACATCTCAAGCACTTCTAGGCGCGAAGCACCTGGCGTGAAGCCCGAAACCAACCCCCAATGCGCCGCTGACCTGCTCCCGATAATCCGGAAGCGCAGATGATTGCCGCGCTGAAGCAGGTGGAGGCTGGCCGGAGGGTCGAGGATGTAGCGCGGGAGAACGGGGTGTCGAAGCACACGATCTATGCCTGGAAGGCGAAGTATGGCGGCATGGACGTGAGCGAGGCGCAGGAAGCCCGGCAGCTACGCGATGAAAACACGCGGCTGCGCAAATTGGTAGCCGATCTGAGCCTGGACAAGGAAGCGCTGCAGTCGGTGATACGAAAAAACGGCTGGGGCTCGCAGCTATGAAGGCGTCTGTCGAGCAGGTGCGTGAGCAGTTCGCCTTCAGTGAGCGGCGGTCGTGCAGTTTGCTGCTGGTGCCAGTGTCTAGTTTCCGTTACCAGCCGCGGCAGAACGATGCGCAGTTACGCGAGCGATTGATTGAGCTGGCCCGCGAGAAGCCGCGCTTCGGATATCGCCGCCTGCACGTCCTTCTGCGTCGCGAAGGCGAGAGTGTGAACCATAAGCGGGTGCATCGGATCTACCGCGAGGCAGGGCTGAGTATCCGGCGAAAGAAGCGGAAACACTGTGTGGGGGCGAGTTCTCCGCTGCGTGCCTACACGGCGACGAATCAGGAGTGGGCGCTGGATTTCGCTCATGATGTGCTCGCTGCCGGGCGAACGATCCGCGTGCTCAGCGTGGTGGATGCGTTCACGCGCGAGTGCCTCATGTCCGCAGTGGAGATGAACAGAATTTTGAAGGGGAAAACATTGCGGCGCCTGACAACCCGGACGATCTGCGATCGACCTACTTTCGTGAAAGAACTAGCCAAGGTGCGCAAGCGCGGATATTCCATCGATAACGGCGAAGATTCCGATGGCGCAAAATGTTACGGCGCAGCAATTGTAAATGCGGAGGGGAAGGCCCTAGCGGCAATAAGCATTTCTGGTCCCGCCTTACTATGGGAGAAAGTCTGAACTGCGGGAACAGGACACGGACTGGAACCGCTGGCTGCTGGGAAAACCATACCAGCCGTTCGATCCCCATGTGTATCTTGAGTTCCGGTTGTATAAGAAATTTTCTTCCGGCATTTTTGACCAGTGGATGAGCCACGGCAGCGATCTAGTCCATCTTTGGATGGATGAGACCCATCCTGTAAGCGTGATAGCGACGGGTGGCGTGCTTGCCTGGAAAGACGGGCGTGAAAATCCCGATACCTGCGTCGCGGCCATGATGTACCCCAAAGGATTCCTTTACACCTACAAGACCACCTTCGGGAACAGCTATCGGAGTTTCACCCGGATACAAGGTCGTGACGGCACCATCACCTGCAACGGTTGCGAAGGCGGATATCTATACACCGTAACGAAAGAGGGCGGCAGGAAAGAGTTTGATGAGGAGACAGAGCCGGATTACACCTCGATTCCGATTGTTGCGTCGGCGGCGGAAAATGAGGAAGTTCTCCATGTTCCCGGCGCGCCCAGTCCAAGCTCCCAAGGTCCGGACGACGATGATGTGCGACATATGATGAACTGGTTGACGGCGATGAGCGCCCGCAGGGAACCAAACGCCACTGTGGACCATGGTTTCTCCCATTCAATCGCGTGCATTATGGCGACCCAGTCCTACTGGCGCGGCAAAAAACTGTATTGGGATTCGAAAAATGAAGCGATCCTCGATCATTCTGTTGTTGCCTGATGCCCGTCTGCGAACGCGACGCGCGTTGTCTCGCCGTTGTATGTGCTGAAGATTGAAGAACGCGCAGTCCGGAATCCAGGCCGCTGGAACGTGTGAGCAAAACACGTTCGCGGATTGTCTGGACTCGCTTTACGACGAATGCAGTACCGGCTATCTCTGGATCGCCGGCCTCCAACTCGCCGGCACGTGAGATGGGCCGAAAAGAAACACAAAATATCGTGCCCATTCTTTACCGGTATTGCGGACAGCATAGATGGTGTTGGACGCCACATATGCCACCGAGCCGGGACCAATCTCTGACCGCTTGCCATTGAATTCCACCTCTAACGTTCCCTCGCGTACCAGAAACAATTCATCGCCGACATGGCTATACAGGTCGTGGACCAGGCCACCGGGAGCGAGCACAGACTCGTGGAGATCGACATGCATTCCGGCAGATGTGTTGCCTTTGAAAACCGGAATAAATTCGTGTTGTTTGTCGCCTTGTACCGGCAAATCCTTAAGGTTGTAAATTGCCGAGGGAAGCGCGTGATCGCTGGTATCGTGGTTCTCGGCCGCAGTGCCCGGACCTGTGGCGGCAGCCATGAATGCGGGCATTAGTATGCAAAGCTCTCTTCTTGTCAGTGCCATCGATCCATCTCCTATTCAATTCACCATATATTTGTCGCCTCAAATTAACCCTTGCTCAGACCTCTGAGCTGCGGGATCTTCATGACAAGTCCTTCATCAAAAGCATGTTTTCCTGTCGAGCAAGGCGTCGCCGATCGAAAGCCCACGTCAGCATTCGCGAACGGCTGCTGCTTGGTGCGTACGCATTGGATGAAAGCCTTGCACGCGGTGAGTGTCGGTTCTTCGTAATGTTTAATCGGCACTGGATCTCCCGGTCCGCGATAGGGCATCGCACCATTGGGATTATAGGAAGCGCCGGTTTTCAGTCCGCGCACAATGGCATGCTCATGGGAGGCGGCTGTAATGGTTTTTCCTCGCTTGCGGTAGAACGTGGCGTCTTCCCCCGTGATCTGTAAGCTGCCGTGGGTGCCGTAAACCCAAACTTGATTTCCCGTCAGGCGATTGTCGGTAATGGAGCTGAAAAACATGTGTCGACCTTTGGAATAACCTAAAATCGCCTGCACGTTGTCGCCTACTGTGCGCCCATCGTTGTAGACGGCGATACTGGT
>Ga0134128_10000570_pt1 | contig 51028 bp, 41 predicted proteins | sample KB31754_FD_96462 | JGI IMG/M metagenome (GOLD analysis project Ga0134128, IMG submission 96462) | Terrestrial soil microbial communities with excess Nitrogen fertilizer from Kellogg Biological Station, Michigan, USA - KB3-175-4 | ecosystem: Environmental > Terrestrial > Soil > Unclassified ... | reverse complement strand
TTTGCTTTCAATTTTAATCGTAGCTTAGCTCTTATACATCAATGAGCAAAAAAGGCGAAATGCGACAGCGGTTGTGATTTGCTTTCAATTTTAATCGTAGCTTAGCTCTTATACATCAATGAGCAAAAAAGGCGAAATGCGACAGCGGTTGTGATTTGCTTTCAATTTTAATCGTAGCTTAGCTCTTATACATCTATAATGGGTTTGCAAGATGATAATTTATAGTTGTGATTTGCTTTCAATTTTAATCGTAGCTTAGCTCTTATACATCATTTATTTATCCAGCAGCAATTACAGGCGGGTTGTGATTTGCTTTCAATTTTAATCGTAGCTTAGCTCTTATACATCATTGTCCAGCAGCTTTTGTATTAAAACACCGTTGTGATTTGCTTTCAATTTTAATCGTAGCTTAGCTCTTATACATCATTTTATTCATTTCCAGTACACCAGCTCCTGTTGTGATTTGCTTTCAATTTTAATCGTAGCTTAGCTCTTATACATCACATTAGCCCTTATGTATACCCGGGTAAGGTTGTGATTTGCTTTCAATTTTAATCGTAGCTTAGCTCTTATACATCAAAGAGGCATGTATTAAAATCGGCATTTCCGTTGTGATTTGCTTTCAATTTTAATCGTAGCTTAGCTCTTATACATCATATCAAGGAATTTGTATTTAAGGAACTTGGTTGTGATTTGCTTTCAATTTTAATCGTAGCTTAGCTCTTATACATCTTTAAAACCTGACGTAAGCTTGTTTCCTGAGTTGTGATTTGCTTTCAATTTTAATCGTAGCTTAGCTCTTATACATCCAACGTCAGTAATTGTACTGGTCCATTCGTGTTGTGATTTGCTTTCAATTTTAATCGTAGCTTAGCTCTTATACATCAGAAAAACATTTTAAGCTGCAAAGATGATGGTTGTGATTTGCTTTCAATTTTAATCGTAGCTTAGCTCTTATACATCAATGTATAAAATGTACCATCTGGTTTAGTGGTTGTGATTTGCTTTCAATTTTAATCGTAGCTTAGCTCTTATACATCACCCTTCGTAATCTGTATCATAATCATTGTGTTGTGATTTGCTTTCAATTTTAATCGTAGCTTAGCTCTTATACATCCAACATGGGCGTATGTGCAAGTATCTGAGAGTTGTGATTTGCTTTCAATTTTAATCGTAGCTTAGCTCTTATACATCAATCAGAGAAAGAGTTAGATAGCGGCATAAGTTGTGATTTGCTTTCAATTTTAATCGTAGCTTAGCTCTTATACATCAAATTTATTTTTTTATGGAATCATTGGAGAGTTGTGATTTGCTTTCAATTTTAATCGTAGCTTAGCTCTTATACATCGTAGGATCATTCACATACTCGCGAATGTCAGTTGTGATTTGCTTTCAATTTTAATCGTAGCTTAGCTCTTATACATCAGGCCCTTTATTGTCCAGTTCATCATTATCGTTGTGATTTGCTTTCAATTTTAATCGTAGCTTAGCTCTTATACATCTAAAATGACCTCGCTTGCGTACACCTTACTGTTGTGATTTGCTTTCAATTTTAATCGTAGCTTAGCTCTTATACATCCCTAAGAAAGGAGGGAGGCCACCAGGGGCAGTTGTGATTTGCTTTCAATTTTAATCGTAGCTTAGCTCTTATACATCGCGGAAAGAGCAAGTATTATAATGCCGATCGTTGTGATTTGCTTTCAATTTTAATCGTAGCTTAGCTCTTATACATCAAATGTGATCAATGAGTACGTAGACTGTATGTTGTGATTTGCTTTCAATTTTAATCGTAGCTTAGCTCTTATACATCTATCTATACTATGCTGCATTTGTTTGTTTGTTGTGATTTGCTTTCAATTTTAATCGTAGCTTAGCTCTTATACATCTTTAAAACCAAAGAACCCGTTCGAGCCGTCGTTGTGATTTGCTTTCAATTTTAATCGTAGCTTAGCTCTTATACATCTTTGAAGTGGGCCTTACAAGCAATCGCACAGTTGTGATTTGCTTTCAATTTTAATCGTAGCTTAGCTCTTATACATCCCAAGTCATTGACTTCGCAATTAGATACAGGTTGTGATTTGCTTTCAATTTTAATCGTAGCTTAGCTCTTATACATCATATCTACGCTTATAGCAGCAATAGAAAGTGTTGTGATTTGCTTTCAATTTTAATCGTAGCTTAGCTCTTATACATCTAAGGTTTAACTATGAAGATGACGACGATGGTTGTGATTTGCTTTCAATTTTAATCGTAGCTTAGCTCTTATACATCGGAGCGATAGAAAGACAGGTAATATTCCAAGTTGTGATTTGCTTTCAATTTTAATCGTAGCTTAGCTCTTATACATCATAGTTTTTTATCTAAAGTGAGATCTGAGCGTTGTGATTTGCTTTCAATTTTAATCGTAGCTTAGCTCTTATACATCCTTCATCCTCCTGACTGTTGTCTCTAACAGTTGTGATTTGCTTTCAATTTTAATCGTAGCTTAGCTCTTATACATCAAAGCAGCAGAGAATAGTATAAAGGCTGTTGTTGTGATTTGCTTTCAATTTTAATCGTAGCTTAGCTCTTATACATCAATCGGAAGATTTTAGTAAATCACTGGACGGTTGTGATTTGCTTTCAATTTTAATCGTAGCTTAGCTCTTATACATCGTTTACGCCATTCCCAAACAAGAGAGCCAAGTTGTGATTTGCTTTCAATTTTAATCGTAGCTTAGCTCTTATACATCCGTATAGATAGTAGTGCCTGCTGCTGATGGTTGTGATTTGCTTTCAATTTTAATCGTAGCTTAGCTCTTATACATCAGAGTTGGCTAAGAGCCTTTACAGGAGCTGATTTTAGATGTTTTTTACGAATGAAAAAATGGGTATCATACCCATTTTTTCATTTCTATTCAGAATAATTCCAACTGCTGGGTGGTATCGGGAACTTCAACTTCTTCCCGTCCACGGAATATTTCCATCATGCCAAATTGCTTGTCGGTAACACACATTATTCCTATATGGCCTTCGGGAGGCAGAATGGATTTTACGCGTTTTATATGCACGTCGGCATTTTCTTTACTGCTACAATGCCTAATATACATACTGAACTGGAACATGGCAAAACCATCGTGAAGTATATTTTTACGGAATGTAGCATAGTTTTTACGATCCTTTTTGGTGTCGGTTGGTAAATCAAAGAAGACAAGTACCCACATAATACGATATGCGTTTAGGCGAGAATACATTGTTTTTCAACTTCTATCATTTTAACAATGGATATAATATTTTCCTGGTATTTCCTTCATAACATTTAGCTAAGCTTGCGGTCGTTCGCTGTACGGCATTTAGCAATGGACTTTTTTGCCCATCAATTTCTACATCCATAGCCGGAATAGTTAGTAATTGCTTTTTCATACCGGGCGTTATTTCAAGATATTGTCCATTCATGCTGACTATTGAACATACTACCTGATCAACAAATGGCCGATAAGGTTCCATAATATCATCTGCCAGACAATACGCATTATATTGGTTCCGATGAAAGATGCCGAGAGTGGGCAGGAGCCCAGACGCTACCAAGCTACGCGCAACTACCGCCCTTAATATTGCATATCCGTAGTTCAATAAATTATTAGGCGGAGGGCCAAACCGTTCACGAGTAAAATTTAAAAATGGGGGAAAAATATTTTTCCAATAGTATACTGCAGCTTTTGCCTCGTGATTTTCGCTGTCGCCGCTTTTTACATCTTTTGCATAATTAAGCAGTAATTTATTATCAATTCTCTCTTTAGACAGGAGTGCAGCCTGGTTGCCAATTTTTGCCATTACTGTTTGTTGCCATAATTGCTTCTTTAGCGGGATTGAGGCTTCTACCTGGGCCTGAAACTTCTGGCTTTGCAGAGTATGGCCGTCGAGATTTAAAAATAAACCCACCGGATGGTGGGTGTTATCACAGGTTATTAATGCTACATTATTAGCCAACAATTTAGCCATTAGTGCCTGAGTAATGGTTATTTGCTGATGATCTAAAATTAATAGCCCAATATCTTCAATAGGTGCGCTTTTGGTTTCGGCGCTATCCTGCATTTCTATTACTAACTGGTCGTTAGTCGTTTTTAAATAAGCTGGATTGCTGAAGTATAATGTACGTTTAATCATAATGTAAATTATGATGCGAGATTAAATAACATATTTTGGCACTTCTACTAAGTGAAGCTGTCCCAATAAGTCTATTTTTATTTTAACTCCTTTCATACTACTCACGCTAGCCTGAATACATCTGCCTGCCTTTTTATCTGCTAAGCTTTCCTTTGGTTCTGTCTCGTACTGTTGATTAAACCAATAATTGCCTGACGTAAGTTTTCTAACACGAAATATAAATGGTGCAATAGTTTTATAATCTTTGAATTCAATTGCTTTTTGTAAACCCTCCTGTGGCAGTCCAAATACAAAACATTCATTTTGTTGCATGCTTATTATATATTACCAATCATCTTTTGGCAATTGTTCCAAAAAAGATTCAGAAAACTCACGGTTATTAAATAAAATACTATCCCAGCATTCTTTTACATCTTTAATAATAACAGGTAATCCCCACTTTTTGCGCTCTACAGCATGCCAAAATGTTACTACATGCTCTTTTAATTTCCCTTCCTTGTCCCGATAAATGGCGATGTGGTGATTATTACCCGGCTTAACATACTTTTCAAATTCTATGTCCCAGGTTTTATCGTTTACTACTATTGGAACTACAGAGCTTGCATCCAAACCGGTAAACATTCTTATACGCTTTATAGGTATCTTTTTTTCTTCATTCAACCATACGGGTTTATTTTCCAAATCTTTCCATGCTTGCTTATGATCATTGTCATATTCTTTTAACCTATCTGCGACTTTTTCTTTTACAGCTTTATCAACTATAAATGCCACATCCTTACTCGTGAGTGTATTTAGAGGGTATTTTTTTACATATTCGGGCTTAATATCTTCTATTATAACATGAGTAAGCATTTTATTATTTGCAATGTCGAGCCATACCGGATCCTTTTTTATATTCTTAAAAGCCAGGACAGGATCGTTATCGTATTTTGTCAACCATTGCAATACATTTTGTTTTATATCCTTGTCAATTATTTTATCGAAGTGTCTGAATTTACTATCAAATTTTACTGTTTTTGAGGTTTTGTAATTGATCCTGCCATATACATTTTCTTCACTTAGTGCTCCGCGTGGTGTAAGGATATTTTGTTGCGCTATTTTTCTGCTTCTTCCCTTTTTTTCCAGCCTTCGACTATACGTTACTACTTTTTTGCCTGGCTTATATGAAATATTAATGTCAGCTATGTGTTCTGCCACCTCGGCAGTACTAAATGGTTTAAACTGCAGCAGATAGTTGTCAAGTAATGATAGTTTGTATTTGTATTCCGTCATTTGAACCGTTTCATAAATTTCTTTTTTTGTATGTTCAGAGTTAAGGTTATTGATCCGCTGAATGATGCGTTGTTCCGTACAGGCAATTGTTAAAGCATCTATGGCATGGTGACGGTGATCATCTCGCTTATGCCAATCTTTTATCCGTTCGACAAAATGTGTCTGCTCGTCATGATGTATTTCTATTTGCTCAGTAAGACCTGCGGTTCTATATTTTTCTATATTTAATTTTTCCAGTACTGAATTCCATCCCCAAAGTTCACGCAGCCTTTGAGTAATAGTGCCACTTGTGGCATAAACATGGCGACATACACCTTCCAATAGCCCTTTCGCTTTACGAGCAATATACCTTGTTTCATTTAGCTGACGAATTATAAAATCTGATTGTAAATTGACGGACTGACATAATAGATTTTCGTATTTGGTTTTAGATATGCGTTTATCTGTATATGCCTTTTCAATGCACGTAACAAATGCATTGTAATCTTCCTTACTACGCCTATCGTACATATAGTCAAACGCACAAAAATTATTTTTGGCAAATTCACCACTATTATACGCCCTATGGCATATAGTTTTATTACTAAAGGAATCGTCGAAACGAAGAGAGCGTGGTATAATATGTTCTATTTCATAATCGCCGGAAAATAACTCTGCAAAACTAATAGTTTTGCCAGGTTCATAAGGTGAACATTCATTAAATTCCTTCCAAAGCCGATATTTTTCAATATCACGTTTACTTACTTTTTTCTTTTTAAACATGACATGTTCTAACAATTTTTTTTCGATTTCTTTATTTTCTCTTTCTCGTTTATTATTTCTTATATAGTTGTCATTGCGTTCTTCTCTATTTTGACGCAATTCTCTAGCCAGTTCCACGCGTATTTCATCGGGATGCCCATGTTTTTCTATAAGTGCATTTACAAGATTTACTAACTGATTTAATATTTTCTCAACTATGGGTTGACGCAGACTATTTTTGGAAATTAACTCCAGCCTTTCTTTGAGTGACCTTTTTAAATTTTCTTCTTTGGTAAGGCTGTCTGAATGGTTGTATCCAGCTTGTTTACATGCTTTATCGTAAGTAAATCCCTGTTGTAAATAAGGCAATATTTTTCTGATTGCGCTGGCACTTTTATTGCCAAATCCACCTTTTGTAAGATCCACTTGCTGTGCTATTTTAATAGCTATATCTTCCGCCAACTCAAAATGCCGAATTAATCTATTGATGCAATCTGTTTCACTCAAAGAATATATACAATGCCAAAGTTGATAAAGAGGCTGTTGTTCGAAAGCACCAGAAATATGCAATTTTTCAGAAATTTCGCCTGTATTATTATCAATGAATTGATATGATTCTGTTTTTAACTCAAATGATAAAAGAGGATGCTCTTTTTTTAATATTTTTATTAGTTCAGCTTTTGTAAGATTGCCTTGCAAGCCCTTTTGTCGGATCTGTGCGTTTGTATAGCAGCCATCTTTTTTTCCAATGCCAAGAATATCAAAAAGACGAGCCTGCGATAAATTTATATTTTCATCGAGATATGCGAATATTTTTAGCTTCTGCTCGTTTGAAATAGAGAATACCTCTCCTGTTTTGTTTTTTATAATAATGTTATTAATACTTTCCCATATCTTTTCTACCTGGAATAATGGCGAGCTGCGAGGGGCAACCTTAGGTCCGCCAAAAATCTCTTTCCCATTTTTATTTACATAAGTCTTACCCTCAAACTCACAAACATTTATAAGCCCCTTTTGTGATTTCAAACGTCTTTGATAATAGATAATCTCATTTCGAACCTTTTGATAAAGATCATCGGTGAGCAAATCTGGGTAGTGTGTTTTTTGTGTTTGCCAGATTTTATCAAATTCTTCGATATACGCAGCACGTGGGAATACTTTTTCTTTTATTCTATAAGCAGCATCAGTTTTATTATTTACAGAAAAATATTTACTCAGTTCGGTATAAAAATGTTGGCCTATCGTTTGCCCTGCAGCGTGTATAATATTATACCTATTGTTTACTTCCTGTACGTATTCTGTCTGTTTTGCATCACCTATATTATCACGTGTACTGTGATTGTAGCCACGACGTTGGTTTAGGTGTAACCATATACGGCCAAGTTCCCCCAAAGACACTTGCTGAGAAATTGCTCGCGCTCGTAATCCCCATATTTCAATTGGCGAAAGCTTTAACAGTAGGTGGCGGTCAGGCATCATATTATATTCACGCAATACTTTTAAGAGGGCTTTGCGACGAAGCTGGTAACGGTCTAATCCTTTGCGTTGAGTACGTTGCGTAGTACGGTGCTGATTTTTGCTGATAGCATTGCCTTGGGTAAACTCCCGTTCATCCTCAGAAGATAAAGGAATAATACGGACACCTATATCCTTTATAGCTATTGGTTTGCCATCTTTTTTTTCTACCAAAGCCCAACCAATGCTAGTGACACCAAGGTCGATACCTAAAGAATTAATGCTTGACATGTTTATAAGAATATATTGATGAACGAAGTTTTGATAATAAGGAAGCAAAAAAGTTCAATTGCAAATCACAACCAATCAAGTTCCAATATATCACCCACGCTATACATGTTAAATAGAAATATCTAAATATTGTTGCTTAATTGACAAATATTCACTTTTTTTGCTTCCTGATAGCAAATGTAGTGATATAATTGAGAACTTGATTGAAAAATATTTTTTTTCATTTTTTAGAGTTCTTAGAGAAGAACTCCTATATTTTGTGAATGGTTGGCTCGTAGCACAATGGACAGTGTGACGCATTCGAAGCGTTGGATCTGGGTTCGACCCCCAGCGAGCCCTTTTAACAATTTTAAGCAAAGGTAACAATATCATATAATTTCGTATTTTTGATGAGCAAATCACAATAAGGATTATTTTCCGTAGTGAAAACTTTTAGGGCGGCGTGAGTCGCCTTTTTTATTTCACAGAGAATTTTATCAATGCAATAGGGGTTTCAAGTATTGTTTTACAAGATTTTTATTTTATTAGAGATATCCTTTATAAGCGTATAATTATTTCGACAGATCTATATCCTTTTGTTGAGCTAATTTAAAACATGCTTATTGTAACTACAAGGGTATTTTTCACGTATTATTTTGATTTTCCTATATATGTGATAGGGATCCAGGCGATGAACGGTGCTAACGCCGTGAAAGCAGAATAGTGGAAATGGCGATGGATACAAGAAACTTATTGTTTATGAATATGTCCTTAGTGGCAGATATACCTCTTCTTTACGCTATGAGCTTTTGAAGTTCTCTTTTATATTGCAGTATGTTCCGAAGTATTGTATTGGTGTGTTGTTTGCTATTGGCAGGCGCACCGGCTATTGCGCAATTGAATGATAACGATTTTCGCAATAGTAATAATCCGCTCTACTGGCAAAACCATAAACCTACCAAGGACTACTGGCAGCAGGATGTGCACTACGGGATAATGGCTTCGATAGACGAGGAGACAAATATGATCGACGGCCATGAAGTAATTACTTATTGGAACAACTCACCCGATACTTTACCTGTAGTATATTTTCACTTGTTCCAGAATGCTTTTGTGAAGGGCTCATACCTGCATCAACTGGAAAAGATGAACAAGGTGAAGTCGCACCTTGGCAAATATGAACAGGAGGGCAATGGTATAGTGCTGGATGGCCTGGAGGTGGATAATCATGCCGCGAATGTGGAGATAGATAATACGGTAATGAAGGTTATTTTGCCGAAGCCGCTATATCCCGGTCACAAGATCAGGATAGAGCTCAATTTTAAAACTTATTTTGATAATGGCAGCACCCGGCGCAGGATGGCGATGTATGATGCATGGGGTTTTAAGCATTATAACGGCACGCAATGGTTCCCCAAGCTATGCGTGTATGACCGGAAGTTTGGCTGGGACACATACCAGCATCTGAATAGAGAATTTTACGGGGACTTTGGGTCTTATGATGTGACACTGAACTTTGCATCGAATTATATAGTGGAGGCAACCGGGGAATTGCAGAACCGCAAAGAAGTGTTGCCTGACACACTGAGGGAGAAACTGGATATCAAGAATTTTGCCCACAAAAAGTGGAATGAACCACCATCGATCATTATACCTTACAGCCATAACTCAAGAAAGTCATGGCACTTTGTAGCCAATAATGTACATGACTTTGCATTTACTGCAGATCCATCGTACCGTATAGGGACAGCTTACTGGCACGGTATAGAATGCGTGGCACTGGTGCAGGAACCACATGCGGCGGGCTGGCAGAATGCGCCTGAATTTATAGCCCGGATAATAAAAACCTATTCGGAAGATATAGGTATGTACCAATATCCAAAGATGGTGGCAGCAGATGCCCGCGATGGTATGGAATACCCTATGCTGACACTGGATGGAGGCGCTAACCCGGGATACAGGAAACTATTGACACACGAGATAGGGCACAACTGGTTTTACGGGATGGTAGGCAATAACGAAACTTATAGCGCGCCTATGGATGAAGGATTTACCCAATTCCTTACGGCATGGTCGCTAAGGAGGATAGATGGAGATACGCTACTGACAGGCATACCGAAGTCGTGGTACAGAAGGCAGTTTACAGAGCCTATAAATACGCTGGACATAAATGTGCTGGATGGGTATACTTACGATGCGCTGAACCAAAATGAGGTACCCATCAATACGCAATCGGACGACTTTAATAATGCATTGAACCAGGGAGGTGGGTATAGGGAAGTGTATTATAAAACAGCTTCGATGCTGTATAACCTGCAATATGTGTTGGGAGATTCATTGTTCCTGCATGCGATGCAGCATTATTTCAAGCAATGGCAGTTCGCACATCCATATTTTGAAGATTTCAGGACATCGGTATTTGACTATACACATGTGGACCTGAACTGGTTCTTTGATGAATGGTTTACTACTACCAAGCAAATAGACTTTGGCATAGGTGGCATCAGGAAAATAAAGGGAGCAGACAGCTTTGCCATACACCTTCGCAGGACGGGAGCTATGCAAATGCCAGTGGATTTTACTGTAACTGCAAAGGACGGCAGCAAACACAGCTTTTACATACCTAACAACTGGTATCAAAAACAAACCGAAGCAACCATATTGCCGAAGTGGTACGGGTGGGGGAAATTCGGCGCCAGTTATACGGCGTATGTGCAAATACCAGGTGGCATAAAAAATGTAGCGATAGATACCACAGGCCGCCTGGCTGACAGGGCTATGATAGATAATTACAAGAGCAGGGGATTGCCCATAAGTCATCTGGCGATTAAGACTAAACTGGACGGAGGGCTTGCAGAACAAATTGAAAGAAGAAAATACCAGCTTTTTATACGGCCTGATGTGTGGTATAATCCTATAGATGGAGTAAAGGTGGGAGCGCATGTAGAGGGTGACTATTTATTTACCCTATGCAAAATAGATGGCTCTATATGGGCGAATACACATTTGCTGCAGCAAACAAATTATAAGGCGCCGAGCGGTGAAAGTCAATTCGGCGCGTACCAGTTACTGAATTACACACTTAATTATGAATCACCAATAATACGGAGCTGGCCCAAATTGCAATTACAAATAAACAGTCGATACTTAGATGGGTTGTGGTATCAGAGGGTGGGATTTAACTGGCTTGCGAATGATAATAATACCATACAGCTATATGGGCTGAGCATGTGGCGGCAAAATGCAGATGAGCTGGACTACCTGATATATCCTGAAGAGTGGAGCAGCTTTGCAGGACATGCTAATTCATCGCTGAATGTGGCATGGCGGCATAACTACAATTACCTGGATGGTAATGGTGCATATACTGTTAGTATGCGTACACCAATGCTGAACAGTAATCTTGCCAATGGTTTTGACTATTCATACGCGCAGCTTGAGGCTGTTAACCATAATTATTTAGGTAAGCTGGAAGTGCGCACAAGGGTGTTTGGGCGATATGGTACGGGGAATAATATACCTTATGAAAGTGCATTGTTCATAGCGGGAGCTAACCCTGAAGAGCTGATGGATAATAAATATACACGCAGCATAGGTTTTGAGCCTACTGACTGGCAAGGATATTCGCAATATGATGTGAACCATTTCCAGGAAGGTGGCGGCCTGAATTTGAGGGGCTATGCAGGATATTTTGCACCGGATACACGAAACGGGAATATGCTGGTGAGCTATAAGGGCAGAAGCGGAGCATCGGCAAATGTGGAAGTGGACTTTGAAAACTATATACCATTGCACCCCAGACTGACAAGCAAATGGCTTCATGCTAACCTGTACGCATTTGCAGATGGTGGAGTGATGGAGTTGAGCAATTATTCATTGCCTGACTTCTGGATAACTCAGCCAACAAACCTGTGGAGCGATTTTCGCTTTGATGCAGGGGTTGGAACGGCCTTTACAATAAAGAACTGGGGCATATTTGAAAAAGCAAAGCCGCTGACCATTAGGTTTGACGTGCCCATATTCCTGAACAGGCCGCCATATTCAAATCCTCAATATACGGCGGTGAGGTATGTAATAGGAATAAACAGGGCATTTTAGCAAGGGTATTGCGGTTATAGTGTATTGTTTCTATTTTTAAATAATTATCTTGAAGGAAATATTTTAAGGTTTATATAAAATAACCTAGCAATACTCATTATAACGATCATTAAAAATCACAAAAGAACATGAAACAAAAGATTGTTTCCAGCCAGGTAGAAGAGATATTAGAGACGACAGAAGTGCGAAGTGATGTGTCGAGACGACATTTTTTGCAGCTTGCAGGAGGCATTGCAGGCGCAGGCATATTGCTTGCAGCCTGTAAGAAATCGAACGATGACAATACGGGGAAGGCACCTGCGGGTAGCTCTATTAGTGTAGGTAGTGGCGATACAGGCGTACTTAATTATGCTTATGTGCTGGAACAATTGGAAGCGGCATTTTATGAACGGGTAGTGTTAAGCCCCTATGCCAACATATCTCCGGATGAGCTAAGGTTGCTCACTGATATAAAAGACCATGAAGTAGCCCACCGGGAATTTTATAAAACAGTATTAGGGTCGAGTGCCATTGCCGGGATCAATACAGACTTCTCCTCTATTAATTTCTCAGACCGTACCAGCGTGCTTACGGCAGCAAGAGCTTTTGAAGACCTGGGAGTATCAGCATATAATGGTGCAGGCAGATTGTTGCAGAGCAGTACGTACTTATTGATGGCAGGGAAAATAGCATCGGTAGAGTCGAGACATGCTGCTTACCTGCATGATATCATCAGTAATGGGACATTTGCAGATAGTAGCGTTGTAGATAATAACGGGCTGGATCTAAGCAGAACACCTGCACAAGTGGTAGCTGCTGCAAGTGTTTATATAAACAATAAGATAGACGTAAGTAATTTGCCTAACATCTAAAAAACGAAACTGAAAATGAACTTCAATAATATATTAAACCATTTAGAAGAAGCTGATCCCGAAGTATATGAAAAATTAAGCCCACGCCGTAATGTATTAAAAAACTTTGGCCGTGTGACCTTATTGACTGCATTGCCATTTGCGCTGGGTGCTTATTTCAAAAAAGCATACGGTAAAAATACAGGGACAGTAGCCGATGCGCTGAATTTTGCGTTGACACTTGAATACCTGGAGGCGGGTTTTTATAATACTGCCATGGTAACCAATGCAGGCCTGATCCCTGCAAGTGATCAGGCTGTGTTTAATACAATTCTGAAACATGAAAATGAACATGTGGCTTTTCTGATAAATACTTTAGCTACATTGGGTAGCGCACCTATTATTAAGCCTAAATTTGATTTTACAGCTGGTGGAACTTTTTCTAATGTATTTAGCGACTATCCTACATTTTTAGCTGTGTCGCAAACACTGGAAGATACTGGAGTGCGTGCTTACAAGGGACAAGTTACGAATCTGAAAAGTGCGCCGGATGTATTAACTGCAGCTTTGCAGATACATTCAGTAGAAGCCCGCCATGCATCGCATGTTAGGCGGATGCGTGCTGCTGCAGGCGCAACATTGGCAGATGGTACTCCGCTAAAGCCGTGGATCACTGGTAGTCAGAGTGGCATAGCAAGCGCCGCTGTGCAGGCAAGCTATAACGGCGAAGACCTGACAACACAGGCAGGCGTAAAAATGATAGGATTAGATGGACAGGATATTTCAGCAAATGCTGCCAGTGAGGCTTTTGATGAGCCACTTGATATGAATACTGTACTGGCAATAGTAAATCCATTTATGATATAAAGGTTGTTTTTTTCATATGGGTGCCTGTAGATGATTTTACAGGCATTTTTATTTATGGTACATAAGCAGAATTATTGCAGTCCATTTTTAAGTAATTTGCTCATCATTTTTAACCTATTAATTGATAAAGGGTGTTAGGCTGGCTAAGAAAAGAAATGAATAGTTTAAGTAAACGGGAAATAGCCAGTTTGACAGCGCTGATGTGCATCAGCTTTGCAATTAAAATCTACCTCGCTATCAATATGCCAATACAGATAGATGAGGCATACACATATAGCTACTTTGCGAAAAGCGGGTTGCTATTTTCCATAACAGATTATACCGTCCCGAACAATCACATATTGCATACAGTTCTTACTATCCTGGCAATTCGCTTGCCTTTCGGGCCTACACTGGATATTAGATTGTTTCCGATAATAGAGAGCACCATTTGTATTTTTTTATTTTATGTAGTGTGCAGGCGTTTATTAAACGCTTCGGTTTCTATACTGGTCACAGCTATATTTTCAATAGTATTTGCAGTGGAATATTATGGATATGCGTCGCGGGGATATTCATTGGTATTACTTTTTTTTATTGTGTGCTATTACTGTGTAATGAGAATAGTACAGGGACAAAATGATAAGAAATATATTGTAACAATCAGCATCGCAAGTGTGCTGGGGCTTTATACAATGCCATCTTTTTTATATGCGTATGGCACATTAGGCATTTTTCTTTTATGCTTGTTTATCAAAAGAAAAAACTATAATGAAATTAAGCGACTAATAATTTTTGGACTGGCTACATTGGCTGTTACGTTCTTATTATATACGCCAATATTTGTTCATGCAGGCTTTAAGGCTGTATTCAATAACCCGTTTGTGCGCCCGGCAGAAAGGAAAATAGTCTTGCAAAGACTGTTACCTGGATTTTCTAACATTTACGAATTATTGTTTGGAGTGCCGTATGTTTATGTGGCAGTGGCACTGATTATTATCGTTTCATTGTTTGATAAGAATAACAAGGGGATCGCCTATCTAAATATTTTTATCGCGTTATTCGCTCTTATAATACCTATAATGCATTCGGTTATTGCTTATCCAAGGAGTTGGATATATATTATTGTTCCGATAATGATCTCTTTAGGTATAGCATTGAATGGAGTGTATAGCAGGGTGCCTTTTTATGTTAGCCTGATTGTTACTACTGTAATCTTTGCAGGACTGAATATTTTTTATTTTGAACGAGTGAGACGCTTTGATGATACATTTTTTAAAGCGAGAGATGCAGCATACAAGCTGATAAGTTATAAGCCAAGATATGTTTATTTCAATACGTGGCTGGATGGTAATATAAGGTATTATGCAGCTCTTGAGAAACAGAACTTTGATGCTACTTGCACGTATGGAGACTTCAGGTATGATCTGAAGGTAATTGGCAAAAAGCCATTTGACTATTACGTAATGTACTCGGATGAGATTGTTAAACCGGAGGATTCTTTGAAGGTAGTATATGCCAATGATGTCATTAGCATATATAAGAAACGGTAGAGGTCATTTTGGAACAGTTAATTTTAATGGTAGCGGTTGTTTACCATCAGGACTCAGCCATTTTTCATATAAGAGCCGAACGGTTTGGTAACCGTGTTTTTCAAGGAAATTTTGCATGCGTGTGTTACCAACAAGAGTAAAGCGAACAATCCTTCTAACACCTTTGTTAATATATATTTCCTCAAGTTTTGAATTCAAATTTTGATAAATGCCCATTCTGCGATACAATGGATCAACATAACCATCGGATACATATAGCTCTTTGCCAGTGTATTCTTCTATCCGGCTTTCATCAGGTTCTTCAGTATATCCGAAAATGAAACCACAAGGTTTGTTTTCTATAAAAGCAATCAGACAGGTGCCATCATTTTCTGTCTGCATTTCCATCATATGCAACAGGTAATTTTTTTCTATGTCGTTCCATTGGGCTGTTTTATCAAACATTTCCTGCTCTGATTCCTGGAGTTTGCGCATCATTTCTGAAATCATAAAATAATAATCCTTTATCTGCACAGAGAGAATATCTAATTGAGGACGCTGGTCTCCCATGATTAATTATTTTTAAAAAATTACTAAACAGGCTTGACAGGACTCCCTATCCATTCAGTATCGGATTGTAAATTTTCACCCTTCATTACCAATGATAAAGCTTCGAGACGGACATTTTCACCTATTTCGCTATCATACAGAATGATAGAGCGCGCACCTACACTGCTACGAGCGCCGATCTTTATTGGGCCAACTTTCATTACCCGATCTTCAAAAAGATGCGTTTGAGGGCCGCTATCATCATTTAGTGCCGCATCATCACCAATAGATACCATATCGAACTCAGTGAGGTCGGTGGTGTTCATCCAGACACGTTTGCCAACCTTTACTCCCAGGAAACGGAGTGCAACAGGCAACCAGAATGTCCCTTTCAGGTAATCTAAAAAGAAAGGAACAGCAAGAGCTTCGTAAGTGGTAGTAATGGCCTCGCTGCGCCATACCTTCCATGTCCACATTGGTTTTTGCTCAGTATTATATTGACCGACAGAAAGCCATTTCAGGACAACAGTTACTAAAAAAGCAGGAATACCCATGAATCCCAAATAATAGAAGGGAAGCAACAGCATTATCTTCCACCAGGGATCATCTACTATAAGGTCGTGGCCGTAGGCAATAAAAAGAATACTGAAAATAAGTACTGTAGTTTCAGGTATTAGTATACGTATAAATTCTACAAGGCTACGAGCTAAACGACGCTGCAATGATGGATAAGTAGTAAGGGATGGGGAGAAAGGATGGCTTTCCTGCCTGCGTGGCAATGCAATAGCAGGCGAGCCAAACCAGTTTCTTGCAGATACTGAACTTAACTGCATGGAGGTTGGAGGAGTAGATAGTACACCAATAAGCATGTGATCGGGGAGTTCGTATCCCTGAGGTATTAAAGCACTATTACCAACGAAAGAAGTATTGCCTATAGATGTTTTATCCAATATCAATTGCTGGCCACGTATATCTGCCTCACCAAGTGTAACTGCATCGGCGACAAAAGAGCCTTCACCTATCTCAAGAAGCGGATGGGTTACACTACTTGCTGTAGAGATCTCTGTGTTTTTGCCGACTTTAGCACCTAACGCACGGAATAATGCCGATACATATACGGTTGCATAGATAGGGTGCAAAACGATCAATGATAAAGACATCAACTGGTCGGCAAACCATTTGCGTACATATAGACGACTATAAATGGGATATTTGCCGGGCTTAATGCCCCATTGTAATAAGCGCGTAAGTAAAATGGTTTCGAAAGAGAATAATATGATATAGGTTAATGCCAATGATGGCGTAATAACCAGATAATTGAAGTTATAGTCAGGTGCGGCATTATCCATTTCATTAAGCGTGATAATGGTAGGAAGCAATGGCAACAGGATGGCAAAAGGGAATATCAATAAAGCCAGCATGAAAATACCACAATATTTAAGCCGTGTTGCTTTTGAAACCGGAAGAGGTTGTGGCAATTCATCAATAGATTTCTTTGTGGTGAATTGCGCGGGGCTACCCTGCCATACCTCACCTGTCTTAATTGTTTTACCCGGCTGCAGGTAACTCAAATCCTGCAACTCTCCCCATGCTTCGATAGTAGTATCTCCGCCTATCACCGCGCTGCTTCCTATATAGGCATGATCTCCAAGATGTATCTTCCTGAGCTTAAGCAATCCATCCTCTACTACTGCATTATTAAGCATAACAAGAGAGCTTAAGCTTACGTCACTACCAATAGTTACAAGATCTTCGGCGCCAATGCTGATATTACTTAATTGTGCATCAGCAGCAACCTTAACACCCATCATTTTTAAATAGAAAGGGTACAAAGGGGTACCTGTAAGGAATTGTATAGGCATTAAACGCTGCAAAGTTTTCACAAACCACCAACGGAAATAATAGCTACCCCATAATGGATAATCCCCCTCCTTCATTTTGCCGATCAATATCCATTTTACCAAAATACATACAAATGAAAAAAACGGAGGAATGAGGCAAAACAGGCATAAGGAAGTGATGATAGCATAGCTAAGTTTGTCGGTGGCCTGCTCTACATAATAATAACCTAAATACGGAAGGAATATCTGTATGGCAAACAGCCCATAAATAACTAATAATGCAATAGTTTGTGCTAAGCCACATATAGCATATCTCCACCGGGAGACTGAAAGAAAACTGCGGGGAGCTTTGTTTTCGTTTGCACCAGCTTTCGCTTCCCATACTGATACGAGCCTTTTTAATGGCCGCTCCAGGTAAATATCTTTTAAGGATGCCTTGGCAAGATTGCCCTCGCGACGAAGATGGGAGACAAATGCCGCTGCCAACAAAGAATGACCACCGAGGTCATTGAAAAAATCCTGCTCAAGGTTAATCTGGCGGTTTGGGAAAACTTTATGCAGTCCGGCAATTATTCTATCTGCAACCGGAGCATTTTTATCAATTACTATATCGGAAGCAACAACATTAGTTAACGATACCGGGATAGGAAGAGATTTACGATCTATCTTACCGCTTGGCAGGCGCGGCATCTCCGGCAATGTGACAATGACGCCGGGCACCATGTATGGAGGCAAAACTTTAGCAAGCTCCGATCTTAAATATGCTTCATCGAATAGCGTTAAGTCCTCCAGCAAAACATATCCAACTAATTGTTCCTGGTCGTTATTATCTTTTTTTACAGCTACGGCAGCCGCTGAAATGTTAGGCAGATTATTTAGCTTGGTCTCAATTTCCCCTAATTCTATACGATAGCCTCTTAATTTGATCTGGTCATCAAGACGACCATAAAAATCTACGCTTCCGTCTGTTTTGATGATCGCCGCATCTCCCGTGCGGTATACGAGATCGCCAGGCAGCATGGATAGTGATGCTGATTTGGAGACAAATTTTTCACTGGTAAGCTCGGGACGATTAATATATCCCCTGCATACTCCAGGCCCAGTGATGATAAGCTCGCCTCTTTCGCCCAATAGCAAAACATTCAATTTCTCATCAACCACAGCGAGATTATAATTAGGGAGCGGTTGGCCAATCGTTATATTATCTCCGGGCTGCAATGATGCTATTGTGGCCGTTACAGTGGTCTCGGTAGGACCATAACTATTAAAGAACTGACGACCGGGTATAGCCCATTTGGAAAGTACCTGTGGCGTGCAAGCCTCACCGCCGGCATTGATAAGACGTAAAAGAGGTATATCATCTTCCATTACTGCCAACAGACTGGGGACAGCATGGAGAATTGTAATATTTTGTTTGCGTAGAACGTCACTAAGTTCATCGATGGACTTTGCCGTAGTAGCATCGGCAACCCATATAGTGGCACCTACAAAATAGCTAACCCAGGTTTCTTCACACCACATATCGAAGGAAACGGAAAAACCCTGGTAAACTTTATCGTCAGGACGAATATTAAAGACGCTTTGCTCCGCTCTTATTAAATGGCATATTGCGCGATGTGTGATTGGAATACCCTTAGGCTTGCCTGTGCTCCCTGAGGTGTATAATACGTACGCCCAATTATCAGGTTGAGGGCCGGGAGGATCCAGAATGACTTCCTGAGCCTGTGGCATTGGAATAACAGAAAGGACCTGACAACTAACATTTAAATCACTATCGCTAAAACAAGCAGCGGCACCTACTTCGGATAATACTATTTCAACACGCTCTGCAGGCATTTCCCTGTCAAGAGGCACATAACTGGCACCAGCCTTGACAATACCCAAAATAGCTACATGTAATTCTAAACTGCGAGGCCACCACAGACCAACTTTATCGCCGCGGCCAACTCCTTTTTGTTCAAGGTATGATGCAACGGCTTCGCTCCAGCGATCAAGCTCACTATATGTGATGCTTTTATCTCCAAATATCAGGGCAGTTTTGGACGCATATCTTTTAGCGGAATTACGGAATAAATCCACTAATGTTTCTTCATGTAGTAAATCCGGACGATTGGGCCCAAGAACAATGCTGATTGAATCCATATTTAACTGCTCCGTAAAAAATTCATTCCTAAAAAGTTACAATGACAAATAAATTGCCATCCTTAATCTTTTTATGTTCCGCAAGTATACCTTTTTTTTGATAATAACGGGTTCCTCTGACTTTTTACAGTAAAAAATTTCTTAAAAATAAAAATAGATAAGTGTAAAAGCGCAAATAAAGTGCCATTTATCTGTGCAAAAATATGCTACTTACAGATATTTTATGAAATTTAAGGACTACAGAGCAGCTTAGAAGTTTAATCGGGTGCAGATATAAAAAATTATTTTTTATAGCGTTGCTTTAATACTTCTTCTATGTCGCTTAATTGAAGTTCTTTTTCGCGTAACAATATTAAAAAGTGAAATAACAGATCTGCAGCTTCATTTTTAAAAAGATCTATATTATTATCTTTTGATTCAATTACAAGCTCTATAGCTTCTTCACCTACTTTTTGAGCGATCTTATTAATGCCTTTTTTGAATAAGGAAGAAGTATAGGAAGTATCTAAAGGATTATTTCTTCTGTCATTTATTGTTTTCTCAAGCAATGGAAGAAAAGATAATGATTGATTTTTTTCTCCAAAGCAGGTATCGGTACCCGTGTGACATACTGGGCCTGTGGGATCAACCTTTATTAATAAACAATCGTTATCACAATCGTTTAGTATTTCGATCACATTTAAGAAATTGCCAGAAGTTTCCCCTTTTAGCCATAAGCTTTTTTTAGACCGGCTATAAAAAGTAACCTTTCCATCGGCGATCGTTCTTAAATAAGCTTCTTCGTTCATGTATCCAAGCATCAATATCTTGCCAGTTTCTGAATCCTGAATAATAGCGGGAACCAATCTATCCACATTCTTTGCAAAATCCAGTGTCATATTCTAATATTTATTCCGTTAGTTTTTAGAAATTTTTTCAAGACAGGTATTTCCAATTCCTTATTATGGAAAATGCCTGCAGCCAGGGCAGCATCGGCATTCCCTTCACTGAATACGTCAACAAAATGCTGAACATTGCCTGCACCGCCGCTAGCAATAACAGGTATCCCGATAAGGCTATGGACTGATTTAATTAATTCAATTGCAAATCCCCGTTTTGTTCCGTCATTGTTGATCGAGGTAAGTAATATTTCCCCTGCTCCTAATTGAGTAGCTTGTTGAATCCAATCTAATGTGCGTATTTCAGTGGAAACAGTTCCACCATTTAAATAAACAAACCAATCATTGTTCAGATACATTGTGTCTATTGCTATGATAATGCACTGACTTCCGAAAATTTTGGCCATATCATTTATCAATTGTGGGTTTTTTACTGCGGCTGTATTCACAGATATTTTATCTGCGCCTGCATTTAGGAGTGCAGATATATCATCTATACTACTCACACCACCTCCTACTGTAAAAGGTATATTGATATTTTGCGCTATCCTTTTTACAAGTTCCACAAGTGTCTTCCTTTTTTCGTTAGTAGCAGTGATATCAAGAAAAACAAGTTCATCAGCACCTTGCATGGCATAATATGTAGCCAACTCTACAGGATCACCCATATCGCGAATATTTTCAAAATTTATTCCCTTTATCGTCCTTCCGTTTTTTATGTCAAGACAGGGGATTATTCTTTTTGTCAGCATCAATTTATGTATTGTTTCAGTTCATCAAACCTGATCCGGCCTTCGTAAAAAGCTTTACCTATTATAACCCCTTTGCAACCTATTTGCTGCAATAATTCAATATCAGCAATACATGATACACCTCCGCTTGCAACGAGCTGCAGCTCAGGAAATGAGCCAAGAAGATTTTTGTAAAGCTGTGATGAAATACCTTGCAACATGCCATCCATTGCTATATCTGTACAAAATACCTGGCGAATATCATTAGCATAATAAGTCGCAATAAAATCGGAGATATTTATTTCTGTTTGTTTCGCCCAACCATTGATGGCGATCATATTATTGTTAACATCAGCACCAAGAAATATTTTATCTGCTCCCCAACTTTTTGCCCATTCTAAAACAACATCAGGTTGTAATGCAATGCTACCTATACTGATCATTTTTGCACCGGCATTAAGTACAGATAAAACACCTTCTCCAGACTTGATGCCGCCGCCATAATCAATAAACAGACCAGTGCCTGATGCTATGTCGTATAGAGACTTGATATTTATGATTCTACCTTGCCTAGCTCCGTCGAGATCAACAATGTGCAGTCTTTTAAATCCTGCAGCTTCAAATTCTTTAGCCACTTCAACAGGCGATTCTCTGTATATTTTTTGTGAAGTATAATCTCCCTGTGATAAGCGAACGCATTTACCACCTATGATATCTATTGCCGGAATAATTTCTATCATAACCGTATAAAATTTTCAAGAATTTTTTGCCCCGCGACACCTGATTTTTCAGGGTGAAACTGGACGGCGTAAAAATTATCTTTTTGCAAGGCCGCGCTATATTCACCATCATAATCAGTGGTCGCAGTGGTGTCATTGCCTACTCCAACGAAATAGCTATGCACGAAATACATAAACTCATTTTCATTTACCCCACGGAAAAGCTGAGATCTAAGTGAAGTGACATTATTCCAACCGACGTGAGGTGTTTTGACATTTGAGGTAAATTTTTTAACCTGATCTTTAAAAATACCAAGGCATTCAGTATTACCTTCTTCTGAAAAATCACAAAGCAATTGCATGCCCAGGCAAATGCCTAATAAAGGTTGTTGTAATTGCCGGATCAGTTTATCAAGATTCTTTTCTTTTAAACAGCTCATGGCAGGAGCAGCAGCTCCCACTCCAGGAAGAATTACTTTGTCTGCACTTAAAATTTCTGAAGCATCGTCGGTTACAAACGCATTGATACCCACGCGTTGCAAGCTAAAATCTACGGAACAGATATTACCTGTGTTATATTTTATGATCACAACTTTCATATTACTCCTTTTGTGGTCGGTAGAACCATATTGTTTTTGTCTGTCTTAACAGCCATTTTTACAGACCTGGCAAAAGCTTTAAAAATTGCTTCTATTTTATGATGCTCATTGATGCCTTCTGCCTTGATATTAAGATTGCACCTGGCGCCATCGCAGAATGACTTGAAAAAATGATAGAACATTTCGGTTGGGACATCGCCGATTTTTTCACGGTTAAAAACTACATCCCATTGAAGCCAGCTTCTGCCTCCAAAATCTATTGCTACCTGTGCGAGACAATCGTCCATTGGCAGACAATATCCATATCTTTCAATCCCTTTTTTGTCACCTAATGCTTTCAGCAATGCTTCGCCAATAGCTATACCGGTATCTTCGATAGTGTGATGTTCGTCAATATGCAAATCTCCGATCGCTTTTATTTTAAGATCCATGTTTCCATGCCTTGCCAATTGCTCCAACATGTGGTTAAAGAACTCTAACCCTGTAGATATGGAATATGCGCCTGTGCCATCAGGATTTAATTCTACACTAATATCTGTTTCTGATGTTTTGCGGGTATAATTGACTTTTCTGTAAGAGGAACAGAGAAACCTGTATATGTCATCCCAATTGTTTGTAAAAAGCGAAATCTCATCTTTTAGGGAAGAAGCATCGTCATAGTTTTGGATAAAAATCGTTTTTGCACCCAGGTTTTTGGCTAATTGTACATCAGTAGGCCTGTCACCGATCACATAAGAATTCCCAAGGTCGTATAGACCGGTCAAATAACCTCTCAACATGCCAATGCCGGGCTTGCGTGTATCTTTATTTTCATGGACAAATGATCTATCTATGTGAATTGCTGAAAATGTAATTCCTTCAGCACTTAGTATATCTAATAGTTTTGATTGAACTATGTTGAAATTTTCTTCAGGATAATTATTTGTTCCAAGTCCATCCTGGTTTGTCACCATTACAAGCTCATAGCCCAATTGTGAAATAAGGTATAGATTCCGGATAACACCTGGGATGAATGATAACTGCCCGAGAGTATCCACCTGAAAAGTAACAGGGGGCTCTTTGATAATTGTTCCATCACGGTCTATAAATAATACCTTTTTTTTCATGATAGATAATTTTTGAAAGCATTTAATAAAAGACTATTTTCTGAAGGGGTACCAACGGTTATACGTAAACAATTGTCGCATAGCGGCATTGAGGATCTGTTGCGGACAACAATGTTTTGCTTTAGTAAATAATCATACAGACAATTCGCGTCTTTGACCCGGATCAAGATGAAATTTGCACAGGAAGGATATATACATTCAATAAAACTGAATTGCCTCAATTGCATAGATAAGTAGAAGCGTTGCTCATTAATTTGGGTTATCCATTCTTCTACAAGGGCTTCTTTTGTAAGGGCGTTGAGGACAGCTTCCTGAGATAGCAGATTTATATTGTAGGGTGCTTTTATCTTATTTAGAATCTCTATTATGGCAGCGGAAGCATAGGCACAACCCATCCTTAGTGCTGCTAAGCCCCAGGCTTTTGAGAATGTTTGTAAAATGACAACGTTAGGATAATTATCGAGTTTTTGCAGCCAGGATTTTTCTGAAGTAAAATCTATATATGCTTCATCTATAACAATGATCCCGCTAAAATTTTCAATTAACGTTATTATGTCTTTTTCATTTAGCAAATTTCCGGTAGGATTATTTGGCGAACAGATGAATATGAGTTTTGTATTATCATCTATCTCATTTACTATTTTATTTAAATCCAACTGAAAATCTACAGTTAATAATATTTTCTTAACGGCAACATCATTGATCCGGGCTGCAACTTCATACATTCCATAAGTAGGCGGAAAGATCAATATATTATCCTTCCCCGGTTCGCAGGTTGCACGAATCAGCAAGTCTATAGGCTCATCGCTTCCGTTGCCAAGAAAGATATTTTCTGTCGGGATCTGTTTCAGCTTGCTGATCTTTTCCTTTAGTTTTTTCTGAAGCGGGTCGGGATAACGATTGTATCTATTTCCAGAAGCTGAACCTATACTATTTTCATTTGCATCAAGAAAAACAGAAGCTACCCCATCGTATTCAGAACGGGCAGAAGAGTATGGGATTAATCGCTTAATGTTTTCCCGGATTATTCTATTAAGATCAAATGTGCTCATAATTTATTTTGTTCTGATCGTTATTGCATTTGCATGTGCTTCAAGTCCCTCAGCTAAAGCCAGCTCTGTAATTGTATTGCCAATATTTTTGAGTCCCTGTTGTGTTAACTTCTGAAAAGTTATTTTTTTAAAAAAGCTGTCTAACGAAACGCCACTATATGCCTTAGCGTATCCATTTGTAGGTAGCGTATGATTAGTGCCTGACGCATAATCACCAACACTTTCAGGAGAATAATTCCCCAGGAAAACAGAGCCAGCATTGACAATTTTTTCCGCAATTTTTTCGTCGTCCCGGCATGCGATAATTAAGTGCTCAGGAGCATAGGCATTTAACAACGAAACACCTTCATCAATATCTTTTACCAAAATAGCTATGCTATTGATCAGTGCCTGCTGTGCAATGCTTTTTCGTGGCAGGGCCTGCAATTGCAGTTCAATGCATTGGGTTATTTTTAAAATAAGATCTTCATCAGTGCTTATCAATAATACCTGTGAATCTGCACCGTGCTCTGCCTGTGATAACAGGTCGGCAGCTACATATTCTGGAACGCATGTATCATCAGCAATGATGGCTAATTCGGAAGGGCCGGCAGGCATGTCGATTGCAAAGCCTTCAGCCGCAAGCAACATTTTAGCGGTTGTTACATACTGGTTACCGGGGCCAAATATTTTATATACCTGAGGTATTGTTTCTGTGCCATAGGCCATCGCGGCTATAGCCTGTGCACCTCCTATTTTAAATAATCTGCTAACACCTGTTTTTTGTGCTGTGTATAAAATGGCAGGGTGAACATTTCCTGTGTTATCAGGCGGGGTACAAACTGTAATTTCTCTGCAGCCGGCAATTTTCGCAGGTATAGCCAGCATTAATAATGTGGAAAAGAGCGGGGCAGTACCTCCAGGGATGTAAAGGCCCACTTTTTCTATTGCAACTGACTTTCGCCAGCATTTAATGCCGGGAAATGTTTCTATTATTTGCAGCTGCTCTTTTTGTGCTGCGTGGAATAGGCCAATGTTGTTTATTGCAATGTTAATTGCTTCTTTTAATTCATTGCTAAGCAGACCGGATGTATCCCATTCCTGTTTTGGAACTTCAAATGAAGGCATAGTTATTTTGTCCAGTCGTGATGTAAGTTCTTTTACTGCCTCATCTTTTTTTTCTTTTACAGCATATAGTATCTTATCTACCGCTGGCCTTATTTCCATGCTGTCTTGTGCCGTTCGCTGAAGCAGTCCTGGCCATACACTGGGTTGAGGGTATTTTATTAATTGGATCATAAAATCATTTTTTCTATTGGTGCTACAAGTATACCCTGGGCGCCTTGTTCTTTTAAGTTTTCTATAATATTCCAGAAGTCGTCTTCGTGTACAACTGAATGCAGCGAGCTCCATCCCTCTATTGCTAATGGCAGGATAGTCGGACTTTTCATTCCAGGAATGATATTGGATATTATATCCAGCTTATCATTTGGAGCATTCAGCAAAATGTATTTATAGCGTTTGGATTTTTTTACCGCCTGAATGCGGAATAATAATTTTTCCAGAAACGCTTTTTTCTCTTCCTGTAAATTCTCATTGCTAATAAGAACTGCCTCCGACCGGAGTATCACATCTGTTTCTTTAAGCCCATTTAAGAATAAAGTGCTGCCGGAACTAACGAGATCACAAATTGCATCTGCCAAACCTATGCCTGGTGCTATTTCTACAGAACCACTTATATCATGTATCTCCGCATTTATATTGTTTTTTTGCAGAAAGCCATTTAACAATATCGGATAGCTTGTGGCGATCTTTTTATTATTCAGCCAACCGGAATTATCATATACATCATTCCTGGGTACTGCTATAGATAGCCGGCACTTGGCAAAGCCGAGTTTCTCGACAAGCTTGGTTGCCCTGTTCTTCTCAAGCATTATGTTTTCTCCAACGATCCCTATGTCGGCAATTCCATCTTCAATGTATTGAGGAATGTCATCGTCGCGCAGTAACAGCACCTCAAGGGGAAAATTGAAAGCTTCTGTGAGAAGCTTATTCACCCCATTGTTTAACTCTATTCCGCACTCTTTGAGCAGCTTTACGGAGTCTTCGTGCAGCCTGCCTGATTTCTGAATTGCAATTTTTAGCTTCATAAGCAATAAATAAAAAAGGCTTACCGATCAGGTAAGCCTTTGAAATGATATAATTGTATTTGGTACTACACAATATCATCCCAGCTTACCGTTGGGGTAAGATGATGATGATGTATATGCAGATTTTGAATCACTATAAATTGTTATTTGTGGGGCAAAGATAAAATAGAATTTTTCTTATTACCAAATTTATGTTGAACGCATTTAATTGTAAGTGCTATTCTGCATTATTGCAGTATGAGCAGATATTTTTTTTAAAAGCGACCCTGATTCTGAAAAATTTAAGGTTTGACGGCCATCGCTAACAGCTTCTTCCGGGTTTTCATGTACCTCATAAATCAAACCATCAGCACCCGCTATGATAGAGGCCAATGCTATGGCAGGAACAAATTCCCTGATGCCAATGCCATGTGATGGATCAGCAATTATAGGCAAATGTGTTTTTTCTTTTAGCAAAGGGATGGCATTGATGTCGAAAGTATTTCTATAAGCATTTTCGAAAGTCCTTATTCCTCTTTCACATAGCATTAATTTTTCATTGCCGCTTGAAAAAATATACTCTGCAGAATGTAATAGCTCATCTATGGTGCCGCTGATGCCCCGTTTTAGCAATACCGGTTTATCTACTTTGCCTAAGACATCCAACAAATTGAAATTTTGTGAATTTCTTGCACCGACCTGGAAAATATCAACATAGTCGTACATGCTTTCGATCTGTTCTATTTCCATGATTTCCGTTATAATGCGGATACCGTACTGATTACAGATGTTGTGAAACATCTTCAATCCTTCTATGCCCATGCCACGAAAGGTATATGGCGAGCTTCTCGGTTTAAAAACACCGCCGCGCATTATTTTAATATTATTCTCAACAAGATGCTTTACAATTGATAGCACCTGCTCTTCGCTTTCTATGGCACATGGTCCAGCAATAATGGAGCAACTGCCGTCACCAATAATTATATTATTTCCAAGATCAACCTGGCTTGTGGCTACCTTCCATTTTCTCGAGACCAATTTATAGCTATCTGATACTACATGTACATCTTTGACGCCGCTTAGTGCCCCGATAAAGCGGATATCAATTTCATTTTTGCCATGACAAACAAGATAATATGCCTGCTGGGTAGTTACTTGTGTAATGGTGTATCCGAGACTTTTTATTTTGTCAATAGTTTTTTGAATTTCAGGAGCGGATAACTGTTTATCAATTTGTACAATCATGATCTGAATGATTTAATAAAACTCTGAATAGATAATTGAAGATCAGCATCCCCGCCTGCTATAGACCTGATAAAGCTGCTGCCAATGATGGCACCTGTTACATATTCATTTACGATCTCAAACTCGTGCTTGCTACTGATGCCAAACCCTGCTAAAACCTTATTTCGCAAAGGCAATTTTTTAATGCGATCGAGATATTGAAAATGGCTTTCTGTAAAAGCAATTTTGTTGCCGGTTGTGATTGGTGACGTGACCATATAAATAAATCCATCAGATAAGTCATCTATCATCTTAATTCTCTCTTCATTTGTTTGGGGTGTGATCATAAAGATCATTTTTAAACCGTAATATTTAAATGTGTATTTGTAACTGGCTTCATATACTGAAGTGGGAAGATCGGGAATAAGAATGCCATCTATACCACAATCTTTTGCTTTCTTACAGAAATTATTAATGCCGAATTGCATAATGGGATTAAAATATCCCATGAGAATAAGTGGTACTTGTGTATGCTGACGGACATCTTTCAACTGATCGAAAAGAAGGGAAAGAGACATGCCATTCTTTAAAGCAATTTGGCTGCTTTCCTGTATTGTTGTCCCATCAGCTACAGGATCTGAAAATGGCATGCCGATCTCTATCATGTCGACCCCTTCGCAGGAAAGAATTTTAATAATATCTATTGTGCTATCAAGCGTTGGATGCCCGGCTGTAAAATATATTGAGAGTATATTGTTTTCTTTCTTTTGAAATAATAATTCAATCCTGTCCATTTTTTTGGTGTTTTATATAAGTGTCTAAATCTTTATCTCCTCTACCTGAGAGACATATAACTATGCGTTGATCATTTTTGAATTTTATGCTATCTAAAGCTGCCAGTGCGTGAGCTGTTTCCAATGCGGGAATAATCCCTTCGAGCTGCATGAGCCTGTAAGCAGCAGTCAGTGCTTCTTCATCGGTTGCAGTGATATACTCGGCTCTTTTTGTTTTAAATAAATGTGCATGTAATGGCCCGATGCCCGGATAATCCAACCCGGCAGAAATACTATATGGCTCTATAATTTGTCCGTCATTTGTCTGCATCAGGTAAGTTTTGCTGCCATGAATGATGCCTGGTCTTCCATGTGCTAAGGTAGCTGCTGTTTTAGTGGAATTTAAACCCATGCCGGCTGCCTCTACCGCAATTAGCTTTACCATATCATTGTTTAAAAAGTGAAAGAAAGCGCCGGCTGCATTACTGCCGCCTCCTACACATGCTATGACTGTGTCGGGATAATCTCTGCCTGTTTTCTCTTTTAGTTGCGACGCGATTTCTTTACTTATTATACTTTGGAAATGCGTAACGATGTCAGGATAGGGATCGGGGCCAACTACCGAGCCGATTATGTAATGTGTTTGTTCTGGATTATTAATCCAATCTCTTATAGCCTCGTTTGTGGCATCCTTCAATGTTTTACTGCCATTTGTAACCGGTATGACCTCTGCTCCAAGCAGCTTCATTCGATCTACATTAGGATATTGACGAGCCATGTCTGTTTCACCCATATAAACGATACATTTCATATTCATTAAAGCACAAACGGTAGCAGTGGCTACACCATGTTGTCCCGCCCCCGTCTCAGCAATGATGCGACTTTTCCCCATTCTTTTAGCCAACAAGATCTGCCCGATAGTATTATTTATTTTATGTGCTCCGGTATGGTTCAGATCCTCTCTTTTGAGATAAATATTTGTATTATAATAGTGAGACAATCTTTTTGCGAAATACAATGGAGAAGGCCTGCCTACATAATCTTTTAGTAAGCTGTCGAGCTCATTATGAAATAGCGGGTCCTTAATTATTTCTTTGTAATTGTCTTTTAATGCGACAACATTTGCATGTAGCATTTCCGGGATAAATGCACCGCCAAATATCCCATAATATCCGTGTTCATCAATTTCGTATCTCATGTATAAATGATTTGATTTTATCAATGTTTTTTAATCCTGGCTCTATTTCAAATTTGCTATTGATATCAATGGCCATAAATGACGGATGATTTAACTCTAATATTGGCTTTACATTTTCCAGGCAGATACCGCCACTTAGAAAAAAGCTTTTTTCCAGTGTGTAGTTATTGAGCAATTCCCAATCAAAAACCTGTCCACTTCCTCCGTAATCCTGAGAAGGAGAATCGAAAAGGAAGTGATCGCATACATCCTGATAATCTTTTAAAATATTAAAATCAAAAGAATGAGTGATATGAAAAGATTTTACTATGGGAGCTAACTTCCTTACATTCTCACAAAATTGTGGCGTTTCATTTCCATGAAGCTGTATTATATCAAGCCCAAAATCTTTTACAATAGCTGTTATGACGCTCTTGTCCTCATCTACGAAAACGCCAACTTTTTTTACTTCCTTTATCAGTAGTGTATATGATGGTAAAAGTCTTTCATTACCGACATATCGTTTTGAGCCTTTGTAAAATATAAATCCAATGTAATCGGGTGCCAGTTGAATAACGGATTGGATATTGCTGATGTATTTGAGACCACAAACTTTAATTTTCATGAACAGGCTGTTTTAATTGCTTAATAAAATCGCCGCAGGATCTTTCCGGTAAGCTGTTTCTCATAAACTGTTCTCCAATGAGTAGCCCATCGTAGCCTGCATCTATTAGTTCTGATGCGATATGAGGTGTGGTGATACCGCTTTCTGATATTTTGACAAAGTCCGAAGGCAGATAAGGCAATAAATCAATTGAGTTTTTAAAATCGGTTTTGAAAGTGCTGAGATCCCTGTTGTTGACTCCAATAATGTCAATAAAAGGATTGATCGCTTTAAGCTCTTTTCTGCTATGAATTTCCAGGATGACCTCTAATTGGAATGATCTTGCGAAACGAGCGATCTCTTTAATTCGTTGTGCAGGCAGAACAGATGCAATAAGTAAAATAGCATCCGCACCAATGGAACGCGCTTCGATAACCTGGTACTCGTTGATAATGAAATCTTTTCTGAGGATAGGACAATAATTGTATTTTCTTGCAATGGTGAGATCACTATTTTGTCCGCCAAAAAAAAGCTCATCAGTCAGTACAGATAAGGCACTGGCTCCCGCCTGCATATATCCGATAGATGTTTTTTCAATTGACGCATACTTATTAATAATGCCTTTGGACGGGGACTTCCTTTTTATCTCTGCGATTATGCCGCTTTTGTCTTTTCTTGTTATATAGTTGCTCAACGATACGGTGGGTGCTTTAAAATGCAATGACCGTTCTAATAATTTAGCAGGATATAGTGTTTCACGTTCTGCAACTTCATTTTTTTTATGAGCAATTATTTGTTCCAGTATATTCATGGTCAGTTATTTATTATTTTCTTAAAAGATTGATATGCCTTACCCGATTGCAGTGATTCCTTTGCCATTTCAAAACATTCATAAAGTGATTTGTCGGGATATGCGCAATGAATAGCTACTCCACTATTAACAATAGTCACCTGAGTTTGAGCGTATGTGCCTTTCCCTTGTAATATTTTTAGAAAAATAGAGGCAGCATCCGCAATTGTATTGCCCGCGTTTAAATCGTGTGAATGTATTTGTTCAAAACCAATTTCATCAGGGTCTATTAATTGCTCTGTTCTATTTGACAATATCTTAAATGGGCAGGTTAATGATATCTCATCATAGCCGTCTGTGGAGTGGATGATCTTATATTGTAAGGATGTCTCCTGAAGGAGATAGTGATACATTCGCATTAATTCCAGATGGCTTACCCCTAACAGTTGTTTTGCAGGAGAAGCAGGATTAGTAATTGGGCCTAACAGATTAAAAAAGGTGCGCACACCCAACTTTTTTCTGATAGCTGACAAATTTTTCATTGCAGGGTGGAATAATGGAGCATGCAGAAAACAAATATTAGCAGACTCTAACTGACGTCTTAATAAAGTGCAATCAGAAGAGAATGTATACCCCAAATACTCTAACAAATTTGATGATCCACTTATGGAAGATGCTGAGTAGTTGCCATGTTTAGCCACCTTTATACCGGCACCTGCAACAACAAAAGCTGAAACGGTTGAAATGTTAAAAGTGTTTTTACCATCGCCACCAGTGCCGACAATATCTATCACATCAGCACCTTGCAGATCAACTTTGGTGCATAAATGCATCATTGCCTCCCGAAATCCTATCATTTCTTCTAATGTGGGATAGCGCATCAGATAAACAGATAATAGGCTGGCTACCTCGCTTTCATTAAAGTCATTAACTGCTATTTGTAATAGCACATTATAGGCTTCAGTTTGGTCTAATGCCTGATGCTCATATAATTTGGATAATGTTTCTTTCATACTTAAGAATTTAACCAGTTTGAGATAATCGTTTTGCCGGAAGGTGTCAAAATACTTTCCGGATGAAATTGTACACCAGTAACGTCGTATACCTTATGACGGACAGCCATGATATTACCCTGATCATCTTCAGCTATTTTTTTCAAGACAGAAGGGAAGTTGCTATTGCTTACTACCCATGAGTGATAACGCCCTGCTTCGATATATTGTGGAAGCCCGGAAAATAGAGAGTCATCCATTGCCAGCTTTATTCTTGTTGCTACTCCATGAAAAACATTCTTTAAAATAATCAACTTTGCACCAAATGCTTCTCCTATGGCCTGATGCCCGAGACAGATGCCTAATATGCTTTTTGAGTGTGCATAATTTTTGATTATTTCAAGCAACAGACCTGCTTCAGATGGAATGCCCGGCCCCGGTGATAATAATATTTTATCATATGCAGCTACTTCTTGTATCGTTATTTGATCGTTTCTTTTCACAATGGGTTCTTTTCCTGTAGTCTGCCTTATAAGCTGTACAAGATTGTATGTAAAGCTGTCGTAATTGTCGATGATGAGTATTCTCATAAAACATTGGCCATTTTTAATGCGTCCCTTAACGCGGCGAGTTTGTTGTTTACCTCTTGTAACTCATTTTCTTCAACAGACGATGCTCCAATACCAGCACCAGCCCGATAGAAAAGAGTATTGGTTTTACTTAGAAACGAGCGAATTAAAATTGCATGATCGAAATCTCCATTGAATCCCCAATAACCGATACTGCCACCATAAAATCCTCTACTGTTTTTTTCATATTGGTCAATTAATTGTAGCGCTCTATATTTTGGAGCACCCGATAATGTGCCTGCCGGAAATGTGTCTGCAACTATTCTTAATTGACTGATATCTTCTATTGGATTCTCTCCAACAACCTCAGAAACAATATGAATAACATGAGAAAATGATTGGATCTCTTTGTAAATAGTAACATCTACATTTTTATAGTGCTTGCTAAGGTCATTCCGAGCGAGGTCTACCAGCATTGTATGTTCAGCATTCTCCTTTTTATCGTCTTTTAATTGATCTGCAAGAGATATATCTGTTTGCGTATCACCTGTTCGTCTATAAGTCCCGGCAATTGGATGTATGCTTGCTTTTCTATTTGTGATCTTTAATTGTGTTTCGGGTGAAGTGCCGAAGAGCCTATAGTCCCCATAATCGAAATAGAACATATAAGGTGATGAATTTATAGACCGCAGTGACCTATAAACATTAAAGTCATCACCATGAAAATCTATTGAAAACTCTCTTGATAATACTATCTGAAAGACATCACCGCGTTTACAGTGTGCTTTCCCTTTCGAAATTATTTTCAGGAAATCGTTATCTGTAGAATCAGAATATTCCGCAGATACAATTTTAAATGGGAAAACAGGCAAACTTTTCCGATTGATCAAGGCTTCAATTTTCTGTAAGCTGTTTTCTTCATTTTCGTCCGTATAAAGTTCAACAAGCTGTAGTTCGTTATTATGGTGATCAAATATTATCATAAAACGATAAAGACTAAACCGTATATCCGGAATTTGCTTTTCAGATGATGCGTTTGAATCGAGCTTTATATTTTCGAAATATTGTACGGCGTCAAAATTTATATGTCCCCAGATCCCATTAATTGTTTTGTTATTATCTGTATTTACAGAAAACTGTTTAGCAAAACCCGTGATCTCCTCTATAATATCAGTATTGTCATCGAGGGTATAAATTCGAGAGCTTTCATTTGGGTATTTTATTTTAACTGTATGCTGTGTTACAACGATACTTGAAATAGGTTGAAAGCATATATAAGAATAGCCTTTGCTTTTATGCTCGCAACATTCAAACAAAATACTTTCGCTGAAATGCCCCCTGATCTTTAAATAAATACTGACAGGCGTTTCTGTATCAGCCAAACGCTTTTTAATACGCGTTTTGAACTCAAAACTCATTTTTTGAAAATTTGAAAAGTGTAGAAATAAAAAGGGCCTGCGTGAACAGCAGGCCCTTGCGGAAATGTCTTAATACAACATTAGCTGTTCGCGTTTCGCCATCGTGAAAGCCACCAATATTTATTTGTAGTTGTCGGAGTCATTGTATTGTGAGAATATTTCTCTGTTGCGAGCAAAACTATAAATAGTTTTTAATTAAACAAAAAAAATAATTATCCCTGTTATTACGCAGGATTTAAAACTAACTTTTGCTGTATTGCTTTAATCCATTTTTCGAATAGTTCCGTTTCAATATCGCAAATAACAGCAGTTAGCGAATGCCATGAGGGATGAAACTCTTCGAGCATTCTTGTCATTTCTGCTAAGTGGCCTTCTTCTTCTTTTATGATGGATTTAACGTTCACTTTTGAATTGTTTGCAGATAACACATCCTGATAAACGCCGTATAACAGATCTGCCCGTACTTCAATGGCGTAAGTAACTAATAGATACGCACCATGCTTCAGCTCTCTTTCAGAAAGTCCAAGATTTGTTTTAAGATAGCGACAAGCAGCAACATCCAGCTCATGCAGGTAATGATGACTCATAACCGGTGCGAGCAAATATTCAAATGAATAGTCTGGGCAGCTCTCCGGCTTAAGCTTTTCAATTTGCTTTTTGAGATAATATGCATGGCGTGCTTCTTCTGCAGCATGCTTTAGTACTGTGATATTTGTTTTAACAGGATGTTCGTAACGAGAAATTTTTCTTGCACCTGTATTTTCCATCATTGAAAGGCTGTTTAACCACTTGCTATGTAATGCAGGCGATAAAACTATAGTATTGATCAATTCACGTAATTGTTGTTCAGCTTGTTCCATTTTTTGTTATTACTCTATAAAGTTAAAAGCAATTCCTGTATGTGCTTGTAGATATATTGAAGCTCCTCCTGTTTGATGCAGTAAGGTGGGATCAGGTATATAATATTTCCCAGCGGTCGCATCAGGATTTTTTTGTCTAAAAAGAACTTATAGATATAATTTCTTCGATTATTGTGGTAAGAAGTGGCTTCTCCCGTTTTTAACTCGATTGCCAATATAGTACCACGCTGACGCACATCTGCTACTGTTTTATTTGTTTTTATAACTTCTGCAAATGCCACGTGCTGTTCTTCAATCATTTTTCTTTGCCTGGTGCAATCTTCATGAAGCGTTAAGTCGAGGCTTGCAAGGGCAGCAGCACAGGCTAAGGGATTTGCTGTAAATGAATGGCCATGATAGAGTGTTTTGGAAAGGTCGTCGTCGTAGAAGGCATCGAATATATATTGGGCGCAGGCTGTAATACCTAACGGCATGGTGCCGCCTGTGAGCCCTTTAGACAAACAAACTATATCAGGTGCAGTAGTTATATAATTACATGCGAATAATGATCCTGTTCTGCCGAAGCCTGTCATTACCTCATCGGCAATAATGATAGTGTTATATTTTTTGCATAACTGAAAATATTGTTCCATAACTTCAGGCTCGTACATATACATGCCTGCGCTGCCTTGTACTAAAGGCTCCACAATAAAAGCAGCTACATCGCCTTTTTGCAGTAAAGACTCTAATGCTGCAAGGCTCTCATTTGTTTTTTCTTTGTATGGGAAAGGAATAAAATCTACATCAAAAAGCTTTTCGTCAAACGATTTGGTAAAAACGCTTCTCGCGCTAACGGCCATTGCGCCAAATGTATCACCATGATAAGCGTTCTCAAGAGCCAGCAATCTTTTGCGAGGCTTGCCTATGTTTTCCCAATACTGCAAGGACATTTTTAGTGCCACTTCCACAGCTGTAGACCCATTGTCGGAATAAAAAATCTTTTTCTGATCACCGGGAATTATAGATAGGAGTTTTTCTGCCAATTCAACGGCGGGTGCATGCGTAAATCCTGCAAATATGCAGTGTTCCAGTGTTGTGAGCTGCTCACTTACTTTTGCTGCAATATGCGGATGACTATGCCCATGCAGGTTTACCCACCATGAAGCTATTGCATCTAGGTACTTATTCCCTTCTTCGTCTATAAGGTAAGCACCTTCTCCTTTTACAATTCCAATTGCTTCCGGCCATAACTTCATTGGAGTATATGGGTGCCAAACTACTTTGCTATCTCTTTTTTTAATATCCTGCATTTTTCAGATTTTGTAATAATGAACCTCTAATAATCGCGGCCTGTGCCTTTATTGCGCTGTTATCCAAATTTTCAAAAAAGGGGATGCGAGCTATTATCGGTACTTTACTGTATTGCTGAATGTATTGTTCGGATGCGGTATTAGGCTCGCCATTTATTATTAATCCCAATATTTTAATTCCACGATTCTTTAATACTTCTATGCTTAATAAAGTATGATTGATACTGCCTAAGTAATTTTTTGAGACTAATATTGCGGGCAATTTGTAATGTTGAGTAAAGTCAGCCATAGTTGCGGTATCAGTCATAGGTGATAGAATCCCTCCAGCAGTTTCTACTAATAACAACTTATTTGTTTCAGGCCATTTGAATTTTGTATAATCAATTTCTACACCATCGATTTCTGCAGCAGCATGTGGAGACATGGGTTGTGATAATTTTATCGCTTCTTCGTGTACGCGATTTGTGCCATCAGACAATAAGCTTTGTACTAATAAAGAATCACTGCTATCCAGGTTGCCCGCCTGTACCGGTTTCCAATAATCAGCATTTAAGGCTTCGGCTATAACTGCTGACGTTATGGTTTTGCCTATATCTGTATGAATACCGAGAATGGCAATTGATCTATTCATTTATTATCTGCGTTTAAAACGTCTATTAATTGGTCTATTTGGTCGGTAGTGTTAAAAGCGTGCAGGCATATACGCAAGCGCTCGGCTCCCAAAGGAACAGTAGGGTGGAGTATAGGATTTACCTGAAACCCCGCTCTTTGTAATGATGTGGCTGCGGTTGAAGCTTTTGAGTTATCACCTATTACTAATGCCTGTATGGGACTTATGCTGTCTTTCCATGTGAAAGCTGTTGCCTTTTTTTTTCCTTCACGGAAATGAATTATAAGGTCGTGAATGGTTTTATTGGAAAAAGTGGGGCTTGATAAATAATTGTAAGCAGCTGTAGTAGATTGTACTGCATGGCCGGGCAGAGCAGTAGTGTAGATAAATGAACGGGCGAAATTGATAAGATACTGTTTCAGCATATCGTTTCCCACAACTGCTGCACCATGACATCCCAAGGCTTTACCAAATGTATGTACGCGGGCAAAAACTTTTTCCTGTAATCCGAGATTACAAACAACACCTTCGCCTTTTGTTCCAAATATCCCAGTTGCATGAGCTTCATCTACGATAAGAGATGCGTCACAATCATTTACAAAAGATGATATTTCCGCGAGCGGAGCAATATCTCCATCCATAGAATAAACGGATTCCACGACAACAATCTGCGGACCTTTGCCTTTTGTTTTATTTAGCTTGTCTTTAAGGTCATCAAGATCGTTGTGCCTGAACTTATAATGATTACCAGCCTGGCTAAGACGTATGCCATCTATTATGCTGGCGTGGCATAATTCATCATACAGTATCGTAGTATGCCTATTGGCGATGCTTGCCAGCAAACCAATATTAGCATCATAGCCTGAATTAAATAACAAAGCCGCTTCGGCGTGATGAAAAGCGGCAATCTGTTTTTCCAATATTTCTGTGGCTTCACTATTACCTGATAAAAGACGGGAACCTGTAGACCCTGTTGTTAAATCTTTGTCTGGTATGTTGAGTAATGAGTTCTTTAATATGCCAGTCGTAACAAGCCCCAAATAGTCATTAGAATAAAAATCTACAGGCGAATGTTTTGTCGTTAGCCGCCTTAGATTACCCAGTTCTTTTCGTTCCTGTAACTTGTTATGTAAATGTTGCTCTACAGGATTCATGATCTATTATTGTTCCATGACTACCTTATCGGCAAAAGCTGCTTTAGGTGTCAGACCGAGGATACGGAACATTTCCATATCCTGATTATATTCGGGATTAGGTGTAGTTAATAATTTGTCGCCTGCAAAAATAGAATTGGCTCCTGCCATAAAGCATAATGCCTGCTCTGCTACAGACAACTCTAACCTGCCCGCAGACAAACGCACTGCCGATTTCGGCATCACTATGCGTGCAGTAGCTACCATACGCACAAGATCATCGAACGGAACGCGGTTATTGTCGCCCAACGGAGTACCTTCTACCGGTACCAATGCATTGATAGGAACAGATTCAGGTTGTGCAGGTAAATTTGCTAATGTTAACAGCATACCCATACGATCTTCATTTGTCTCCCCTAATCCTATAATGCCACCACTGCATACAGAAATACCTGCTTTTCTTACATTAGACAATGTTTGCAAGCGGTCGTCGTAAGTGCGGGTAGTGATGATCTCTTTATAATGGGATTCGGAAGTATCTACATTGTGGTTATAGGCATACAAACCAGCATCAGCCAGTCTTTCGGCCTGCTGTTCACTAATCATTCCCAGTGTGCAGCACACTTCCATATCCATGCCATTCACTGCCTTTACCATTTCTATTACCCTATCGAAATCTCGGTTATTCCTTACTTCTCTCCAGGCAGCTCCCATGCAGAAGCGGGATGCGCCGCCTTCTTTAGCTTTTTGTGCCGCAGATACCACTTCTTCTACATCCATTAAAGCCTGTACCTTAACATCAGTATGATAGCGGGCAGCCTGGGGACAATAAGCACAATCTTCAGGACAGCCACCTGTCTTTATAGATAGCAAGCTGCTTATTTGCACTTCACCCCATTTATGATTTTGATTATGTACTGTAGCTGATTCTAAAACCAATTGCAATAACGGCTGCTCATAAATAGCCTGAATCTCACTTAAAGTCCAATTATGACGAACTCCACTCATTATTAAATATTTTAAAATAAGGTGTTTTTTGACGCGGCAAGCTATAACTATTAGCCATTTTTTACAAATCAAATTTTTTGAAGGGACTTATGGAACACTTGATAAAAGGAATTTTTTATTATCTATCTTGTTGAAAAAATAAGTTTTGATGTTGGATCTGCACCAGATTCTCACGTTTGCAATTGCGGCTTTTCTTATTGTAATAGTTCCAGGTCCCAACATGACTTATTTAATATCATGTGCTATATCGCAGGGTAAAAAGGGGGCCATTTTCGCATTATTAGGGAGCAATGCTGCACTCCTGACGCTGGGAATCATCACCGGCATGGGGCTTAGCACATTATTGAAATCTGTACCTGTAATATATGAAGGACTAAAAATAGTGGGCGCCTTTTATCTTTTCTGGCTGGCGTGGAAAGCTATTCAATCAAATAAAAAAGATAAGATCAGCCCTGTATCAGTTCCACTACATAGTAAGAGCACATTATTTAAAAGAGGATATTTAACTAATTTACTAAATCCTAAATCGGCAGCATTTTACGTAGCAATATTCCCTGAGTTTTTAAATGTGCATAATGGTTATTTAGTGTTGCAGGGCGCCATGCTGGGGTTGGTACATGCAGTTGTAAGCTTTATTATAAATGGTACTATAATACTATTTGTAAGACAAGTAGCATTACGAGTTGGTTCAGGCAATAAATTGCAGACAGTAAAAAAATGGTTAACAGCTTCTATTTTTACTGCTTTTGGTGTCAGGATGCTACTTCAGAAAAATAACTAAAACGTTAAAGCGGATTAATAAGAGGAATAAAAACTTTTACTGTTATTCCACTTTTAGGATTGGCCCCCTGAGACTTATCAATTATTTCTAATTTACCCGGCTTGCCACCAGTTACTTTTAACATATTGAGCCGCTCTTTTATCATATTCAACGCCTTTGACTCGTGCCCGATAGAAATGGAATCATTTGGCTTTTTCCACCCAATGCCGTTGTCATCAACAATACATTCAAGCATATCGTCACGCAGAAAAAATGAAACATTTAAAAAGCCGCCTTCTTTTTTAGGTGCCAGGCCATGCTTAATAGCGTTTTCAATGATCGGCTGGATAAGCATAGGCTGGATATTATAGTTATTTATTTTTAATGGAGCATCAATATTAAACTGATAATCAAAAGAACTTCCAAAACGAAACTTTTCTAACCCTACATACCTTTTTAAGAAAGAAATTTCATCATCTAATGACACGTATGATTTCCTGGAATTATCAAGAGTTTGTCTCATTAACAATGAAAATTCAGACACATAATCGAAAGCTTTCTGTTTTTCATCGTTCATTATAAGATGCTGTAAAGTGCTTAATGAGTTGTAAATGAAATGCGGGCTCATCTGACTTGTATAGGCCTTGGTTTCTATCTCAAATAGTTTACTATCATGCAGATCTTTTTCTTTTTTCCTTTTATTGTGTAAAACAAATAGATACACAAGGAAGAAAATAATAATTGCAACGCTAATAATGTCTAATAATATCGGATGATCTGTACCTGTCATGTGTTAAAAATAGATGTTAATAATGAAAAGAGACGAAAATCAAATCGTAGAAAACTGATAAATATAATAGCAATTAAAAAGATAACCAACTGTGCTACAATAGATAATTGTAAATGGCGTATCGCATCATTTTTTTAAATATCGATTTCTTTTATAAATCATTACTTTTAATTAAACTTTTTTTAATGTCATGGACGCTGATCCAGAGTAGTGAAATTGATAATTGGAACGAAAAGCTAAAACAAACCCAGGCATCATTTTATCAATATCCTTATTACGCTTCCGCCTTGTATCACACAGCATTTTCTAAATGCCGTTTTTTAAAATACATAGAAGGTGATAAGGAGGTTGCATTTTGTACAGTAATTGAGATCAATTTTTATCTATTTAAGGTAGGAATAATTGATGGCGGACCTGTGCCATTGATGCAAACCGATATGAGTGAATTATTAGAGGGTATTAAAACTTTTGCGAAGAAGAGGAAATACCTGTATTTGCAAATAATGCCTTTTAATAAAGATCTTGAAGCAATGATAAAAAAGGATGTCGCATTTAAAGAAGATGTTTTCTTCCCATTTCATAAAATAGAAGAAGCTGAATTTAATATTTACAAAATGCCTGAAGATCTATTGCTAAAAAGTTATAAACTTCAAGGCAGACGAAAAATAATACTGGCAGAAAGAGTGCCGTTTGAATATTATAAACTGGAAAATAAAATAACGCTAAAAGAGATCAGAGAACTATTTAAAAAAGTAATAAAGGATAAAGGGTATAATTATTTACCATTTTCAATATTTGTAGACATATTCAGAAATGGAAGAAAGCATCAGCTTTGTGATATATACATTGCTTCACTGAATGGAGAAGTGGTGAATGCTATTTTTATAGTTAAAGATTCGCAGTCGTTTTATCACTTAAGTAGCGGACTAATAATAAAAGGTTTTAAGGACAGTGAATCGCCTCCGGCAAAGCTCCATCATTTTGTAATGATGGATTGTTTTAATAAAGAAAACAAAAGCTACTATAATATAAGCTATGGGGGGAGTGACAACCTGGTGAGGTTTAAAGAATTATTCAATCCTACAAAAGTGCCGAGACCTTCTTATTACACCTTTATAATCAATAGCAAAGCATTCCATTTATTTAAAAAATTTACTCCCGGAGGTGCAGGTGCAATGCGCACAATCTTTGGCAAATTGAGAAAGCTATTTTAGCGTGTTTTCACTGTAATCTATTGTTGCACAAAGGCGTTCTATTCGGCTGTTATTCAGTCATATGTTAGGTTTTGCTAATAAATTGTTAATCAGATATTCTTTGTTTTATTGCTCAAAAAATAGAGATAATATAGTATCGTTTATTAGTGGGGAAGGTAGATAGCTTAGATACTAATAGTTTGTTAAGGCAGGGCAATTGTTTTTTTGAGTTTGTAAAGCATCTAATCTTTGTCCTATAAATAAATAAACGATAAAGACATTGTAAATAAATACCAACCCAAACAATACTTTATCTCCATTTAAAAATCGTTAATCTAAAAACATTCTTTATGAAGACAATTGCTGTAGCTATTGTTGATGATGAAATCTCAAATGTCGAGATACTCGCGAACATCTTAGAGACCCAATGCGAAGGAGTAGAGGTAATATGGACAGCTACTAATCTTCAAGATGCCCAAAGAAATATCCAGGAAAAAAAGATAGACATACTTTTCATGGATATCGAAATGCCTCCACATTGTTCTTTTGAATTGTTAGAAACCATTTCAAAACCGGATTTTGAAGTTGTGTTTGTTACTGCCTACCAGGATTATGCTTTGCGTGCACTTAAAATGGCAGCTATGGATTATATAATAAAGCCAATAAAAGCTACCGATATCAATAGAGTAATAAACAAACTAAGGGAAAAAAATAATTTTGGTGAATTGACAGGCTTGATAAAAAATTACCTGAACGGCCCGGAAAGATTTTCTAAAATAGTAGTGCATGTAAACGATGGATATGATATTGTTGACATTAGCAATATAATACACATTGAAGCATTGGATAGCTATTCTAAAATTAAATTAGTAGGTAATGTATCTTATGTTACATCCCGTTCATTAAAAGATTTTGAAGAGTTATTGTCGGACAAAGGCTTTTATAGGATACACAAATCCTACCTGATCAACCTGCGCCACATGATGAAAATAATAAAAGGTGCCGCGGCATCAGTAATTATGGCCAACGGAACTTGCATACCAGTGTCAGCACGTAAAAGAGATACTTTTTTCACAGAGCTAAAAGGAATAATCAGCTTTTAAATGCATTAGTTTTTTTACATTAAATAGAGGAAGCCGGCCAATTGGCCGGCTTTACTTTTATAATATAGTTGGGTTACAATATAAACAAAAAAACCCGGTGCACTAGGCAGCCGGGCTTGGTCACGGGTTTATATTTATACTACCTATACTTTTACAACAGGTACCGGAGATACCGTTGTAATATCTTTGGTTTGCACTGATTGCTTTTTTTCTTTCTGTAGTGAGAATAAGAACCATCCGGGTTTATTATAGATAAACATGTTGTAAATAACAACCGGAATAGTAACACCAAAGGCAATACACAATACCAATAAGACTTCAACATTGTGCACACCGAAATATTTCATTAATACTATCCTGATCAGGCCTACAATTATGACATGGATCACGTATATATAAAGAGAATGATATCCTATTACACGCAAGAATGAAAGTATGTTTAAGCTTTGCAAACGGAAGGATAAAACCAGCATGCTAAAACAACCGATAAATGCGATCAATAAGAACATTGCCATTCCTACATTATGATGCAGATAATATACCTGCGTGAAAGCAAATACAGGCGCAACTAATAATAAGGTGAATTTATTTTTCAGGAAACGCTGAAAAGATTCTTTGAAGAAATATTCAGAACAAGCATCACCTACTGCAAAGAAGAGATAGAATTGCATCCAATCGGACAGCATGCTTATACCTTGCACATAAGGGGATAGAAAATAAAGGCCAAATCCTAATGCCACCTGTATAATAGCCGGGGGCTTAAGCTTTGTTTTTACCAGCGCGTAAATTATAGTTGTGTTGAATAGTGCCGGTAAATACCAAAACTGATCGAGATTGCGCGGCTGATATAATATATAGGTGTAATCAATAAGGCCTCTATTGGAGTTAGTATAATGAGATAAAAATATCTGTAGCGTTATCTGAATAAACACCCAAACGAGATAAGGATAAAACAGATTTTCGAACTTTATAAAAACGAACTGCTTCAGTGAGCGACGGCTTAAGCTGCCGCTTAAAAAGATCCCAGAGAGAATAAAAAAGAGCGGCATCCTGAAGCTGTAAAATATCATATTAGCATTCACCAGGTAGGCTGGTATAAACAATCCGGCACGGGTAATACCTATTAACACATGCCTGTACACAACCAGCAAAATGGCTATTCCTTTAAGGTAATCCACCCATTGCAGCCTGCTTTTTTGAAGCACTGACGTATTAAATGCTTGCGCAATCCAGTCTTTTATATCAATTTTAGAGGCTTTCATCTTGTGCTTCTTTTAAAAATGGAATAAGATTGGAGCTTACTTGTATTTGGGGTATGCCTTTGGTCTTATCTTCTCTTCCATTAAAGAGTTTATCTTTTAGTTTCAGGAATTTGGATTCGTATATTTTATAGCTTAGCTGTGCGAGCAGATAAACTGCTACTGTATATGGAATAAAGAGCAGTATTTGTCCTGCAAGGCTATGAACCGGGAAGAACTTTGCGAAAACATATACCAGTATTGCCCAATGGAAAATATACATACCATAAGAGACCCTCCCTATCCGAACCATCCATTTGTTTTCCAGTATTTTTCTTAACAGGCTAAATCGCTGACTACTATGAATGCTTACAAGCATCAATAAGAAAGAAGCAAACAGCGCATTCAGACAGCTATAATGCCATATATATTCATAATTGCTGACGAGAGCATGATTAAAGCCCAGGTCCAGGAAGTAGTTCGTGCCAGGATGGAGGGTATGAGCGAAATCCCATAAACCAGCTAGTGCAACGACAATGAAGACCGTAATAAAAAGTATATGCGGCTTTTTAAACCGTGTATTTAACGAGAGGACAGGAATAATGCCACCCATAAAAAATGCGTCCAAGTGGCTTAATGTATTCTGGTATATTGCGTCTCCAGCTATATCACCGGGAAATCCCTTGCTTCTATAGTACTCACCCAATAAAAAGCGAATTAAAGGAGCCATAATGATAACCAATACCATAAATGATTTAAGCAGGCGTGGTGGGCATAAAAAGACTATAAAAGGAAAGAATAAGTAAAATTGCTCTTCTATAGATAACGACCACAAATGCGTGAATAATGGATTGCCATGCCATGCAGGCAAAGTACGCGCATAATTGAAGGTATAAGTGACCAGGTATGGGAAATAAGTATGATAATAGGATGGGAAATGGAAGCAGAGATAGGTGATACCCCAAAAGGCCAGGTAACCAAAATATAATGGGAAAATGCGTAAAGATCTTCTAACCCAGAACTTTTTGAATTTATAAGAAAGAGTTTCTGTTTTGAATTTTTCCTTCCACAATATACCAGTGATCAAAAAGCCGGACAATACGAAAAACAGCTGCACACCTATCCATCCAAAATGAGTAATGCCAGTATGAAAGGTCATAACCAATAGTATGGCTATCGCTCTCACACCGTCAAGGCTCTTTATATATCCGTTGTCATTCATTGTTATGCTCAAATTAGTAGTACATCACCTGTACGTCTTTTGGAAGTACATGTTGATAGTCTTGCAAATTCTTTTTTAATGATGGTACTGAGTTTTTATCAATTGCGTAGAATGAAACAATATCATCCCCGCAGATCACATTATCATTTATCTCCCATGTGGCTACTTTTTCCCAACGGTGAAGTAATGAATCATTGAACCAGCTATCATATACCATTGCGATCTTTACATCTTTCTTTTTACTGAGGCTATCTAAAAAAGCAGGAGTCCAGTATTTGTTTTTCTTGCTTTTTGCTACATCAATATTTCCCAGTCCCCATAGATCAAGATTATTGGCTTTTGTAAAATAAGTGATGGCGCCTATGTCGTTAGCGGCAACACTACTGCTATCGTAGTATTCTTTCAGAAATGTTGCCATCTGGTATTGTTGCTCGTAAATATTCACGCACGCCTGGCTTGCCTTAGAAAATGCAGCTGTGCTTCTTAATACCAGAGGAAATGATAAAACAAATAAAGCAAGCAAGAGTGCCGGCCTGGCTTTTCTCATATTTTCACTAAGCACCTCTTTACCATATTTGATTATAAGAATAGATATAACCATCGTAGAGCACAGAATTAAGTATGCTTCGTAACGATAAAACCATCCTGTAGAGGCAAATGATAAATGTAACAGTGTACCAACTGTTAAAATAATAAGCATGTACTTGTAAGAAGCTTTCCGTTGTATCTGCTTAATAAATACCAGGTATGTAAGTGGTAGAATTATCAGCAATCGTTGTGTAGCGAGAGCAGTTATTCCTGTTTTTGATACAGTGAGTCTTTCAATAAAAATGTTACTGATAAAGCGGGTAATGCCATTTAACGAAAATGTGAGCCCGTCAGATTTAAGTAATACTGAATTGGGTAAAAAATAACTTCCTTTACTTACAGAGTATATGCCGAAAATGATAATTGGTAATAGTGAGATAAGACCCAATTTAAAGGCACTGGCAATTCTTTTATTGAACAATAAAATAATACACGCTATTGCTACAAGAAACATTCCTTCGTAGCGTACTGTACATACTAATGTGCCATATATAACTATCTGCCAGGGAAGGACCGATTTTTTATCGCTATTACCAGATCGTTCTATCCATTTGGAAAAACTATAAATAAAGAGTAATGAGAAAAGACATTGCAAAGTATGTTCCATCCCACTAATAATAAGAATAGGGAGGGGGGTGAAAAATATAACACTTAGCAGCATAAGAAATTGTCCGCCCGCACCAATATTTTCTTTTTGCAATATGCGCTGGATAACAATCAATAAAACGATGCCCACAATCAAATTAATTATCAAAGGAATGGTAACCTGTAATGAGAATATTTTGAAAGATAAGGCCAGTAACAATGTATATAAGATGGATGATGATGCAGATCCAAAGTCATGACTATTGATCCCCCAATTATTATGGAATGCGAGATTTTTTGCAACAGCCATGTGTATGTATGTATCGTCGAGAGGATAGGTAAATACGCCATTTGTATGGTGCAAAGCACTATCGTTAATAAGGAAAACAGACAATAAGAGTATCACGACTGCTGCCAGCAGAGGAATACTTTTATTAAATGTGAACTTTGATTGCCCCATTACTCTATTTGTTTAATACGTTGTCAAGATCAACTCCGATCACCTTTTCTATTTCCAGCTTCATCATATCTCTTTCTAATTGAAGATTTAGCTTCTTTGCAACTTCAATATTGTAATTCTTGGAAGCAGCATTGTATAGTTCTAAAGAAGATGAACCATTTTTAAATTGATTTTCAATTTGCATGAATTCAATGTGGCTGTCTTCAACTGTTTGGTTCTGGATATTAAGTAATGCTACATAGGTTTGGTACTGCTTGTACTTTGATAATACATCAGCTCTTATTGCCCTTGATGCTTCTTCCTGTCTGTCTGCGCTGATTGCTATATTTTGTTTTGCAATCTTGATGGCATGATTCTGGGAAAAAACTAACCCCAGAGGAATAGTAACTCCAAAGAAATATTTAGGATATACATAAGCAGACTGCTCTGTTGTTTTGGCAAAAGTCTGGTCATTATAATTGGCAGATATTGTAAGCAGGTCCAGCCATGAATCCCTTGCTTTGCTCAGCTCCTGCCTCGAAATTTTGGCCTGATGATCAGTTTCGTCATATACAGGGCCTTTTAATGCCAATTGTACTAACTCTTCTTCAATTGCAGCTTCTTTCTTGTTTGTTGTAAAAGAGGAATCAACACCAGGCTTTTCTACAACCGGCGTTGGTCTTTGCATTGTGGAATTAGTTTTGTTATTATAGTTCTGTTGCCCATTGGCTTCGGCCAAAGAAAAGATCGCAAACATTGCAAGGATGCCTGCAACAAAGAGCCTGAGCTTATGCCCGTTCTTTTGCGTGATACTTTGTGTGTGTTTTTTTATCATATAGGTAGTATTTGTTTTTTATGATCAAAATCTTTTAGTCTAAGTAATATTGCTATTAATGGGTAATACACCACGAGATCTGTAATTTGCCCAATAGCATCCTGGGAAAACTCAGCAACATAAAATGAAAATATACTGGCGGTACATGCTGCGTATATTGCTTTAATGCGCTGATCTTTGCAGGAAAAATATCCCCTGATCCCAGTCTTTAAAACAGTGAAATATAGAATGCAAATGATTGCAAGGCCTATCCATCCTGTTTCCAATGCTTTTTTCAAATAACCACTATCAGGCGGAAATCCTGCCAGGTAATGGCCCGGGTTAAATCGCAGACCATTACCACCTGTTGTACATAATCCACCGCCGATAGGATGTGAATAGATATACGGTTGAATAAATGATCTGTTTACTTCCCTTACTTTAAAGGACTCATCCTGGGAACCCATGAATGTAGTTCTGAAGCGGGTTATCGTATTGTTGTAGAACGGCCCGTAAAGGAGTAGTAAAAATATACCCGCGCCTATGATTGCAGAAATTTTTGTGCTTGTTTTATTAATCGTTAACAAAACGAAGAGAGCCAATCCGGCCATAGCCATTGCGTTAGCAGTACGAGTCTGCGAATATGCCATGCCTAAGAGCATGAAGATCGCCCCGATTATTAATGTAGCTTTTACCGCAAACCTCTTTTGATTGATTGCTATTATCAGAAAAAGAATGGAGCAGGATGCCATTATTACCCCATACGCCGTTGGGTCAGACATAGTAGAGAATTTTCTAAATTCCCCATTGATAAAAGTTAATCCATACCTGTTTTCATCGGATGTTACCCAGTCTATTTCAAAATTGAAAAGCCCATGCCATTGCTGGATACAGCCATATATGCCTGTAATGGCGCAAAGAATAAACAGGACAGTTAAAAACCTTTTTATGTTGTCATAACTGTCAAAAACATTGTAGGCAATAAAAAGTATTATTACTGTATCCAACAGCTTTCTCATGGTTTGATACCAGCCATCGAATGAGTGTGCATAAGGATTAAATAACTGGATAGCCATGTAGCCGACCAATACAAAAATGCATTTTGCAACCGGAGTCTTCGAAAACTTATTAACACTTTGTCTCAGCGCTACACGTCTTACGAAAAAACTGAAAAGAGTTGCTACAATGAGCACATCGGACGCGACACCAACAGGGAAATTGTCATGAAATAAAAGCCTGGAGAAATGAAAAGCGAAAAATGAGTATAGAACATTAATATATAAACCTGCTTCGGCGCTTATCATGCATATCATGATAACTGCCATGCTGCATATAAGTCCTGTAAGCCCGAGACCAAGCGTTAATTGATTGGCCATCAGGTAGCCCATGCCAATGGCTATAAAGAAGAACAAAAGATAACCAAGCCAGTTGTTTAGCTTTTGTTCAATAAAAACCTGTTTCCAGGCATTGGATTTGTATTTATTTCTCGCTTCTATCGGGTTGGCGTTTGACATTGACTATTAAAAGAATAATATCTTGATAAAAATCCCTACGATAGCTATGGCAACTATCATCGTAACAATCTTTTCGTGAGTTGTCGTTTTTTCTTCTTCCGGATTTTGATTATTCTCAGACATTATTAGTTTTTAAACGGCTATATTGAATTTAGGTTTTCCACTTTCACCATGTTGAGAACCGAGCCACAGAACTTGCCATTTAAGCCTTTGAAGAAGTTGATAGACTCCTTATCTAACTGCTTGATGATATGGGTAGCAGAGAATATGGCAATAACACCATCTACATATTGAGCCAACTCTTTACTGTCTGAAAAGTCATTTAATGGAGGCCCTTCAAGAATAATATAATCGTATTCTTCAGTCAATTTATGCAAATGATGTAAAAGGTTTTCTGAAGGAAGCACTTCTGATGGAGTATAATCACCGTACTCACATCCAATTGCAAAAACACCCTCACTGATAGTGCTTGCCAGGCTTTTAACGTGCTTTACAAGAGAGCCATTCATTTGGTGGGGAAGTATCTGTTGCAGTACCGGCATAGCATTTAATTGCACAGTCAGATCGTTATTGCAAAAGTTGGTATCTATAATTAGTATTTTCTTTTTGCTGAGACTGAGACTGTACGAAATAGCTTGTACAATTGTTGTTTTGCCTTCTCCTTTTTTGGTACTGGTGAATAGGAATATTTTCTTTCCACTGTTTTCTATTTCGTACCGCAATTTTCTTATCGATTCTCTAAATATATTATCACGTTGTTTGTCTTTGTAATTTTCGTTAGGGTCTGTGTTGGTAACAATCTCTGAAAGTTTTTTGTTCTTCAGGTCCATGAAATTTACCATGCTTATCAACTTCAGGTTTACAACTTTTGAGAAGATAGCCGGTGTTTTAACGGATGAATCGAGGTAAGTGAGCAATATGATTATAAGTACTGTTATAACCATTGCAGAGACGCCTGCCATACCTGAAATGATAATTCTCTTAGAAGGCAAAGGCTCTATCGCCGGCTGGCCAAAAACCACCTGGCGGAAATTATTTACAGAAGAAGAGCTTAGATCCGTAGCATCATTGTACTTTTCTTTTACTGCAGCATATTCTTTAGTAGCCATATCTGCATCCTTTAGTAAAGTTCCGGCTTCGGCCCCTTTAGATGCTTCAACAGCTACGTTTCCCTGAAGTCCTCTTATTTTTGATTGAAGGGATTGTATGTTAGCATCAGCAGCTTGCAGGTCTATTTCAAGATCATTTTTTTTGTCGAGCAGATCATTTTTATTCAGATCTGTACTTTTACCTCCATTAGCAGCTGTCCATTTATTCTGATATTCACTCTTAAGCAGGGTATATTTACTCAAGGCCGCCTGGTCAGTAGAATTACTATTTAAATAAGCAGCATAAGCGTCATTCATTTCTTTTCTCATTG